>Ga0315280_10000118_pt1 | contig 146282 bp, 124 predicted proteins | sample YL17G06_40_MG_FD_203697 | JGI IMG/M metagenome (GOLD analysis project Ga0315280, IMG submission 203697) | Sediment microbial communities from Yellowstone Lake, YNP, Wyoming, USA - YL17G06_40 | ecosystem: Environmental > Aquatic > Freshwater > Lake > Sediment | place: USA: Wyoming | collected... | reverse complement strand
CTCGAACAGAAAGCATCTCACCGAGATCTATTATGGGTGCCGATATAGAATCTCATGGGAGATAACGAACGTTGAAGGCAGGAGAAAAAGGAGAAGAAAGCGCAGGGACATGAGCCCCTGGGGCCGGAAAAATTAACTTAAGAACAGCACTTTTTCAGAGCCCTCAATAAAAAAGGTTGACAGGATAATAAACAAATACAAAAAAGACAAGAAGGCTTTGTTAAGTATCCTACAGGATGCGCAAGATGAGTATGGCTATCTTCCACGAGATGTCCTAGTTCACATAAGAGAAAAGCTAAATGTTTCCTTATCTCAAATTTACGGAGTCGTAACTTTTTATAACGCTTTTAGCTTAATGCCGAGAGGACGCCATTTGATCATGGTTTGCACAGGCACTACCTGCCATGTAAGAGGGGCTGGTAAGCTCTTAGAAAGAGTAGAGAAGGAACTAAGAATTAAAAATGGAGAAACAACCCGAGATCTAAGATTTTCACTGGAAACTGTTCGTTGCCTTGGATGTTGCAGTTTAGCTCCAGTCGTAAGAATAGATAGCGATACTTATGGAAGGATAAAGCAGAGTGAATTCTCAAAAATACTGAGTAGCCATGAGTAAAAAAATTGCAAGTTTAAGGGAACTTGATGAGTTAAGGAAAAGAGGCTTGAAATCTCTTTACCCAGATAAGCCAAGGATTATGGTGGGAATGGCTACTTGTGGATTGGCCACCGGAGGAAAAAAGGTTTTTGAAATTCTTTCCAAGGGGATAGAGAAAAATGGGATGGATGCAAAATTAATTCCTACTGGATGTTTAGGATACTGCCAAAAAGAACCTTTAGTAGATCTGTTAAGGCCTGGTTGGCCCCGGATTATCTATCAACAGATGGACCCGGAAAAAGCTGAAAAACTTTTAGATAACATAAATCAGGGAAACATATGGAGGGAGAATGTCCTGGCTAAGATGGAGGAGGACGAATTTCTTATATTCGATGAAAAAAGAAAATATCCCTCCGGTTCTGAAGCTAACTTAAACAATACACCTTCCTATCAACAGTTACCTTTTTACAAAAAGCAACTCAGGATTGCTACCAGGAACTGCGGTTTTATTAACCCTACCAATCTGGCAGAATATGTGGCAAGAGGAGGATATTATTCTCTTTTTAAGGTTCTCACTCAATATGAACCCGAGCAGGTCATAGAGGAGGTTATAAACTCAGGTCTTCGAGGAAGAGGGGGAGCAGGTTTTCCCACTGGAAGAAAATGGATATACTCCCGTCAGGCTAAGGGAGATATAAAGTATGTTATATGCAATGCCGATGAAGGTGATCCTGGTGCCTATATGGACAGAAGTATTCTTGAGGGTGATCCCCACAGCATACTGGAAGGTATGATAATTGGTGCCTATGCTATCGGAGCAAGAGAGGGTTACATTTATGTGAGGGCGGAGTATCCCCTTGCGATTGAGAGGTTAAAAGAAGCTATTCACCAGGCACAGGATTATGGATTTTTAGGTAACGATATCCTGGGCGGCAGATTTAGCTTTTCCATTAATATTTCTCGGGGAGCGGGGGCTTTTGTTTGCGGAGAAGAGACAGCTTTGATAGCCTCGATTGAGGGAAGACAAGGTGAGCCTCGTCCAAGACCTCCTTTTCCTGCCCAATCCGGACTTTGGGGTAAACCCACTAATATAAACAACGTGGAGACCTGGGCCAATATTCCGGTGATTATTGCCCGAGGTGCAGATTGGTTCTCTCAAATTGGGACTCAAAGAAGTAAAGGAACCAAAGTTTTCTCTCTTGTGGGAAAGATAAACAACACCGGTCTTGTAGAAGTTCCCATGGGAATCACCTTAAGAGAAATTATCTATGACATCGGTGGAGGAATTCCCGGAGGAAAGAAATTTAAGGCTGTTCAGACAGGTGGACCTTCGGGAGGATGTGTGCCTTCTTGGCTTTTAAATTTACCCGTAGATTATGAACAGCTTACCAAGGTAGGCTCAATAATGGGATCAGGGGGAATGATTGTTATAGATGAGGATACCTGTGTCGTGGACCTTGCCAGATATTTTCTTTCCTTCCTTCAGGATGAGTCCTGCGGAAAATGTACTTCCTGTCGAGAAGGAATAGTATGGATGCTGGAGATTCTAACCCGCATCACTCACGGCAAAGGAGAAGAAGGAGATATTGAGCTTCTGGAGCAAATAGCCGAAGTGGTCAAAAATGCATCCCTGTGTGGTTTGGGAAAAACTGCCCCAAATTCTGTTTTAACGACATCCCTCTACTTCAAAGACGAATACGAAGCTCATATAAAAGACAAGCAATGTCCAGCTCGAGTCTGTCGTGACTTAATAACTTATATCATAAATGAAGAAAAGTGCACAGGATGTATGCGCTGCGTTAAAGAGTGCGTGCAGGAAGCTATCGTAGGGGAAAGGAGAAAACCTCATCGGATTATACAGGAAAAATGTATAAAATGTGGGATATGCTATGAAACCTGCAAATTTGATGCCATAAAGCTGGAGTAAAATGCTTAAAATAGTTATAGATGGGAAAGAAGTTGAAGTGGAAGAAGGCTTATCAGTTCTTGAGCTAGCAGAGAAAATCGGGGTTAAAATCCCGACTTTGTGTTACCATCCGGCGGTTAGTGCCTATGGTGCCTGTCGAGTATGCATAGTAGAGGTAATAGAGAAGGGATTATCCAAGCTAACGACTTCCTGCACTTGTCCTGTAGAGAGTGGAATTGAAGTAAAAACAAATTCAGAAAAAGTTAAAAAGACCAGGAAGTTAATTGTAGAGATGCTTCTTGCTCGTTGTCCTGATGCTAAGATTATTCAGGATCTTGCGAAGCAACTGCATGTAGAGAAAACAAGGGCTCCTCAAAAAAACGAAAATTGCATTCTTTGCGGGCTATGTATGAGGATTTGTAGAGAAATTATAGGGGTAGATGCTATTGGATTTGCTAATAGAGGTCACAAAAGAAAAGTGACTACTCCTTTTGAGATTCAATCAGATGTCTGCCTTGGATGTGGGGCCTGTGCCTTTGTGTGCCCCACAGGGGCGATAAAAATAGAGGATGTGGAAGATAAAAGAAAGATAGATATGTGGCATACGGAGCTTGGAAAAGTTAAATGTGAAAGATGTGGGAGATATTTTTTCCCAGAGTCAGCAGTTGAGTACGTAAAAAGGAAAAGTCTGCAAGATGTAGACGGCTTTTTAAAATTGTGTCCTGATTGTCGAAAACGCGTTCTTGCCAATAAACTTGTTTGTGGGTGGTAATAATCTCAATCTTACTTTTATAAGAGGAGAAGAGTGAGATGAAAAGAGTGCTTCTGGTAAATTGGGAAAAGTGCATTGGCTGTCGGACCTGTGAGATGATCTGTTCTCTCCTGAATGAGGAAAGATGCAATCCTACTGAGGCAAGAATCACAGTCATCAAATTTGAAGAAAAAGGTGCAGATTTTCCTGTATACTGCCAAAACTGCGAAGCCCCTGCATGTGAGGCTATTTGTCCAGCTAAGGCAATCTATAAAGACGACATCACCGAAGCAGTACTTGTTGATATTAGAAGATGTATTGGGTGCAGAATGTGTATACTGGCCTGTCCCATCGGTGGCCTTTCGTTTCACCCCGCAAGAAAAGAGATCATCAAGTGTGATTTATGCAAAGGTGATCCTGCCTGTGTGAAGTATTGTCCCGAAGGTGCACTTGAGGTTGTGAGTCTTGATACAATTGGTGTAAAAAGAAGAAGAGAGAATATTAGAAAGTTCTCTTCCTACTTGGACATGATGACGGGAGGAAAAGAATGAATGGCTACAGCGGTAAAATACTATTTATTGATCTGAGCGAAAACCAAACATCCACCATTGAAACATCTCTATATTCCAGAGAATACCTTGGAGGAAGAGGTATTGGGGTTAAGCTTCTCTACGATATGGTGCGGCCAAAACAAGATCCTCTTGGACCTGAAAACATTCTCGTTTTTATGACCGGACCTTTAACTGGAACGCTCACTCCTTCATCGGGAAGAGTTGATATCGTTACGACGTCTCCTGAGAGCAATTTATTGGGTGGCTCCAATGCCGGAGGTTTCTGGGGACCTGAGCTTAAATGGGCAGGATACGACGGAGTTGTAATTAAAGGAAAGGCTAAAAACCCTGTATATATACAAATTTATAACGATGAGGTTAAGATTAAAGATGCTCAAAAATTGTGGGGAAAGGATGTCTTCGAAACCGTTAAAATTTTAAGGCAGGGTAACGAGGAAAATCAGGTAGCCTGTATAGGTCCTGCCGGAGAAAATAAAAGTAACCTTTCCGGGATTGCCTTTAATTTTAGAAACTACGCTGCCCGGGCTGGAGTGGGAGCAGTTATGGGGGCAAAAAACTTAAAGGCAATAGCTGTCAGGGGAACAAAAGGTTCGGATATTTACGATACAAAAGCTTTGCAGGAGATTTGCTTAGAAATTCAAAACAGAGAAAAAATGATGCCATTGTATAAAGATGCCCCCAGCTGGCACTGGAAGCTTTTTCAATCTTTAGAGGAGGATGGGAAGGCCTTTTTTGGCAATTATGAGTCTTTTTTGTGGGAAGATAGAATAAAGGCAGTACAAAATGTAAAAGAGTTTATTCAGCAAAATCACCTCAAGCCAGAATCCTGCCTTACCTGTCCTTTAAGATGCTGGGCTCACTTTTCTATAAGAGGCGAAGAAGGGGCACCTATTATTGCCTGTCAGGGAACATGGCCCTCCATAGCTTATTTCATGAAATTATCCGATCCTTATTATATATGGCGAATATACACGTTATGTCAAAAGCTGGGTCTTGATGTAGGTGGGACAAGTGCCGTGATGGCTTTAGCTGCGGATCTTTATGAAATGGGCGTAATTTCTTTTAAGGATACAAAAGGTATCTTATTTGAATTAGGCAATGGAAAGGCTTTTGCCGAAGCAATTGAAAAATTAGCTAAAAGAGAAGATTTCGGAGATATTCTTGCTGAAGGTATAAAAAAAGCTGTCCAAAAAATTGGCAGAGGAGCAGAAAGATACGCTGTCCACTCTAAAGGTGGGACAGAACTCTGGCTTATGGAGGTAAGGCCTTTCAAAGGAGCAGCTCTTACCTGTGCTGTAACTGATTCCGGGAGTTGCAACAGGGCAACCTATGCTTTTCCGGATTTTTATTATCGCTCGATGCAAAAACAAGCAAAAATGGTAGCCAAAAACATTGTGGGAAAAGAAGACGCTGCAGATCCTACCAGATACGATTATAAGCCAAAGATGGTTCTTTTTTATGAGAATATGCATATTTTTGCTGACTCTCTTGGGGTTTGTGCCATACCTTTTCAACCAGTAGGACTTGAGCTCTGGAGCCGATCTTTCTCTGCCTGTACAGGAATAAAACTTCAATTAAAAGATCTTATGTTGACAGTTGAGAGAATTCGAACACTTGAAAGATTGTTTAACCTCAGGGAGGGACTAAAAAGAGAGGATGATACTTTGTCGCAGAGATTGTTTAAGGAGGCTATTAAGGAAGGTCCGTGGAAAGGAGAAGTTCTGGATAGGGAAAAATTTGAGGCCATGAAGGATGAATACTATTTTTTAAGAGGTTGGGACAATGACGGAAGACCTACAGAAAAGACATTAGAAAATTTGGGCTTAAAATAGTTATTTCAGGAGAGCCTTATGTGTCTTGTTATTTAAGTTGGCGGTGGAGGAGGTATAAGTGCGGCGCATACGAGAGCATAAAACGGGCCGGTATCCGCCCGGTGGTGACGGACGTGACCAACATAGACGATGCCGTGCAGGGTCACCTGGCGGGCCATCTCAAAGACCACCTCGAGAAGTTGCACTAACCAATGAAGTATCCGTCTTTCCAAAGGAAGCTGACAATGGTTAAAGATGAAATGTGACATGGGATCCCCCGCCGGAACATCCCCTGGTTCCCGACCGTGGATGCCGACGCCTGCATCGGCTGTTCGTTGTGCTACACGACCTGCGGGCGCGGCGTCTTTGAAATGCGGGACAGCAAAGCCGTGCCGGTCAAGGCCATGAGTTGCATGGTCGGCTGCATCACCTGCGGCACGGTCTGCCCGGTGGAGGCCATCCGTTTCCCCGAACGCGACATGATCTGGAAGCTGGAACGCGAACACAAGATCTTCGGGATCGTGCGTCGGGAGACCCAAGAGAAGATGGCCAAGCATGATGCGGTCAAGGCGCGCGCCGCTGCGGAAGACGCGGTGGCCAAACTGACCACGCGCGTGCGCTTCGAGGTGGCGGGGGAATTCGGCGAAAAGCGCTTCCTGATCCAGATGGAAGAAATGGTCAAAGAAAAACCGTATGACTTCATCAATCTGCGCATGGAAGTGCCCACCGTGCAAGGCGCAATGCAAAAGACGCCTTCGTTCATGGCCTTCGATGTCACTTCGACCGAACAGGCGGACATCCAGGGCTTCCTGGACGGCGTGCGCGACTTGATCCGCCGCAACGGATTGACGCTGGTCAGCGAAAACAAGCTTTAGCTGTGTGTGCGGCATCCCGCCGGTCGGCCCGACGAGAGAATTATCCGCCCTGCTCGAAATCCGCTAGAATGGGATAAATTGAACTTAAAGTATCGTGAGCTTATCGCGTCTTCAAAGACGCAAGGACCAGCCGACGGACTCAAGAAAAACCGTTTTGTCTTTTCCCTCGTTCTCACCGGACTGATTTTTTTGGTCGAATTCGCCGGCGGATTTTGGACGGGCAGCCTGGCTCTGCTCTCGGATTCGGCGCATGTCTTCCTGGATGTCTTTGCCCTCGGCTTGAGTTACTTCGCCATCCGCGCCGCGTCCCTGCCCCCCAACGATCGCCACACGTACGGTTACCACCGTCTGCAAGTGCTGGCGGCCTTGGCCAACGGAGCCACGCTCCTTCTTATCGCCGTGGAGATCCTGCGCGAGGCCTGGAGCCGCTTTCGCCACCCCGCACCCGTGTCGGCCGGACCGATGCTGGCGATCGCCGTCGTCGGACTTGTGGTCAACCTCGTCGTCGCCTTTGCTTTGCGTAAGCACGACCGCGACGATCTGAACACCCACTCGGCCTTCTTGCACGTCATAGGCGATGCCGCCGCCTCCGTCGGCGTTATCGGGGCGGGCGTTGCCATCCTGATCACTGGGGCCGTCTGGCTGGACCCGCTGGTCAGCGCGCTTATCGGACTGCTCATCCTGTTCAGCTCCGGGCGCGTGCTCAAGGAATCCGTCCACGTCCTAGCCGAGGGCATGCCCGAGGGCATGACCACGACCGGAATAACGGATGTCTTACTTCGGGTTTCAGGCGTGACCGAGGTCCACGACCTGCACGTCTGGACGGTGGCGCCCGGTTATATCGCCCTCAGTGCTCATGTCGTGATCCACGACCAGGCCCTCAGCCGGACCGCCGGGGTCATGGCCGCGCTTAAGGAAAGTCTACGGAAAGAATTTAATATCCGGCATACCACGATTCAATTCGAATGCGGTAACTGCGGCCAAGGAACGTCGTCCTGCCCGCAGCCGTAAAGGCAGTCTATCTTTATCTCTTGAGACGCACCCCCGCCGGGTCGGCGAGGTATTTTTCGGAAAACCTTTTACGCCCTTTTGCGATCCTCTCAAGAAAGAGATTTCCATGGACAGAAACTGGAAGTGATCAGCGAATTATAATTCCCGGCCGCATTGACTCACCAATAATGTTGCCGAGATCATATCGTTGCCTCAACAAAATGTTACCAATAAAGGAGAGCAACGATGGAAAGTCGAATCAGGAGAAGCGCGAAAGATGATCTCATCGGAGCTTTGAGAAGACACTACCAAGATTCATCGAAGAAAGAAAAAAAGAAGATTCTGGATGAGTTCAAATCCCTGACAGGATTCCATTTGTCGGGAGCTTCCTTTTCCTATCTTGGGGATCGACTCCGATAACGATAGCGCGTTTATAAACGACACATTGCTGGGCTATTGTGAAGCACATTCTATTGAGTTTACGAGATCCCGTGCATATTCCGATAATCTCGGCCACCTGTTCCGAGGGAAGCCGGCCAGGTGTCGGAGCGAAACGACGGCGGGTCCAGTTTCCGAAATCCCCGCAGGGAGGCGCGCTATTGACGCCTCTTGACACTGCATGGAGGCCGGAGACGGGATCTCAGCAGCCGGCTGAACCCTGGGCGTCTGCGGATGCTGTCTTCCGAAAACGGGGGGGCCTCCGCCGTCACGCAACTTCAGGACGAGCTTTAAAAATGAAACGTCGTCTCCAAAAAATACCATCTTGCGATCGGGCTCGGCCCCGTTTTTTCTACGTATTCGCCCGGCAGGAAAAAGCAGACTCCGCCCAAGAGTTCGAACCAGCCGGAGATTTTCTTTCTGACCGTCAAGTCGACTTCATGCCCCAATCTACGGCCGGAAGAGCCCGTCATGTCTCTTCTCAGAGCCTTGCCCGGAAAGTACCAGGCATCTTTTGCCTCATCAAGCCCAAAAAGGTGATACTCCCCCCGAAGGGTGAGTGTCTCTGCAGGCGTAAGAACCAGGTCAACCCGAAATTCCCGAAGGTTCTGCCAGAAGAAAAGGTTCATCCAGCCGTAGAGGACGGTATCGGCACCGCTGAACAAACCGTCGAAGGTGCCGTGGATTCCGTCTTCCGGATTTTTGTCCCCCGAGCCGAGGATGTATTGAATCATCAGATGGGGCTTCCAGCTTGTGTCGAAGGTGTATCCAAGGGAAAAGGCGAGCCCATGAGCCCTGAGATCGTCCGGGCCCCACTTCCCAAGCTGGCCGACAAACATGGCGCTGTAATCCCACCGTCCGCCTTGTCCGTCTATCCTGAAACCGGCGCTGTGGGACGAAAGATCTCCCGCTCCCTTTTCACCTTTTATGGAGCCGCGGCCGTCATATTTATGAACGTAAAAGATACCGAGCAGGAACGGCAGGTTATTGATCGTGTTGTAGGATGCATAAGCGGTGGGGCCGGGGGCGCTCGCATTCGGCCGCCGGTCGGGGTCGTGAAGCACAAACCGGCCGACAAGCCAATGGCTGGTGAAGGATTTTTCGTTGATCTCGATCCTGACGGCGTCCCAGGCATAGCGGCCGGTATTGCCCCAGTCGCCCGGGCCGAAAACCCGGCGGTCTCCGTAAGAGATCGACTGCCGGCCGATTTTCAGGCTCACCGTTTTAGCGGGGCTGTACTCGAAATATAGCTGATTTATATCAAACGGATCATGATAAGGGTTGTTCGCGCCGGCGAAATCCTCATCGGAAAAAGAAAGCCCGAGGGTACGTGCGTCCTGGATCTGGGCATGAATATAGAAATTGGCAGTCAATCTCAGGCCGATGTCCAATCTCAATCTCGAAAGAAGATAATCTTCGCGCATTCCGGTTCCATATGTCCTGATATTGAAGCCGTCCTGCGATTCAACCCTGAGGCGGTATGTTCCGCCGAGGCTAAAGAGTTCGACTTTTTCGGGTTGATCATTTTTAGTGTCGCCAGGCGACTGGACATTGAGAAAAATCGCCAAACAGGCAACAGCCGGCACGATAGAAAGACGCTTCCTCACTCTCATCTTAAAGATGAAAAACCGGGTACAGGAGTGTGAACTTTTCATGCCCCCCTCACATATATCACAGGAGCTTCACCAGGAGCTGGGCGGCGAGCGCCCACATTAAAAGTCCGAGCCCGGCCCTTATCATTCTCGGTTTGACTCTCATGCTGAATCTCGCCCCGAGATTTCCACCGATGAGAACGGCAATGCCAGTCACCGCAATCAAGGGAATATCGAGACGATGAGACGCCGCATGGCCCATTATTCCGGCAAGTGCCGAGAAGGATATGATCAAATGCGACGACCCCGCTGCGAACTTCGTAGGATACTTGCAGGCGTAGGTCATGAAAGGAACGATTAATATACCGCCGCCGACTCCCAGCAAGCCGGAGATGGCGCCAACGACGAAACTGAAAATCACGATGAGGGCATGCATGGCAGCGGACAGTCTTGTTGGAGGCTTTTCCTCGACCTTTCCCTTTTCCCAATAGGTATAGACCATCCTCGCTCCTAAACCAACCAGGAAAAACACGAACAGCCATAATAAAACGGTTGTATTAACAAATCGGGACAGAGCTCCCCCTGCAAAGGCGCCAACAACGATACCCGGCACGAACATGAAGGACGTTCTGAAGTCGATCATCTTATTCCGATAGAAAATATAACCCGCAGATACTGATGTTATGAGATTCAACACAAGGGATGTGGACGTAGCCAGCAATACCGAGTAACCAAGAAGGATCAGCATCGGAGAGTAGATCGACCCTCCGCCCTGGCCGAACATCGAGAACAAAAAAGCGATGACAAAGGCGAGGATAACGGCGGACAGAAGGGTAGTATTAATATCCATTGGGTTGATCCCTCGGCATGACTCCTATGCGCTGGGTCTTGATTTCGTGAAGCCGGAGCACGGGATACACACAGGACGGCCGTCTTTCATCCGTAAATACCGTTCAAACACATATTCGCCGCAAATGTGGCATTTGGCTTTATTGAATGAGCCTTTAACGGGTGTGAACTTAAAATCAAGTTGAGATTCGACTTTAAACATAAAATCATCGGATTGTGCATAGACCCAGTTGATGACTTCATCTTGCACCTTCTGGGGAATTTGTGACGGCTCGACACCCTTCTTGCGATACACAAAGAACTCAAACTGACCCATCGCATCCATAAACTCAGGTGTAAGAGAATAGCGCACCGCACCCTTTTGGGGATGATAGAAGGTCGCCGCGAGTTTGCCATAGAACGTTTTTTCTATCAAGACCTTGCCATAGGTCGCTCCGGTAGCCGCCTGGATCCCATCCACCATACAGGTCTGCGGATGGCCTTCACCGATTTCAGGAAACACAAAGAACCCGTGATCCTTCTCGCGGTTGACTTTAAGGTATTCGATGGCGAGTCTGCCCATCCGATAGCCGATCGGCATGAAAGGACAGCGATGGCCGTGGAACTCAAAAGCCCAGCCCGGCGGGATGTTTTTTGTCGTCATACCTCTTTACCTCCTCTTTACTTGAAACAAAGAAATTTCCGGAGATGATCGAATTATTTTAAAGGGGGGAATCTTTCAGCTTCCCTTCCATCGACAATGACAAAAATTAGATCTCGTCATCTCAATCCTGAAGATAGATCCTGATAAATTTGGACAGAGCCCGCTTTCTTTCTTTTATCCGTTCTGCCCACATGTCAAGGAAGATTTTTCCTTGAGGAGTGATGTCGTAATATCTTTTTTTTCTCTTGCTTTTGGTTTCCTGCCAATATGAATTCACGAATCCTTCTTTTTCTAATTTCCTCAGGGTTCTGTAAACCGATCCCATATCAACGGATTCTTGGTGGAACCCTAACTCCCTTAGCTTTTCAATCAAATCGTATCCATAAGAGGAATCTTTTGATAGAAATAAGAGGATACTCGGTTCGATAAATTTTGATACTCTATGGAGAGAGTAGAGACATCCCTTTTCTTTTTTCTGCAGGTCTTCTTTCCCGATCACTTTCAAGATCCTTATATATGACTAGGATATATATGATTTAATCATACATAAATGCCCTTATTCTGTCAAGCAGGGAAAATCCCCCAGGGTTACCCTGATAGGTCTTAAGGAGCGAAGAGGGGGCGCTGATAGGCGGACGCGGCGTCTTTGAAATGCGGGACAGCAAAGCCGTGCCGGTCAAGGCTATGAGTTGCATGGTCGGCTGCATCACCTGCGGCACGGTCTGCCCGGTGGAGGCCATCCGTTTCCCCGAACGCGACATGATCTGGAAGCTGGAACGCGAACACAAGATCTTCGGGATCGTGCGCCGGGAGACCCAAGAGAAGATGGCCAAGCATGATGCGGTCAAGGCGCGCGCCGCTGCGGAAGACGCGGTGGCCAAACTGACCACGCGCGTGCGCTTCGAGGTGGCGGGGGAATTCGGCGAAAAGCGCTTCCTGATCCAGATGGAAGAAATGGTCAAAGAAAAACCTTATGACTTCGTCAACCTGCGCATGGAAGTGCCCACCGTGCAAGGCGCAATGCAAAAGACGCCCTCGTTCATGTCCTTCGATGTCACTTCGATCGATCAGGAAGACATCCAGGGCATCCTACCGGAACTGCGCTCGCTCATTCGCGATAACGGCCTTGTCCTGGTGAACGAGACAAATGTCTCGTGAGTGGAAATCGACGGATACCTCACGATAAAAAACGGCAGGCAGAAGGATTAAGCGGATGAAGATCATCGATCCCGAACCTCTCGGCCAGCTTTTTTGAGCCAACCCATGAATCCGGCGGTATTCTTTGATCTTGCCCCTTAGATATTCGGATTTGTCCTCAAATGGATCGTGTCCTAGGAACTCAAGAAACCTCGGCATCTGGGCTAGCGAGGGTTGGACTTTGTTCTTTTTACCAGAGATATATCGTAATATCCGAAACATTAAGGGTTAGGGAAAGTTGGCGCTTGGTGAGGTTCAAATCGATCCTTCGGGCTTTTATCCAATCGCCCCAGGTTTGGCAGATATCATGGAATTTTCCCTGTGAACCGGCTTTTTCCGCTTAAGGTTATTTGGAAGCAAGGCAACGCAAGCCAGCGCCGATGTCTTCAGGGGGGATGAGCGGAGGGCGGTGAAGGATTGCCCAGAGAGCTAGAGAGCGGGACGAGGGGAGCGGCGGACGTTGAACGCCTCTTTAAGGCGAAAAAAAAGAGGCGGTTTCAACAACCGCCTCCCTTTGTTTGCAGTGCGGTCGAGGCCTGCCGGTCACACTTTCTTTTTAGAGGCGTGCTTGGCGCATCCGCCGTTGCAGCAGCTCTTCTTGCCGGCTTGATTGTCGCAGGTAGCACCGCAGTTTCCCCCGCAATTCCCTCCGCAGATGCACGCGCCCGGGTCGTGCCCCGTGCACTTGCCGCTCTTGTGGGCTTCGAGGCAGGCCGCCGATCCAGCTTGATGGGCGGGAGCCTTGGCTGTTACCTGGGCTTTCTCCTTGGCCGGGGCCTTCTGGTCCTGGGCGAAAATGTCGCTAAGGGCGACGAGGGTGACGATCGCGACGATGGCAATCAGAACCCGACTCCACGTCGATCTCTTCATCGTTTTCACCTCCTTCGGTATAAAAACTATCCATCAATGAAACCCGGGAAACGGGAAAATCCTTCGCCCGAAGGATTTATTTTTCTTTCGTGTTTATATAGAGTAGAGGAGAGTCTGTTTAAAAATCGGGAGCTATGTGGAGAAACGAGCCGCCGACCCCGACGATAGCCTGATCCGGAAATTCATATCCGGCCGGGAAGAGGCGTTTTCCGAAATCCTGGGTCGTTATAAGAATCTCGTCTTGAATATAGCTTATCGATTTCTCCGGGACAGGACCGAGGCCGAGGACGTCGCCCAGGACGTTTTTTTGAAAATCTACCGTTCGGCCCGAACGTACAAACCCAAGGCGAAGTTATCGACTTGGGTTTATAAAATTACGGCCAACGTCTGTTTGAACCGGCTGAGGAGCGAAAAAAACGCGGCGAAATCCGTATCATACGACCGTCAGGACCCGGCCGATATGGGCTCGCCGCTCTTCGTCGGCTCGACGCCGGGGCGTTTTTCCCCTTCCGAAGAACTCGAAAGAAATGAGCGGTTGACCGTTATCCACGATGCCCTTCAATGCCTTCCGGCCAAGCAGCGTCTTGCCCTCGTACTTAAGAGATACGAAGGTCTCTCCTACCGGGAGATCGCCGAAATTCTCGGGTGTTCCCCGGCCGCCGTCGACTCGCTGCTCCAGAGGGCGAACGGCAAGCTAAGGAAATTTCTGGAGCCTTATTTCGCGGACCGGGATGCTTCCCGGAAAGGACGAAAGCCATGATAGGAAAGTGTCGACGAATCCAAAAACGAATACCGGCTTTATTGGATGCAGAATTGCCTCCAAAGATGACGTCGGCGATTAAACGGCACCTCGACATCTGCCCGGATTGCCGCCGTTATTTGGCGGCGACGTCTCAGGCCTGGGCACTTCTGGCCGAAAGCGAAAAGATTGCCCCGCGGAATGATTTCGACGCTCTATTTTGGGGTAAAGCCCGAGAATTCTCGATCCCATTGAAATCCCGGCCGGGCGGTATTTGGGCACGGGTCCCAATCCCGGCGATAGCCGCAACGGGATTTTTACTGGGGATCGCGGGCGGTTTTTTCCTGGGCAAAGTCGCCTTTATCGACAAACAAGTGCCCGCGACTCAGGTCATTAGTCCGCCGATAAACGGAATTTTCCCCTACTTAGACACATTTGCCGATTTTCCCAAGGATTCTGTAGGAGGGGCGTATATCGCCGTCGCGACTCAATCCGGTGGCAGCGCCCGGAGAGGAGGGGATAAATGAGGAACAAATGGCTTGCCTTAGCCCTTGTTCTTTCGGTAGCGATCAACATCGGAGTTTTCGGCAGCGTCGGCTATCGCCTCGTTCGAGGAAAACCTTCCGCCGCTTGTATCGAGGAGTCTTCCGGCTCGGCCCTCGATCGTCTTGCGGCCGAGATTGGATTCTCCTCTGAACAAACGCGAGCCTTCGCCGACCTGAGGAATTCATTTGAGCCGCGAATCCAGAGCCTCAGAGACGGCCTGATGGAAAAGCGCACCCGCCTCGTCGAGGCAATAAAACCGCCGGAGGCTTCGCTCGAAGGGCTTCTCCCTTATGTTGAAGAAATCGAGGCTTTACAGGCTGAGCTCCAGAAACTCGTCGTCGACCAGATGCTCAAAGAAAAAGCGCTTTTAACCGGCGAGCAACAGAAAAAATTCTTATCCATGATTTCGACGAGGCTTTGTCCCGCGGGCCGCCATCCCTTAGAGAGGAATATCATAAATGTCCGGTAAACCCATCTTCCGTATCTAAAACCTAACCGGCGGAATACGCCGCGAGGGCCTCGCACGATCATAGGCCCTTCGGGCTGTCCGGTACTCGGATCGGGGAACACGTGAGGGCTCTCGCCATTTGCGCATTTCAGCCGAGGGAACACTTGATTAAGCTCGCTAAATCAGACACAGATGCTATCGAAGACGAGATAGCACTCGAGGAGAAGGACGCCCTTGGCTACCAAGCTTCCCGGACTGCTGCATACAAGGCGTTTCAGGATGTGGCCGTTTCAGCCGGACTCGTGTAGAATCGCCAGCGTTCACCGTGATGATCGGAAAGGGTTCTGAAGAAATGAAAGTCGGCGGAATAGCTCAAGATGCCCCAAAAAACGCCGCTGCCTATTTGGAAGCCTTTCAGAATATCTTCGAAGAAAACAAAGCTCTGATCTACTCCCTTAGTTTCCGGCTGCTCGGCAACCGTCAAGAGGCGGAAAACCTCACCCAGGAGGTCTTTTTAAACGCTTTCAAAGCGTATCCGCACTTCCGAGGGGAATCAAAGGTTTCCACATGGCTTTACCGCATCGCGGTAAACCTGATCAATAAAGAATTAAAGGGAAAGAAACTCAAAAAGTTCCTATCCCTGAATTTCCTGTCCGAGGAATCGGGTAGAACGCCGACGATCGAACCCGCCCACCCCCGTCACGGCCCTCCTGCGGAGCTCGAGAGAAAAGAAATGGAGCGCATCGTCCAGCGCTTGATAAGATCCTTACCCGAGAGGCAAAGGACCGCGATTGCCCTGCAATACTATGAAGGCCTCGCCTACGAAGAGATCGCTTCGACGATGGAGATTTCTCGTTCCTCGGTCGAATCCCTGCTTTTCCGGGCCAAACAGAACCTGGAGAAGCGTTTAGCGCCCTACCTGATAGACTCTTGAAATGAACCGCAAGTTTTAATGTAAATCCGCCTCTAATGGAGTGAAGATGAAAAAAGATGCTCATGCGGAAATCCGGAAGGACCTCCTGAATTTCCTGGCCGATGAACTCCCGGAAAAGCGAGGGGAGGCGGTTCGCCTTCACCTGAGCCAATGTCCGGAGTGCAGCAGCTACGTGAAAATTCTAGCCAAGGCCTGGAACGCTGAATCCGTCGAACGGCCGCCCGTTCCCCTCTCATTATCATGGGAAAGCCTCATTCAACGGATCCAAGAGCATGAAAGGAAGAGCTGGATAGGGCATGCCCTTGGGTTTCGCTTCCGCCCGCTCGCAGCCCGGCGCCTGGTCGCCTCGGTCGCCTTCCCGATCGCGCTTTTTCTGGCCATCGCGATTGGAATCTATATAGGCACTCCCACGGTAACCGGAACGGCCTCGATCACAGAAACCTTGCAGGCTTTGTCGGGAGGAAAGATCGAGGCGTTCGGGCTTGAACTATTCAACGTTCTGCCACCGGGCTCGCTGGTGGAATCCCTGGCAAATCTCGAATGAGCCTTGACATAAATCGTGAGCTGACATGAAGAAAAAATTCATCATCTACGCCCTGCTCATCCTGACGATCATCAATCTGGCGGCCTTGGGAACCTTTCTCTTCCATCGATTCAGAAGCTGCATCCAATCCCGGGTAGACCGCCGACAGGCCGAGGGCTTCGAGCAGGTCAAGCAGGAGCTTTCTCTCTCTGCGGAGCAGATTGTGAAGTTTCAGGAATTCAGGAAAGCGTTTCATGCGGAGCTCGATTCTCTCTCCGCCCAGCAGAACGACCTGCGGCGGAAGCTGATCCAGGAGCTCGCCGCTCCGACACCCGACCGAAAGCGGCTGTCGGAGATCAACGAGCGCATCAACCGGCTGCAAATCAAGGCGCAGGAAAGGGTCATCAACCATCTTCTGGACGTCAAGGCCTTACTCGGTCCCGAACAGCAGGAGAAGTTCCTCTCCATTATCCTCCAAAGGCTAACTTCCCCGATTGGGCCAGGAAAGTACCTGAGAGGAGACTGAGCTATCTTCTTCCGACCCATGCTATTAATTTATCAGAGAGGAGCAAATTGCGAGATGTGCTTTTCAGATAGAACCAGGTCCATCCTGATATTACTTCCGGCTATATTCTTCCTGGGAATGCAGTCCCCGGCCCCCGATCGTCTGACCCTTGACCAATGTCTATCGCTCGCCCTCCGGAATAACCCTCAGATCCTCTCCTCTCGCTACGATGTCATGGAAAGCAAGGAACGGATCACCGAGGCGCGAGCAGCCTCCTTCCCGGCGATGAGCCTTTCGGCGGGCGCGGACAGACTCTTTCGCCCGAGTGGACAGCTTGGAGGCTCCCCTGACCCTTATTCCAGCTTCAGCGCCGGGCTTTCAGCCCAGTATTACCTGTTCAAGGGTTTCCGGACGGTTTCTGCGATTTCGGCCGCCCGGTCTAACCTTGAAGCAGCATCTCATCAGCACGAAGGCAACGTCCAAGATTTGATCCTCCAAGTGAACCAGGGCTATTATCGCCTGCTCCAGGCAGGCCATACGGTAAAAGTCGCCGAAAAATCGTTGGAGAACGCACGACACCATCTGGAGTTTGCCAAGGCCCGTTTCGAGGCCGGATTAGCCACCCGTTCCGATATCCTGAAAGCCGAGGTGGAGGTTTCAAATTCCAACCTGACCCTGATCCGCTCCCGGAACAGTCGACGATCGTTCCAAGGATCACTCAACGTTCTCCTCGGCCAGTCCGCCGATGCGCCCCTGGAAGTCGTCGATGACCTTCAAGACCTTCAGCAAAAAGAGCCGACCGACTTTCGCACCCTGTTGGCGCTGGCCTATGAACACCGTCCGGAACTGTTGGGAATGAATTCCCAGCTCCAGACCCAGAGATCGAACATCCGGCTGGCCCAAAGCAACCTGCTCCCCTGGGTTTCTGCCGACGCGAATTACAGCTTCAGCGGCTCGGCCCTTTCTTCGTTGAACAAGGGCTGGTCGTTTGGTTTGAGCTTGAGCTATCCCGTTTTTTCCGGCTTTTCTCTCTCCTCCCGTGTTACCCAGGAAAAGATCGCCTTCCAGGCTATGGATAAAAAGAAAGCCTCCCTCGAGCAAGGGATAAGTCTCGACGTCTGGAACGCTTTTTTGGCGTTGAACGAGGCGAAAGAACGGATCGAAAATACACAAATATTTCTGAAGAATGCCCGCGAAAACCTCGGCCTTGCAGAAGAAGAATACCGGGAGGGGGCGGGTTCCATGATCGAAGTGATCGACGCCCAGACCAACATGGTGGCGGCCGAAGTGAGCCTCATTGAGGCTCTTGCCGATTTCAAGATCTCCCTTGCCGCCTTGGATAGGGCTCTGGGCATCGACCTCTGGTCGAAGGACGCGGGAGAGGTGAGATGAAGAAGAAATATCTTTTCATAATCATTGTCATCGCGCTCGCCGTTCTGGCCGTGCTTGCGGCCCGCCGTTATTTCGGCGGGAAGGAACGGAAAGGCCCCGCGTATACGACGGCCGTGGTAACCCGCCGCGATATCGGCTCCACGGTCCGGGCCACCGGGATCATCAAGCCCATGGTCGGGGCCGAGGTCAGAGTCGGATCCCGTGTTTCGGGCGTGGTCAAACGGCTACGCTCCCATATCGGCGATCTCGTGAAAGAGGGCCAGGTCATCGCCGAACTGGACGATGCCGAGTTGCAGGCGAAGCTCAACCAGAACCTCGCTGCTCTCGAAAAGGCAAAGGCCGACCTCGAGTATGCGAAGTTGAATCTGGAACGACAGCGTTCTCTCCTGAAAAAGAATTTCGCCTCTAAGCAGCAGGTCGATCTGGCCGAGAATGCCAACAAGGTCGCCCAAGCCCAGCTTGAGCAGGCGGAGGCCAATGTGGAATTCGCCAGGGTCCAGCTCGGCTACGCGAAAATATTCGCCCCCATTTCGGGCGTCATCGCTTCCATCGCGACACAGGAAGGCGAAACGGTCGCGGCGAGCTTCTCCGCTCCGACCTTCGTCAACATCATCGATTTGAACCGGCTCGAGGTCCAGACCTACGTTGATGAGACGGACATCGGCAAAGTCCATGAGGGGCTCGAGGCGGGCTTCACCGTCGACACTTACGCCGATACGGATTTCAGAGGAAAGGTCACGGCCATCTACCCCAAGGCCGTGATCCAGGATAACGTTGTCAATTATATCGTCACCTTCGCGATCACCGACTTCCAGGGAAGGATCTTGAGACCCGAGATGACCGCCAACGTCACGATCTTCCTGGCCGCAAGGAAGAATGCCCTGGCGGTGCCCACGGCCGCCATCGTTCGGGAACAGGGAGAGAGATTCGTCACGGTTCTCGATGGCGACAGGCCGGAACGGCGCATGATCAAAGCCGGCTGGAAGGATAACGTCTACACCGAGATCATCAGCGGAGTCAGCGAGGGGGAAAAGGTCATCATTTATGAGTAACAAGGAGGAGGCCATGAACGATTTCATCGTCCAAGCCCAAAGCATTCAAAAGATCTACAACCCGGGGAAAACTTCCGAGGTGGCCGCGGTCCGGGATGTCTCTCTGGACATACGGAAAGGCGAATTCGTCGGCATCATGGGAGCATCCGGCTCGGGGAAATCCACCGTCATGAATATCCTCGGGTGCCTCGATAGGCCGACAAGCGGAACCGTGCTCTTGGACGGGATGGAAGTGAGCAGCCTGCCCGACGATGATCTGGCCAAGGTTCGCAACAAGTTGATCGGTTTCGTTTTCCAGTCATTCAATCTTCTCCCGAGGACGACGGCCCTGGAGAACGTGGAGCTTCCGCTTGTCTACTCCGAGAGGGCGAACATCGGCCGCTTGGCCCGGATGGCCCTCGAAGCTGTGGGACTTAATCATAGGGACCATCATTATCCCGGCGAGCTTTCGGGCGGAGAACAGCAGCGGGTGGCCATCGCCAGGGCCCTGGTCAACGAGCCTGAGATCATTTTCGCCGACGAGCCGACGGGGAATCTGGACAGCCGTTCAAGCTACGAGGTCATCTCCCTCTTCCAGAAGCTCAATGGGCAGGGAAAAACCATCGTTCTCGTCACCCATGAGCCGGACATAGCCGAACACACCCGGCGCATCATACGAATCTCGGACGGACGAGTCGTCGAGGACAGGGTCAACGAAAATCCGAAGAACGCCGAGGAGGAATTGCGCAAGCTCCCCGGAAAAGAGGCCAAAGAATGAAAACCCTCCGCATCACCAAATCCGCTTTCAAGAGCCTTGGCAGAAACAAGCTCCGCACGTTCCTGATGATGATCGGCGTCATCATCGGCATTATTGCCCTGACGATGGTTGTGTCGGCGGGCATGGGAGCCAGGCAAAAGGTTATGGAACGGGTGAGGAAATTCGGGCTGGATAGCATGATGGTCAGGGCCGGCGGCGGCCAGACAATGGGAGTCCAGAACAGCGGGCAACCGACGGTCACCCTGAAGCTCGAGGATGCCGAGGCGATCAAGCGGGAGATAAAGCAGGTCGCCGATATCTCCCCTCAGATCCATCGGCCTCAGATGGAAGTGAAATACTCCGACAAGTCGACGACCACCATGGTCCTTGGCGCTATGCCGTCATTTGCTACGGTTTGGGACTGGGGCGCGGCCAAAGGGGATTTTATCAGCGATGAGGATGTCGCAAATGTCGCCCGGGTCTGCGTGATCGGCCCCACAACCCAAAAGGACCTATTCAGCGGGGCGAATCCCATCGGGGAGATGATCCGCGTCGGAAACGTTCAATTCGAGATCAAGGGTATCCTTGTGGCCAAAGGCACGAGTCCCACCGGAGCCGACATGGATAGCCGGGTCATGATCCCTATGACGACCATGATGCGGCGGGTAGCCAACATCGATTACATCACCAATATTAAGGTGCGCCTCAAAACGGCCAAGGATATGGACAAAGCGGTGGGTAGTATCCAAGCCCTGCTCCGCGAACGCCACAAGCAAGCACCCGGGATCCCCGACGATTTCTCCATTATCAAGCCGGGGGAGGTGACCGAAACGGCCGAGAAGGTGGCCGGGACTTTCAATCTCTTTCTCATCCTGGTCGCGGGCATATCGCTGATCGCGGGCGGCGTCGTCGTCTCGAACCTCATGCTGATCTCGGTCGGCGAACGACGGAAGGAGATCGGACTCAGGAAGGCTGTCGGCGCCCGGAAGAATAACATTACGTTCCAATTTCTTATCGAGGCCACGGCCGTTACACTCACGGGAGGAATCATCGGCATCGCGCTCGGCGTTGCGGGTTCGAAAATTCTGGAAGCCGTTACGAAGACGCCGATGGCCGTGTCCTGGGAGATAGTAGTCCTCGGGGCGATTTTTTCCAGCCTGGTCGGGCTGATCGCCGGCTTACAGCCGGCCAGACGGGCTGCTTCCATCCAGCCTATAGAGGCTTTGAGGGCCTGAGCCGAAAGCTGAGAAGAAAATGGGGGCGACAAATCGCCTCTTGGCCAGATCAGTGGGCCGAAGATGAAAATCGCTCGTAGTCTCAAGATCTCCCGCAAACAGCTCGCCGCCCACAAGATGAGGACGGCCTTAGCGCTGCTCGGTATCGTCATCGGGGTTTCGTCGGTCATTATCATGGTCTCCATCGGCAAAGGCGCGGAAAAACAGGTCATAAGCCGGATTGAGGCTATGGGCACGAACCTTATCATCGTTAACGCCGGACAGGTCCAACGCACGGCCGGGAGACAGCAAGTGAGGGGGACAGTGACGACCTTGACACTCGAAGATGCCGAGGCGTTGATCGAGGAATGCCCGGCGGTTCGAGCCGCGGCCCCCGTTCAAGGCGGGAAACTCCAGGTCAAATACGAGAACCTCGCCACGAATACGACCACAACGGGGACGACCGCGGACATCCTGTCGATCAGGAAACTTAAGGTCGAACGGGGCTCGTTTTTCGGCGAAGAGGATATTATCGGTTCCCGCCGTGTGGCCGTGCTCGGCCGGACCGTGGTCAAGAATCTTTTCGAGAAGTCTGAACCGGTCGGAGAGACCATCCGCATCGGGAAGGTCCATTTCGAAGTCATTGGCGTCCTGGAAACTAAGGGCTCGGACCTCAACGGGGTAGATCAGGATGACCAGATCTTGATCCCCATCAACACCGCCTTGAGGCGGCTTTTCAACATCGCCTACATCAACACGATCAATATCGAGGCCGCGAGCAAGGACAAAATGGCCCTCGCTCAACAGCAGGTCCGCGAGATTCTGAGGGAGCGGCATCGTCTGAACAAACAAGACAAGGCCGACGATTTCACTATACAGAACCAGACGGACCTCATCGAAGCCCAGAGCGAAACGAGCGAAGCTTTCACTATGCTTATCGCCAGCATAGCAGGTGTATCTCTGCTTGTCGGCGGAACCGGTATCCTGGCCATCATGCTCATGGCCATCAAGGAGCGTACGAACGAGATCGGGCTGCGCATGGCCGTGGGAGCAAGCCGGAAAGACATACTGGTACAGTTCCTGCTCGAGGCCTCAGCTCTGAGCGTCGGAGGTGGTATCGTCGGTATCGGCACAGGTCTGGCAGGTTCTCTGGTAACCGGCGCGGTGACCAGGTTGGAGACGAGCGTTTCCCCAACGTCCATCGTTCTTTCCTTTACCTTCTCTATCGCCGTTGGGCTTTTCTTTGGAGTTTATCCGGCCCGCAAGGCCTCTCGTCTCGATCCGATCACTGCCCTGAGGACCGAATAAAAAAGGAGATCCCTCATGAGTAACGACACGAAGTTGACACCCATCGAGTTGTTGCGGGCGATTTCGCCCGAAGGGGCCAGGACTTACATGGAGCATCGGGCGGCCATCATGGATGATCCCCGGTTCCCGGCGCTGCCGCTTACTTAAGACAAAGCTCCTCGTCGGCATCGGGGTGGCGGCCGCGCTCCAGTCCAGCACATGCACGCTGATGTGGACAAAATTGGCCAAAGAAGAGGGTGCCAGCGAAGCCGAGATCGCCGAGGCGATCCTCGCGTGTCGCGCTTGATGAAAATGGCCACGGTCAACGACACGGTGGCCGAAGCGTTCGCTTGGCTGAAGGACACCGGAAAGCGGCCGTAACAGAGATGAAATGAGCGATGCATGAATACCCGTAGGAGGCGAGGCCGGATGAAGATTACCGATTTCTCGAAAATTCACTCTTGCGAGGACGGCCGCTATGCGGCCTCGGTTCTTTTCGAGCAAGCGGCGGTCAAGGTCCGCAGGATCGAGCTCGCGGCCGGAGCCCGTATCCCGGCGTGCCGGATGAAGGAGGACGCGGTGTTCGTCGTCATCGAGGGGCGGGTTACCTTCCGGACCGAAGACGAGGAATCCGTCGTCAATGCTCCCGGCGCGGTCTTCATCCCGGGTGGGGCGACGTCGCGCAGCATGGAGGCCGACGAAGCTTCGCTCGTACTGGCCGTGCTCTGCAGGCGTGAAGCGGCCGGCTCGGGAGGAGAGCCGTCAGAGAACGAGCCGTGATAAGTCTCTTGATCATAACCGGAGTTGCGTTGCTCGCTTCACTTGCCGCCGACCGCCGCAAGACGCAAGCTTCCGTGTTCAAGGGTCTGAAGATGTTCGTCGGCGTTATCCCGCTTCTCCTTGGTGTTCTCGCCGCGGTGAGCCTCGTTCTTACGGCCGTGACGCCGCGAATGCTCGAGAGGATCCTTTCAGGAACAGGCCTCCTTCCGTTCTTCTCCGCTCTCGGGGTCGGCAGCATCGCCTTGATTCCCGGCTTCATTGCCTATCCACTCGCGGCCTTGCTGCGGCAGAACGGCGCTTCGGTGCCGGTGTTGGCCGCGTTCATCACGTCGCTCATGATGGTCGGAGTTCTAACGCTTCCGCTCGAAGCGCGCTACTTCGGCTGGCGAGCGGCGCTCCTACGCAATGGGCTTGCGGTCCGGAATGAGGGCGGTCCCGTGGATGATCCTCTTGGCGACCGTACAGGCAGGCCCGCTTTATGTCGCATTTCCGGTCGCCATCGGCCTTTGGCGGAAGGGATGCGCGCCCAGAAATGTCTTTATTTACCTTGGCGCTTTTTCCGCAATGAAGGTCCCCATGTTGACTTTTGAAGTCGCCTTCCTCGGTTGGCGGTTCTCTCTCGCGCGGACCCTGATCAGCATTCCCGTATTCGTTGCTCTCGCGGTCGCGATGGAGAGACTGCTGCCCGGCGATTTCCGCCCTCCCGCGCTGGAGGAACCGAGCCGTGGGGGGGATAGTCGAGGTCCGTCATCCCTGGAGGAAGGAAACTTTTGAAGTACTCCCAATTCGTCTTTTCCGATTGGTATTCCGGCGCGGCTCTGATCGCGGCGCTCCTGGTCATTCTGAGATGGGGGCTGCCGGTGCGGGCCTTGAAGGCCGGAATCTCAAGGACCACATCATGAGCTCCAATGCTTCCCGCTTTGCTCGGCCGGATATTTTAAACTAGGAAACCGCCAAGGATACGAGTATTCGTGTCGTTGCAGAAGGGCACTTCGGGAAGATATTTGAAAAAGTGGTTAAGAAGGAATGCGGCCCAGATTCGCTTACGGGCAAATCTGAGTGCAGGACATTGATTTTCGACCGATATTCGATTAGTATTTATTTTCTTTGAGCGAATAAAGCAGACGAAAGGATAATTATGAGCGAATTGATCTATCTCGATAATGCGGCAACTTCCTTCCCCAAGCCGGAAGAAGTCTATGTCTTCATGGACCGATTTTACCGGAAATTCGGAGTGAATCCGGGGCGCTCCGGTTACGACTTGTGCATGGAAGCCGGCGAGGTGGTGGAGGCCACGCGCAAAATGCTGACCCGATTCTTTAACGGCCGGGACCCCAACAGGCTGTGCTTTTCATACAACTCCACGGATGCCCTGAATCTGATCATCTTCGGGATTCTCAAGGACAACGATCATGCCCTGACGACGACTCTCGAACACAACAGCGTCCTCAGACCTCTTTACCATCTTTTCCAAGACCGCGGCGTCAAGGTTGATTACATCCCGTTTGACCGGCAGGGGTTTGTGGATCCGGACGATTTTCGCAAAAAATTCAGGGACGATACAAAGCTCGTCATCGTGAATCACGCCTCCAATGTCATCGGGACCGTCCAGCCCATCGAAGCCATCGGCCGGCACTGCCGGGAACGAGGCATCCTGTTTGCCATCGATGCCTCCCAATCAGCCGGAAAAATCCCCATTGATATCGAAAAATGCCATGTCGATATCGTGGCTTTTACCGGTCATAAATCGCTGATGGGGCCGACGGGCATAGGCGGCCTTTATGTGCGAGAAGGCGTCGAGATCCGGCTGACTCGGGCCGGGGGAACGGGCGTGCGCTCCAGCGTCCGCACTCATCTCGAGGAATACCCTTACAGGCTCGAATATGGAACGGTTAACGTTCTAGGCGTGGCCGGACTCCATGCCGGCCTTAAATGGGTCGAAGGCAAAGGTTTGAGTAACATTTACGATCATGAGATGAAGCTCACCCGGCAGCTCGTGGCCGGCCTGAAGTCTATCGATGGAGTGACTCTCTACTGCCAGGACGACCTTAAAGATCATATCAGTGTGGTGTGTTTTAATGTGGATGGGCTGGAAGCCCTCCATGTGGGGACCATGCTGGATGTTGACCACAACATCGCCAGCCGGACAGGTCTTCATTGCGCGCCGTTTGTCCATGAGCAACTGGGAACAGACGCCATTCATGGCGCCGTCAGATTCGGAATCGGTCCCTTAAATACAGCCGAGCATATCCAAATCGCTATCGATGCCGTCCGAGAGATCGCTCGACTGAAAAAGTAATCTTTTCTTTTTCTGAGGAGTTTTGTATTCTTGGCCGTCCTGCGAAGCGGCAGATCAACGGGGATGTAGTGTTGAACGTTTGATTTCAGACGCACCCATCCGGTTTGGGCAATCCCGCCAGCTTGCAGGCTCCTTTCGCCGGGCCGGAAGGGAAAAGCTCATAGATGTGTTTCAGCGTGAATCCCGTCGTCTGGCAGATCTTCCTGACCATGGGCGCCAGTTGTTTTTCTAAATAATAGTCCCGGATATATTTAATGATCGTCCAATGCTCTTCGCTAAGACCGTCAATTCCTTCCTCCCGCTTAGCCAAGAACTTAGCCACTTCCTCATCCCACTCTTCGGGATGGAGGAGAAAGCCTTCCTCGTTGACTTCGATCTTTTTATCCTTGACTTCCAAAACAGACATGATGCTCCTCTTTCAATAAGGCTGCGGAGACTTTTTACAGGCCGCCCCGCAGGAACATCCAGAACTTGTCGCCGAGCTCTTGGTATTTGTTAATGGCCGACCGGGCAAAATCGCTGCTGTACTTGGTCAGATAAGCATTGGGCTTGAAAGGCTCAGTGTCGGGGGTCTTGCTGTTCAGGAGCTCGAGATATTTTTTTTCGACCTGGGGCAGCTCGGCAAAAGCCAATTCTTCATATTCACGGACGGTGTCTTCCATAATCTTCTGCGTGGATCCCCATTTGATCGTGGCTAACCGGTTGGCGCGCCGGAACGCCCAAGCGGCGGAATCCATCCGGAACCTGTGCTGGGCGCAAATCTCGAAGCTCGGCGGAAGCTCAGTCACGCCGGCGAAAATCGGAATGCGCACGCTGAGGCCGGCATTGTCGAAGGCGAACCAGCAGACCGTGCCGACCGCGGGCGGCAGCCAGCTCCGGCATTGAAGGACGGTGGCATACGCACAGCCGCTGATGGCGATTGTGCGCCACGACTGAACCGTCCCGGGCTTAAGGGCGTTGATCAACGCTATTAAATCAAAAGACATCCAGGGCTGGGCCAGAGGGCTCTTGATCATCTCCGGAGGCGGCGGGGCCGCCCCTTCCGCCGGGGCCGCGCCGGGCCGGCCCATCTGCCGCCGCGGAACCATCAAGTTCTTAGTCGTATCGTATTCTGTGCCTACGTACGTTTCGCGGTACATCTTGAGAATATCCCGCACGGAGACCTTCTTATCCGGCTTCACCGAGAACGGAAGCTCGGGCATGTCCATGTTCAGCTTGAGCGATGGTGCGAGCGTGTTGAAGACATAGAATTCACGGATTGAATACGGCTTGCGGCCGCTCTTGGGATCGAGCCCATAGACTTTCCAGAACTTGAACGATTCGACGCTCTTGGGGTCCCACCAGCCCATGTCCTGAGCGACCTTATAGATGTTATCCGAGGCCATGTAATGGTCGGGGTCTTTGAGGTTGATCTCGCTGATGCGGGGGATATTGGCCGATATGCCGATGTGATCGTCGGGAATCCTAACCGCCGCCCAGACGCCGCCCTTCTCGAGAGGACCGGCGCCCATATACTCGCAATGCCAGACCTCCTTGGCATCGGCGATGGTGATGCATTCACCGGAATCCCCGTAGCCATACTCTTTGATCAGCTCGCCGCCGAGCTTGATCGCCTCCCGGGCCGTTTTGCACCGCTCGAGCATCAGCCGTTCGATCTCTTCAATCATGAACATGCCTTCCTGGTTGTAGAGCTCTCTGCGGCCGCCGAATGTCGTCTCGCCGATGGCCAGGCCGGCTTCGTTCATGCAGGGATAAGCTGTATTCATGAAGGCAAAGGTCTCTGCGACCTGGGGGATTTCGCCCGTCTGGATCACCCTGTTCATATCGGTGGACGTTTCGGTGTGCATCTTGCCGGAATAGACTTTTGTCTTGGAGCCCGCGGGATATTTAGCATGGGGCACGATGTTGAGCCATTGCCGGTAAGGACCGTCGCAGGTGTGGGCGGTCATGACCGAGCCGTCGACGGAAGCCTGACGGCCGACCTGGATGCTCGTGCAGCTATCGGGGTCGGCCTGCCCCTGCGGAAACGGTTGAAATTCTTCCTGCGGGCGCTGGGCGGAGATCAGGAAAAGCCCAGAAACCAGGATGACCGTCAGCAGGGCCAATCGGCCGAGCCAATTCTTACGGAATGCAATTTTCATAGGATAACTCCTTCTCATGGGTATTTTTTAATTATTTATAATGACCTGCTGCCTGTCAACAGTTTTTCTAGTCCAAGACTGGATCCCAAGTTCGTTTAAGAAGCAATGCGTCTCGATGAACGATCATTGGAAAGGAACGCCCGTCGAGAGCCTGCCGATCGGGTCGGGCCGGGTCGGCGGCGTCCCCAACGGCATCGCCCCCTGGATGCGGGCAGAGACGATCGAATAGGCCCTTGGCAGGACGCTATTTTTTCTCTTCTTTGACGGCCTTCAACGCTTCGAGTTTCTCTTTATACTGTTTTTCGTCGAGTATGCCGTAGGTCTGCAGTTTGTTCTGAAGCTCGAGCTGACCCAAATATCTGTTGCCCTCGGTGTTCGTCTGGCTCGTCTGTCTCATGACCCAGGAATTTGGCCGGGAAAAGGCGAAATTATACTTGACAAGGAAATTTTGATAACGATAGGTCCACTCTTCGGAGGTGTTGGCCGAGACGTCTTCCCCCCCCCTGTCATCGATGCCGGCCGCGCCGCGGGTAGGAGCCCCGGCGCCCGCACCGCCGGCAGCGCCGCCGCCGCCAAGCGCCCAGGCGTCATTCTGCTTATATTCCACCAGCGTCGGATTCCCGTTTAAAAGATAGACCCGCGCCCGGTCCGTATTCCAGGGTTGGCGGGCATTCTCCTTTTTGAAGGTTTCGAGGATAAAAGCCGTCCTTTTATCGAACTCCTGCTTGGCTGCGGGCGCGCGCACCTGCCAAAACAGCGCCTGGAATTCCAGCTTGGCTGGCGGCGAAAGGCTTTTATACGCCGCCTCCTCAAAATTCTGCATGATGTAATAGTGCTGGGCAAACCAAGGATCCTTGGATGGAGACATCTGGAGCCCGCAGCCCGCCAGCAGCAAAACGATAAACCCCAATACCGCCGCTCTTCGGAAATTCATTGTGCCCTCCTTTTTATTTCATAGCTTTCAGGGTTTCGAGCCTTTCTTTGTACTGCTTTTCATCGACGATGGCGTACGTTTGGAGCTTATTCTGCAGCTCGAATTGGCCCAAATACCGGTTTCCTTGAAAAGACGTCGTGTTTATTTTCCAGGAATTTGGCCGGGAAAAGGTGAAAACATATTGGATCATGAACTGGCCGAAGGGATAGGACCAGACCTCGGCCATAAGGCCTTGAACATCTTCGCCGGACCTGTCTGCACCGCCCGTGACTTGGCCGCTGCTCTGCGCGCCGAAGTTTCGAATCGACCAGTCCTCATTCTGCCGGGAATCGATCTCAGCCGGATTTCCGTTGAGCAGATACACCCGCGCCCTGTCCGTATTCCAGGGCTGTTGGGAATTCTCTTTTTTGAAATTCTTAGTGATATAATCGATTCTGTGATCGAATTCCTGCTTGGACACCGGCGCCCGGACATCCCAAAAAAGCTGCTGAAATTCGAGCTTGGCCGCCGGAGACAGGCTCTTGTATGTTGAGCGCTCGAAATCCTGCATAATGAAATAGTGCTGGGCGAACCAAGAATCTTTGGATGGAGAAAACTGAATTCCACAGCCTGCCAAAAGAAAAACAATAAAAGCCAATACAGCCATTTTTCGAAAATGCATCGAAGCCTCCTCCCTGGTGATTTTTAATTATAAGCCGAAATTGATCCGGAGCGACAGGGCTACGCCCATGGTGTCGAGGTTGATCCTGGCTTGTCTCGCATTTTTATTGTAAGGCTCGTCGGGCTTATTCTGCCAGATGAACATCTGTCCGAAATATTTATCCAGGGCATCGGCATAGCTGTCATAGTACCACAACGGTCCGGACTCGCTGTAATTCTCCTGGGCCGTCTCATCAGAAACCCATCCCTCCGCTTCGTTCCCTTCTCTTTTGCGCGCTGTATAAGTTTCTTTGAAGTCCCCGCTCCAGCTGCCAAAATCGGCGAGCCGGCCGAACAATTCCAGGCCCAGCGACACGTGGGACATGAGCTTGACCTCCAGGCCCAAACCGCCGCTGAGCTTCAGGCTGAAACCACGCCCGGAAGCCTGGGGCTGGGCGGCCTCTCCCCTCGCCGCTAACAATCCCAGCCAACAGACCGCAAGGAAAACGATAATGACGAACCTTCGTCTCTTCATTTTTTTCATATCTACGCCCTTTATTAAATATTGCTCTGACGTCCTATGGGTTTTCGTATCACAAAGAAGACGAAAAATCAAGGCGACAATCGGCGCCGGTCAATGGCTTGGACGGATCTCTAGCGGTCGGCGCAGCTTTGGTCCGTGCGCTGCAGCTTGCTTGTATCGAAGCCTTTTTGAGCGATGCGCTTGACGATGTCCTGGTAAAGGCCTTTATCGATTTTAGTCGTGCGACAGAGGATCCAGAGGTATTTTCGGTCGGGCGCGCCCACCACCGCATAGCTATAATCCTGGGCCAAGTCGATAATCCAGTAGTTTCCGCGAAAGGGCCAGAAAAATTGGACCTTGAGCTTGGCGTTATTGCTCCCTTCGACGATAAAGGCCTTGCCTTTCGCCACCGACATCTTGCCGCTCGGGCTGTCTTTTCGGCAGGAATTGATGACTCTGACATAGCCTTTGTCCGTGAGCTCGTATTCGGCTGTCGTGCAATGACAGCCTTTCTCAAAGCGTTGCGGGAAGGCGGCGATTTCATACCATTTTCCCGCATATTTCTGGAGGTCAACGCTGGGCACAGTCTCCAGAGGCTGGGTTTGGGCCGAAGACCTCGCCAAGCCGACAAACAACAAGCCAATGTAATAGATATATATAAACTTCATGCGCCTATTATCTCAGGTTGCGGCCGCCTTGACAATCCCTCGCCAGCCGGATATAAATCCCAGAGAAGAAACGCCGTGAAATATACGAAAGACCGTCCCTTGAAAATTCTTTTCGTCTGCTTCGCCAACATTTGCCGGAGCCCCATGGCCGAGGTCATCGTCAAGAAACGGCTGGGCGAAGCCGTCTATGTGGAAAGCGCGGGAATCGCGCCTTACGGAAACGCGCCCTCTGCTGAAGCCGTCGAGACCGTCCGTTCACTCTATGAGGTCGACATTTCCGGGCGCCGGCCCAGGCACGTCGGCGAAGCCGATCTGAGCCGGTTCGACTACATCCTGGCCATGAATTCTTCGGTCTTCACGAGGCTTCAAGAGATGAGCGCGATTCCCAAAAACAAGTTGTTTGCATGGGAAATCGACGATCCCTGCGGCAGAGGGATGGAAGCGTACAGGCTGGCTGCCCGAAACATCGAGTCCCATATCGAGCGATTTCTCCTTAACAGGGACATCGAAAGCCGGTATGCTTCCCCAGCACCCTCAAAAATCAAGCGATAGGCCTTGCGATGACGGGTCGACCGCACAGGCCTCGTTATCGACATAAAAGAAATCGCCGGCGGCGGAGAGGAGTATGGCATGGCCCTTGACCTGACAAAAATCCGAACCCAATTCCCCGCCCTGCACCAGCGGGGCATCTTTCTCGATAATCCCGGAGGGACTCAGGCCGCAAAAAACTGCTTAGACCGCATGCTGGATTACCTCATCGAGACCAATGCCAACCACGACGGCGTCTTTCAAACTAGCCGCGAATCCGATGAGCTAATCGCCAAATCCCGGGCGGCCATGGCCGACTTCCTCAACGCATCCCGACCGGAAGAGATTGTCTTCGGCCAGAACATGACCAGCCTGACCTTTCATCTCAGCCGGTCGCTGGCCCGCCGGCTAAATCCAGGGGACGAAATTATCGTCACGCGTCTCGACCATGATGCCAACATTACCCCTTGGACGCTCATCGCCGAGGAGCGCGGCTGCAAGGTCCACTGGACAGATTTCCATCCCGAGAACGGCACGCTCGACCTCGAGGACCTGAAAAAAGCGCTCGAGAGGAAGCCCCGCCTGGTGGCCGTAGGCTATGCCTCGAACTCTCTGGGAACAATCAATCCGGCCGCCCAAATCGTTCAAATGGCCCATCAAGCAGGCGCACTCGTGTTTATCGACGCCGTCCACTATGCGCCGCACGGGTTGATCGATGTCCAGCAGTTGGGCTGCGATTTTCTGGTATGCTCGGCCTACAAATTCTTTGGCCCCCACCTCGGAATTCTCTTCGGGCGCCAGGAGCTGCTCGAGGGGCTTTTCGCTTACAAAATCCGGCCTTCGCCCGACAACCTGCCATGGAAATTCGAGACCGGCACCCAAAACCACGAAGGCATCGCCGGCCTGTTCGGCACCCTGGAATATTTGGAATGGCTGGGCACGCATTATGGAAAAGATTTTTCCGGCGATCCGGCGAAAAATTATCAGGGCCGCGCCCTGCATCTCAAGCAAGCCATGGCCGCTATCCGGGATTACGAATTCGGGCTCAGCCGGGCCATTCTCAAAAGCCTCAAAGAAACCCCCGGATTGAAAATCTACGGACTGACGGACGCCAACCGCCTGGCCGATCGCGTTCCCACATTTTCCTTCCGGCTGGACAAGTGGAGTCCGCGCCAGACCGCGGCCAAGCTTGACCAAGAAGGCATCTACGTCCGGGACGGCAATTATTATGCGCTCGAGGTCACCAAGGCGCTGGGCGTTGAAGAAACAGGCGGCATGGTGAGGGTTGGAGCGGTCCACTATAACTCGCTGGAAGAAATCGAAAGGTTCGGAAAAGCCTTGGCCAAGATTGCGCGAAGCTAAAATGTCTGAAGACTCTCGTCATGGACCCTCCGGGAGACGGCAGTTCATGAAAAACCTGGCCGCCGGCGCGCTGGCCGTTGCCGCCCGGCTGCCCCAATCCGCCCTCCAAGCTCCCGTGCCAAATGAACGCACAAAAAAAGGCGATATGTTTTACCGCCGACTAGGCCGGACGGGCTTCCTGATCTCGGAGATTTCGCTCGGCGGCAGCCCTCTCCCCGACTGGCCTCTTTTTCTACAGATCATCGAACGGGGCGTCAATTACATCGATACATCCCACACCTACAATAACGGCAACAGCGAGCGCCAGATCGGCCGCCTGTTCAAAGAGATCGGACGGGACAAAGTCTATGTCTCAACGAAATTTCATGCCGAGGGCAGGTACACCGAGAAGTCCATCATCATGTCCGTCGAAGGCAGCCTCCGCCGGCTGGGGACGGATGTCATCGACGTTCTAGCGATTCATGGGGCGGAAAACGAGGCCGACCTCACGGACGAACGGGTACTCGGCGCTTTTGAGAAGCTTAAGAAGGACGGAAAATACAAATTCCGCGGCTTGTCTTGCCATTCCAACCACAACCGCGTGATCAAAACGGCCGTCGAAAGCGGCCATTACGACATGGTCCAACTGGGCTATAATGCCTTCGACATCCAGGAGGAGGAAACGAACGTTAAAACATACAAAGACTATCTCGGGCAAAGCGGCACCCGGGATCTCATCGCCCTGGCCAAGTCCAAGGATGTGGGCGTCACCGCCATGAAGACGCTGAAAGTGGGAGGCAGGCGCCAGGACCTGGAAAAATATAAAACAGGGACGACATCCATCTTTCAGGCCATGCTGAAATGGGTTCTGGACAACAAGGACCTGACCGCAGTTGTCACCGAAATCTTGAACTATGATCAACTCAAGGAAGACTTGGGCGTTGTCGGCAGCCCGCTTTCCGCAGCCGAGAGGAGAACTCTCTACCAATATGTGGCCGAAAATGCCAGGAACTACTGCCACATGTGCGGGACCTGTCAAAAGACATGTCCTTCCGGAATCAGGACGACCGACATTCTGAGATACCTGGCTTATGCTGAGGGCTACGGCAAGGTCGCGTCGGCAAAAACCATGTACGCCCAGCTCACCCAGGAGCGGACGGCGCTTGCCTGCCGGGATTGCGGGGCGTGCAAAAAAAACTGTCCTTACGGCGTGGACGTCCGGAAAAGGATCGCCGACGCCCATCGGATACTCCGCGGCTAATACAAACGCATAAAACATATTTGCATTGTCATCGCGAGCGCCGCGTGGCGATCCGACAAGATTCCTTCTCCTCCCCTCATCATTCGAGAGGGACCCAGAGGATTTTTCGAGGAGGCTTTCCATGTCAGACAAAATTAAAAGAATTCTGATTCTAGCCTGCGTGAGAAGCTCAGGAAAAAATTCAAAACGGCCGCCGATCTCAATAAAACCTGGGGCTTGAATTACTGGGGACAGAGCATCGCCTCGTTCGATGACCTGCCGCCCCGCGACGGCATCCTCAACCCCGGCTACAAGCTGGAATGGGAACGCTTTCAACAGAAGATTGCCGCGGATTTTTTGGGCTGGCAGGCGGGCATCATCCGTGAGCTCAAGCGGCCCGACCAGTTCATCACCCATGATTTCGCCGGGATTCCGACGGATATCGACCTCTATGAAATCACCAATGCGCTCGATATCCCAGCCGTCAACATCTATCATGGCATGCAGGACAGCCTCACCGGCGAAGAGATCGCTTATGCGGGCGCCTTTGTCCGATCGCCCCAACAAAGCAACTACCTTGTCACGGAGACAAACGCCCAGACAACCGGCTGGAGCTCGGAATATCAGTTCCCGCCTTACGACGGCCAACTCCGCCTCGCCGCTTTTGCCAACGTCGCCGGCGGCGCCAGCCTCGTCGGCTACTGGCACTGGCATTCGCTCCATTACGGCCGAATAAGCTCATTGGGCACTTTTTGGCGGTCCGTTAGAGCCGATTGTTGGCCTAATCTAACTTTTTCTTCGCCGGTCGGACTTGGTAAAGTTCCTGATCCTCTCTTACAAGGTGCGCGCGTTCTGTGGTCGCCTTCTCAAAGATCAAAGTCGCATTTGAAAAAAGGTCGGCAGTTTCAGCCTTCAAATATCGTGCTGCCATCCGGCAATATTCCGGCTCGATTTCAACACCGATGCTGTTCCGCCCTGTTTTGAGGGCGGCAATCATTGTCGTGCCCGATCCACAGAAAGGATCGAGCACCGTATCGCCCGTGAAAGAGAACATGCGGACAAGACGCTTAGCCAACTCCAATGGGAAGGGGGCAGGGTGCTGTTTGGTTGACGCTCCCGGAATGTTCCATATCTGTTGGAACCAACGGTCAAACTCATCCTTTGAAATCCTGCTGGTATCTCGCTGAGCTTCAGACGGTTTCCGGTATCCTCCCGGTTTCCGCTGCATGAGGATGAATTCCATGTCGTTCTTAATAATAGCATTCGGTTCATACGGCTTGCCTAGGAATTTGGAGCCGTTGACTACCTCATAGGAGGCATTGGCAATTTTATGCCAGATGATTGGATTCAGATTGTCAAAGCCGATTCGCCGGCAGATCACACAGATGTCCGCGTGGAGCGGGAATACCAGGTGGCGTCCAAAATCGCGTCTGGCCACGCAGACGTCACCGACCACGCACACCAGACGGCCTCCTGGGACAAGGACACGAAAGACATGCTTCCAGACTTTCTCAAGTTCCCTCAAGAAGGTCTCGTAGTCTTGAATATGTCCCATCTGGTCAGGATTTTCATTGTAGCGTTTGAGTTTCCAATATGGTGGTGACGTGACAACGAGATGGACCGATTCATCATCCAAAAAAGACAAATCCCGCGCATCGCCATTGATTAGCCTGTGGACCGTTAACGACATGGTTTCACACAAAAGTCGTCACATGAGCAACCAGCGTCTTTGCGAATCGCTCCATGGACAGGTCATCTGCCGGTGTTTTATAGACGCCGTCAAGACCGCGAAGGCTGGATGAAGTGATGAAAGCAGACGCTGTATAGTGCCTTTCCAATATAAGCTTCCGGCAAAAAAGTTCATAACGGCGCATGTATGAGGCACCGACAAAATCCGGAAAAACATTAAAGTGAGGTTCCTGTACGGCAACGGGCCTATTGGATGCGTCGCAATCCTCAAGCATGAAGAAGTAGCCCAGGAAAGGTTGTGGACTCTCAAGGTAAGCTTTTTCGCGGAAGGCTGTCCAAAGATCAAGGGCGCTACCAATCGCCTCTTCCGTCCGATTGTTGAAGTTATTGCCAAAAGAGGGCCCGACTTGGGATTTAGCTTCGATAGCGGCGATCAATGTCCGGTCGCGAACAACAAGGAGATCCCATTCTTTGGTTGGTCTGAAGAAGCCAGGAAGTTCAACGGTCTTCTTTCTGAAGACGTAGCGATCTGGGATTCCGACGCGTGTGATAAGTTCCGTGAAAAGCTCAATGAAACCGTCCATTTGCGCACCACCAGTGACGGCACTGCGCAAGCCCTGATCTGCCCTGCCACTTGCTTCCTGTCTTTTTCGTTGCGTGGCCCTTGTTTGCCAGTAATGGGCCACCGCTTTAGCTGTCCATTCGGTTATGTTTTTCATAATACCGTGATTATCCATTCCGCAAGAAGTTTATCAGATTGGTCTCCTATATTCCAGAAACCAACGGCATCAAACTTAGCTAACCGGCAATTCTGCGTGCTCAACTATCACTGTACGGCAGCTTCGCGACCAAGACAAGCCTCGCGGAGTTTATCCACGGAAATACCGGACAGTTCGGCCGCTCGAGCCGGAGAGACGAGGTCCTCGGCTACCGCCTGGATAGCCAGACGTTTCAAGCGGCTGGACGTCTCCTCCGGCAACGGCTCCCCTGGTTCGCATTTATGCCAGTCTTGCGCCCGGAAAAAACGAAATAGGCTTGCTGCATATCCTTCGGTGATTATCCCCAGGTCTTTGGCTCGATAGATCCATTGCTGAATGCTCATGCCGTACTTCCGCTTCAGAGTGAAGAGCTCAGGCATCTCGAGTTTATGGCGTTTGGCTCCGAGCTCACGCCGGGCAACAACGTCGGGGACAAGAAAGGCGCCGGAAAAGCGCCGCGCGGCTTTTTCAGGATCAATACTTTTTGCGGGTCTCATCACCAGATGCCCGAGTTCATGGGCGAGACTCGATCGCTGGCGGTCACCCGAAAGCCTGGCTTTAACGACGATTACGGGAATATCGTTATTGGCCCAGCAGGAGAAGCCGTCAAATTTTCCCTCTTCGCCCTGCCATTGAAAGATCTTTATGCCACTATCCTCCAGCAGTTCAGTCATGTTCTCAATAGGGGCTAGGCCCAGGCTCAAACGCGAACGGATGTCCTTGGCCAAAGTCTCTATATCCTCAAGACGTTTAGGAGCTAGCAAATTATCAGGGGAGAAGATAAATCGGGCAAAGCGCCTTGCAGGGAAAAATGATTCGAGCTCCAGCCACCTTTCAATGCGGTCTTTAACTTGGGCTCGAATCGCCGCCAGATTCCGTTTTCCGAGCCCGCTGCGTTTCCGACAGGCAAGTTCACCCAAGGTGACGAGGCTACTCTGCGGCCTAAAGAAATAGTCGACGGTTACCCCCATGGCATCTGAGAGCCGCAACAGGACTTCTGACCGCGGAATGTCCAGCCCGTTTTCATACTTATAGAGGGCCTGCCTGGTCACGATTCCTCCCGCGGCCTCGGCGAGAGTCGCCAACGACCATCCCCGGGCCTTTCTCGCTTGTTGCAGCCGATCTCCCAACAGGCTCATTTTTTTCTCCTAGGTTTACAAAAATAATATATTTACTTATATTTGTCAACCGCTTTTTTTCTCGGCTTTACCGTGATCCATCGAGAAAAATAATTTTCCCCGACAATAGAAGCTGTCAAGAAGAGACGAAAATGGCGTGTTTCGGCTCTATTTGCCCTGTGCCCTTCTCTCGAGAATTATGACGATCCTAAATAATGAATTACAAATTACACCAAGGAAGCCGGCAAAAGCCAACAAAACCCAAAAGGTGGGCGTAAAACCAGCCAATGACACATCCAAGGCCGCAGTCACAAGGCCGACGATCAACAGGGCAACCCCAAGAATACGAAAGAAAAAAATCCAGCCTGATCGCGCGGTCGACGCCAATAACTTTTCTATCATAGTCAAGCCTCCTAATGAGATAAGAAAGAGCTCCCGCCATAGACTGAGCCTCACTTCTTGCACAAGACGTGATCTGCGCGCTTCCCCCCTGCGCTTTCTAAAGGAGCCTTATCGTGGAATCCGCTCGAAGCGTGGGTCGCCGTCGAGCGGTGACAGTAGCGGATCAACACGAATCCAGCGAAACGCGTGCGCGTGCAGCGAATGAAGCCGCTCGCGCCAGGCAAATGCCTCGTCATGGCGCTTCTCAAAGGCGTGATAGGCAACAAGGACATAGCCTGCGTTCGGATTGCGGAGAAAGAAGGCTTCGCTCATATCTGCCAGCGCGCGCGCCGCACGAGCATTGCCCTCCTCGAGCAGCAGTCGAACCTCAAGTTCCTCACGGAATGGCGTGAAAAGGCTGTAGGTTCCTGCGTAGAGCTGGTCGTGGAGTGAGATTTCCCGGCGCACGTCATCCCCTGGTTGGCAAGTGCATGGCCGAGTGCGAGGAAAATATGCGGCACTGCCCACTCGGGTCGAATTCCCTTCATCTTCTCTGCATAGAGAAGCACGCCATCCGAATCCATCGAGAAGTATCGCAAGTAAGCGGCATGCCAGGCATTCAAAACCGAAATCGGGTCGAGCCGCAGTGCCTGCTCCATCTCCGCTTCGGCTCGCCGGAAATCTCCGACCTCGGTGAGTGTTCTCGCATACCAGTAATGGGCTGTGATGTCGTTCGGATTATGCTCGATCGCTGCTTCGAAGGCGCGGGAGGCGAGTTCGTCCTCGTCGCGCGAGGCGTGGATCGCCCCGAGCGTGTGGTATGGGTCTGAGAGGTTTGAATCGAGACGCATGGCCTCGCCGGCACTCTCCCTAGCTAGCTGGTGGGCTGATTCGGTCTCCAGATAGCCGTACATGGCGAGAATGTAGTAAGCGTCGGCCAGGCCCGCTTGCGAGAGCGCGTAGCGTGGATCGAGCGCGATCGCACGCCGGAAGCAGGCCACAGACTGTAATAACTCGCGCTCTTGCCGTACTCCCCACAACATGCGGCCGCGCTGGCAAAGCTCAAAAGCCTCGAGGCTATCTGTTGGCTTGCGCAAAAGCCGCCGCTCCGTCTCACTAGAGAGTTTGCCTTGGAGCGATTCGGCGATCGTGCGAACGACATCATCCTGGATCGCGAACACATCCTCGAGGACGCGGTCATAACGATCACCCCAGATCTCGAAGCCATCGACGGCGTTAACGAGTTGAGCTGAGACGCGTACTCGATCACGGTAGCGCCGGACGCTCCCTTCAACGATCAGATCAACGGAAAGCTCTACTCCTACCTGCTTGGGGTCAGGGCTCATGCCCCGGTACCGAGCGACGGATCCGAAGCCTGTCACGCGCAGACCCGAAAGCCCTGAGAGCTTGGTAACGAGATCTTCTGTGAGACCATCGCAGAAAATCTCGTCATCCGGGTTACCCGAAGTATTACGGAAGGGGAGTATGGCGAGATACCGAAGTTCTTCACGTTTGGCAGCACCGACCCTTATATTGCCCGGCTGGCCTCGCTGGAGTCCGCGCAGATCAACAGCGAAGTCGCCCGGCGTCTGATACCGGTCGCGCGGATCTTTCTCAAGACACTTTTGGATGATCCGCTCCAGTTCAGAGTGCAATTCAGCGGCGCTTTGGTATCTGTTCTCTTTATTCTTCTCCAGGCATCTCAGGATTAGGCGCGCAAGATCTTCTGGGATTTGCGTGTTGAGATCTTTCGGATCTTTGGGGATATCACTCGTCTGTTTCACGCCGATGGCAAATGGAGTGTTGCCTTCAAAAGGCACACGACCGGTCACCATTTCGTAAAGGATAATCCCCAGAGAATAAATATCCGACCGCTGATCAACTTCCTTGCCCTCTACCTGCTCCGGGCTCATGTACTCTGGGGTCCCGATCATCACCCCAGCGTCTGTAATCGCCTTGGCTTTGAGAGACCGGGCGATCCCAAAGTCCATGATTCGGGCATTTCCCTCCCTGTCAATCATGATATTGCCGGGTTTTAAATCGCGGTGGACGATCCCTAAACGATGGGCTTCGGCAAGCCCCTCGCAGACCTGCCTCGCGATGTCCAGGGCACCCCCGACGCTCATGCTTTTCGACATCCGGATCATGCTCTTGAGGTCTTCCCCAGGCACGTATTCCATCGTGATGAAATGGGCGCCTTCCGCCTCGCCTAAATCAAACATACCGCAGACGTTCTTGTGCCTGATCCTCCGGGCCAGCTTGAGTTCGTTCGAGAACCGTTCGATTGTTTCTTTATCAGATGCTATTTCAAGCTTGATGAGCTTGAGGGCAACCTTTTCTTTGATCTTGGTGTCGAAGACCTTATAGACCCTTCCCATTCCCCCTTTGCCGAGTTCTTCGACGATCTGATATCGGCCGGCAAAGGTCGAGCCCGTCGTTAGCTCTTTAATCGGCGTTTGAAGAGTTTCTGCGACCTGTGGATGGATGTCTCTGGAAGGAGGAAGCTGCGTCCCGCAATCTCCACAGAACTTCTGGGTCTCGGAATTATCGTAATGACATTTCGGGCACTTGATGGCCACTGCTGATCCCTTTTCTCGAGTGCGGCTAAAGAATATCAAGGAATGGAGACAAGGTCAAATGAAAACAAACTCCCTATGTGGTCCGCCCTGGGGACACCACGGGGACAAAATCACTAACAAGAATTTAATCTGAATTCTCATTGTTCATGTCCCCATATCAGGAGGATTATCGCCCAGATGTTTAGGACACTTCGTGGTCGTTTTTCTCTAGGATTTGGTATTGATAATACGTCGTGTTGTTGTGCTCTCAGATAGAGGATTAGGAATTGCTTTTTGCGCTCGACCCCACCTTTGTAGGGAATGGGTAAGAAAGGCTTCCAGCCTGGACTTATTCGTAGGCTTCGAAAAAGACTTCAAGGAGCGGCGGGAACGTCCCGACCAGCCCGATGATAATTAAGAACGAATGGCGGATCTATTTTTTCAGAAACGCGCTCTTGATCTCAGCCAGGCCGACGCCGAGCGCTTGGCGGGCAATTTGATCCAGGGCCTTCTCCTCGCCCTGAAAATGAATGGTCGTATGAACATGCCCGAGCGTCTCGCCGGGCTTGAGCGCCGCGGCGGGAGAAGAGGACTCGAGCTCGTAAAACGGTCCGAGGGGCTTGGCGCCGGGCGCGGACGGCCCGTCGTTGTAGCTGTTCACGACATCCCCGCCGAAAGGCTTGTCTTGGATCTGCCACATGGAATTCACGTAGTCCATGGCATTGTCAGGGATGGTCAGATGGGCAATCGTCAGCACTTTGTTCGCCGCATCATAGCTTCCCAAAAACGGCTTGACGCGCCTTGGCGAGATGCCGATCTTGCTGCGATATTTTCCGTCGCCGCTGAAGAAAAGCAGGCCGTCCTTGATGACCAGGCGGTCGGCCGGCACCTTGCCGAAGTAGGCATCGTTCACGACCGGGCCGAATTCAGCTTCAGGTCCCGGCTTGAAGGGGATGACAATCGTTGTGGACGGAGAGGGGTTGAACATGCCTAAGATCCAGATGGAAAGGAGCCCCATGTCCTTGGTCCATTCCTTGGCGCCGGTGTTCATAATTTTATTGTCCGACTGGTAGGCGACCATCTTGACGCCATTGGGCAATGCAATCCCGAGGGCCTCCACGTCCTTTGTATCGAGCAGCCCGACCAGGCGGTTCAGTTCCAAGTCGAACTCGGTCTCGGAATAGTTGACGAGATGGATCGTCTTTTTGAAGTGGATGAGGTCCGCCGCCTGAGAAACGATATCGTAGGTCCCTTCGTTAATCGGCGGCGGGGTGAACCAATTGTCCAGGTTGAACGCTGCCCCTTTCTTGAAGAAGATCGAAAACTGTCCGCCCTCCGGGCCCAGCCAAAAGCGGTCCTCGCCGCCGAAAGCATTCATGTGAACGTTGTTCTGCTTGGAAGCGATGAACTCGCGGTTGATCCAGCCAAAGCTCAACCCCTCGGGTCCGCCTGCGGTGCTGGTCATCACCCGGCCCTGCAGGTCGGGATTGACAGCGATCTGGGATTGACCGCTTTCGTCGGATAGCACGACAACCTGAGTATGCTGTTTCAAAAAGGCAACATCATCCTTGAACATGATGCCCTTGGGTTCCTCCTTCGCTGCTTTTCCGCAGCCGGCCGCCAAAGCCATGATGAGCGATAGTGCCAAAATTGAATATTTCATGAATCCTCCTGATAGCAACTAATACAAACGCGATAAATAAAGTGACAATGTATGGGCGGTGCTTAGGCCGCCCTCAAGCTCCCGTAGCGGAGGGGGGCCCCGTCGGCTTTTCCGACGGGGGGAACCGACGGGACTGGTTCCCCGGGGCCCGGGGGCTGCGGGCGGCCTAAGCGCCGCCCGAACGGGGATGTCATTTTAATTATTACGTTGATATTAAATATGTTTCCACTTTTTCACGAGCGCGGGGTCGGCCAGCATTTTGATCAAAACGCCGCCGACCACAGGGCGGGCTTGGAAACCCGTCTTTTTCGCCGTGTTGGTCCAATACCAGTCGGTCAGCGGCACTCTGTCCGGGGTTTTGTTGAGAAATTCATAGACGGGCTTAAGAAGCGCGGTAAAATCGTCGGCCGATTCGGCCAGAGTGGCCGTCCAGAGGATCCAGTCCAGCTTGGTGTATTCCTTTCTGTTATCCAGAGGCAGGCCAAAGGGAAGCTGGACCTTTTTGTAAAAAGCTATCTCTTTGCGGGCCACCTCGGCCGGAAAAAGATTAAACCCGAGGATCTTGTCCCAGAGCAAATTGTACTTCTGGCTCCACGTGCCCGGCTTGTCGAACGCCAGCCGGAAATGATCGCCGTCGTCGGCTTTCTTGACCCACTCCCGGGCAAAATCGGCTGCCGTTTTCTTGTAAACCTGGGCCTCGGCCTTCTTCCCGTTCATCTCGCATAGATAAGCATAGGCCCTGAGGGCCAGGATAGCTTTGATGGAAAGGTTAGCGTTGTGTGCCAGATGGCCGGCAAAATCGTCCGTGCACAGCTGATTTTCCGGGTCGAAGCCTTTCTCCTTCAGATATTCCGCCCAGCGCTGGAGGAGCGGCCAGTATTTAACTGCAAAATCGGCCTTGTTCTCGACCTTGGTCAGACCCGCTATCATCAGCAGCATATTGCCGCTCTCCTCGACCGGCATCTGGTCTTCCTCGGTCTTGGCACCGCCGCCATAGACCTGGCCGTTGGCCTTGGGATAGGTCCCCAGGTCGTGCGGGGCAAACGGAAATTTCCATTCCGGGCTTTTCGCATATTCCATGACCGGCGTGAGCAACGCCCGCAGCAGCTGCGTATTCATCAGAAGGTACATCGGGGCTTCCGGATAGATGACATCCACCGTCGAGATGCAGCCGTTGCTGAAATTCTCTTTCGGAAAAAAGAGCGGCGTGCCATCAATATCCACGGCCAGTTTATGGGCGGCCAGAGATTGGCGATAGGCCAAGGTGGCCAGGCGGGCGTACATCTCGCCGCCGGCCTTTTTCATGTCGGCCAGCAGGCCTTCATCAAATTTTGCGCAGCGTTGGGCCAGGGCATCATAGTCCCGTGTCGAGGCTTCGAGCAGGTCCGCCGCTTCCCATCCCCGGCCTCTCCAGTAGGGCTTCAACTTACGGTAAAAATATTCGATGGAAAACCGGTCATCATAAGCGAGCAGCAGCCGGCGCGAGACGGGCCGTTCGCTCACATTCCCCAGATCAAAGACGACGGCCGCCACGGGATAGCCGTCGCCGACGCTTCGGGGCTGGCGAAGGTCATCCCTCACAGGCAGCCTGCCGTTTTGGATGAACGACTCGCGGCATTCATGGTCGCCGTTTAGGCACGTCGTCGCCCCCTCCCGATCGGGAATGCCGAGATAAAAATAGCCCCAGTCTATGCGAAGATCGTCGCCCGATTTCTCGAGCACGGGCTGCATCTGAGATCCAAAGGATAGAGCCTGCAGCCCCTCTAAATTCAATCGCGACCAGACGACTTTCTGGTCCAGGCTGTTGACGGCAATCTCGCTACAGGCGTCAAAATAAATGGTCGCTGCGTGCGGCCGACCGTCGGTGGAGCGAACCTGGAAAGCGGCATAAGTTACAGGGCGGGAAAGGATGTCCAGGTCATCGGCCAGGAGCGGAGATAAAAAGGTCATCCCAAGCTCAGCGCCGGCTTCCTGAAATTTGTAAACGGTCCGCGTCGGAAAAACTTCGCAGCTCACCTGGGCCATGGCCGGAACGCTTCGCGGCTCCCGCCCCATGACGCGGTAGGTTTTGCCGTCGATGCGGAGCATGGCCATCAGGGCCTGCGGTCTTCCCGTCCAATGCTTGGTCCAATCGTCGCTCAAACGGTCGGACATGGACCAGATGCTGAAATAAGGGTCATGCACGACCAAAGGGACCGCGGGTGGCCGGAAGGGCGTTTCTTGTCCGCCCCAAATTAAAGATACGGAAAGAAGCCAAAAAATAAAGATGAACATCCCGAACGTTTTTTTGTAAGACATTCGCGCCTCCCGGCCTGAGGAGCCCTTCATCGATGAAAAACATATCTCCCTTCCCCGCTCTGTTCGAGCGGGTCCTGGGGATTGTCAGCATCAATTTCGAGGCAATTTCATTTTTAATAAAAAATCAAAACGCAGGCATTGTAGACCAAAGACGAGCAGAGCGCAGACATGGGAATGGTTAAAATCCAGGCCCAGACGATTTTTATGGTGACTTGCCATTTGACCGATGCCGCACTCTTGACGGTGCCGACTCCCGTGACAGCGCCCGTAATCACGTGGGTCGTCGAAACTGGAACGCCCAGGTGAGTCGCCGTAAAAATGCTAATAGCGCTGGCCGTCTCCGCGCAAAACCCATCGATCGGCTTCAGCTTCACGATCTTCTGACCCATGGTCTTGACGACGCGCCAGCCGCCGGACAGCGTGCCGAGGGCGATGGCGGTATGGGCGGAGAGAACGATCCAGAGAGGAATATGAAATTCCTTCATGTGGCCCGATGAGTATAAAAGGCTGGCGATGATCCCCATCGTCTTTTGGGCGTCGTTGCCGCCATGACCCAGGCTGTAGAGGGCCGCCGAAAAAAACTGCATGCGCTTGGACCATAGGTTGGTGAAAGACAACGGCTTTTTATAGACAAGCCAGGTCGTGAGGATTTTCAGGACAAATCCCAGACCCATTCCGAGCATGGGCGCCAGAACAATGAAGATGGCAATTTTTATCCAGCCGCTCACGATCACCACGCCAAAACCGGCCTTGGCCACGGCCGCTCCGAGATACCCGCCCATCAAGGAATGCGAGGAGCTCGACGGGATCCCCAAGGCCCAAGTGAAAATATTCCAGGCGGTGGCGCCGATCAAGCCTCCAAAAATGACCAGCGGGTCGACGACCGCGATATCAATGAGGCCTTTTCCGATGGTCGTCGCGACGCCCGTGCCGAAAATGATGAAGGCGACAAAATTGAAGAAGGCCGCCCAGATGACGGCCTGCTTGGGGCTTAAGACTCTTGTCGAAACAATCGTGGCGACGGAATTGGCGGCATCATGCATGCCGTTGGTGAAATCAAAAACAAGGGCGATGCCGATGATCAGGGCGATAAAGGCAAAGCTCCAGCCGGCCATGCTTAGCTGCTTTTGACGACAATGCCTTCAATGGTGTTGCTCATGTTCTGATAGACATCCATGATGTGCTCCAGCGTCTGCAGGATGTCCTTCCACTTGATGACCTTGACGGGGTCTTTTTCTTCCAGGAAAAGCGCCCGGAGCGCCCGATGGTAGGATAAGTCGCCGAGGTCCTCCAAGTCATGGATCTCGCAGATCAGCTTCCAAATGGTGTCCGTGTACTTCTGGTGTTTGAAAGTTTCCGCCAAAAGCGTGTTCAGGGCGATGGTCGCTTTGCCGATCAGCTCGGAAAATTCGTTGATAAATTCTTTTTTTTCGGCCATTTCAAAGAGGTGGATGTTGTGGATGGTGTTTTCGAGGAGGTCGATGATGTCGTCGAACTCGTGGATGAGGCGGTAAATGTCCTCGCGGTCGAACGGTGTGATGAAGCTTTTATTCAGCAGGTTGATGATCTCGTGGGCGATGCTGTCGGCTTTGTGCTCGATATCTTTCGACCTGTGCCAGTACGTCTCAAAGTCCCTGAATCTCTGGGCGAACTCCTGGAAGAGCGAGGTGATTTCGTTCAGGCAGACAGACATTTCCTGAAAATGTTCAAAAAAGGCAGGCTCTTTGGGAAGAAAGAATCTCATGATGGTTTAGTCTTTATGATATATATCAAATCAGCCGCCGATTGCAAGCCGCAAATCTCGCGGAATATCATTAAAAATAGGCCCGCCGGCCGCTCTTGGAAGGAAACCCTTGGCAGGGTCATTTCACTGGTCGTTTCGCTCCTGGCCTTCCTGCCAGGAGGCATTTTCCGATGAATTCTCGTGGAGGCCAAGAGATCCGTTCTAAGATCAAGGCTCGGGGATATAGTTTTCGATAAACTTGCCTTCCCATCTGGCGATGACGACCGAGGCCAGGCAGTTGCCGACCACGTTGACCGTCGTCCGGACCATGTCCTCGAGCTCATCAATCCCGAGGAGAATGGCGATTCCCTCGAGCGGCAGGTTGAATTGGGCCAGCGTTCCGGCCAGGATGACGAGCGCCGATCGCGGAACTCCGGCCACCCCCTTGCTCGTCAACATGAGCGTGAAGACCATGACAAACTGCTGTCCCAGCGTCATGTGGACCCCCGCCGCCTGGGCGACAAACACAGAGGCCAGCGAAAGATAGAGGGATGTTCCATCCAGATTAAAGCTGTATCCCGTAGGAATGATAAAGGCGACGATCTCGCGAGGGACGCCGAAAGCTTCCATGGCCTGCATAGCTTTGGGCAAGGCCGCCTCGGAGCTAGTCGTGGAAAAAGCGATCAGGGCCGGCTCTTTGACCGCCTGGAAGAATCGCTTGATCGGGACCTTGAATATCAGCATGACCGGGATAAAAATGACCAAGACAAAGAAAATGGCGCAGGCGTAAAATGTCAAGAGCAGCATGCCCAGGTTGACCAGGACCGAAAGCCCTTTGCTCCCCACGGCGACCGCGATGGCCGCGCCGACGCCGACAGGCGCGTAGCGCATGACGATCGCCGTGAACTTGAACATGGTCTCGGCCAGCGAATCGCAGAGATCGAGGATGGCCTTTTTTTTGTGGTGGACCATACTCAGAGCGAAGGCGAACAGAATGCTGAAGACGACGACTTGCAGGACTTGACCCTCGGCCGCCGCTTGGAAAAAGCTCTGGGGAAAGATATGGATGAGGACATCGCCGAATTTCTGGGGCTGGCTGGCGATCCCGGTCACTTCGCCGCCCTTGAGGGCGACGCCGACGCCGGGCTTGACAATATTAACGAAGGCGAGACCGATGAACAGGGCCAGGGTGGTGATGACCTCAAAATAGACAAGGGCTTTGACGCCCATCCGGCCCACGGCCTTGAGGTCGCTGTGGCCGGCGATCCCGACGACGATTGTGGCGAAGATCAGGGGGGCGATGATGGATTTGATCATGCGGATGAAGATCAAGCTGAGCGGCCTCAGCTGGGCGCCGACATTTGGGAAAATCGTCCCGATGAGCAGGCCGATCCCCATGCCGATGAAGATATAGAGGGTCAGACGATTTTTTTTGCGGGGCATGACGGATGGTTAACTATATCGAATCCCGGGAGTTAAAGTCAATCTCGGGTTGGGTGCCCCGTCTGCTGAGAAACATCGACGCTCCCCTTAAGACTATTCCTGGAGATTTCGGGAAAAACCGGTCAAATCGTTGAGAACATAGACCGAATCCTGCTATGATATAAAAAAGTTCGTGATCCATATGACGCCTCATATTTCTCCCGAGCCCGTGGCGGCCGCCCTTCCCTTGTCCCGGACGGGGAAAAAACGTCTGGCTGTGGTGACGTGTTTTGCCGCTGGTTTAGGAGCGTGCCTATCGCCCTTGGGCGAACCCCTGTCCACAATTTTGGTCGCCAAGCTGGCCGGCCCACCCTACCATGCCGGATTCTTGTTCCCGCTGAAACAGTTCGGCATGTACATGATCCCCGGTGTCCTGGGGCTCGCCCTTCTAGGCGCCTTTTGGCTCGGGCCTCAGATGTCATCCCTCGGCAAGGGAGCCCACACCCATGACCCTGAAACACCACGGACTATCGTCATTCGGGCAGGCAAGATATACATGTTTATTGCCGCGTTGGTCTTCATCGGAGAGGGATTTAGGCCTCTCATGATTTGGTACCTTGCCAAAATCGCGCCGTGGGCGCTCTATTAGATAAACATGAGCTCGGCCGTCCTGGACAATGCCACTCTCAGGGCCATTGAAATCGGTCCGGCCATGGCGCTTCCTCAGATCATTGGCATCATCATGGGTTTATCGATCAGCGGAGGAATGCTCATTCCTGGGAACATTCCCAACATCGTGACGGCCGGCAGGCTCAAAATTAGCATGAAAGAATGGGCTGTGGTCGGACTCCCCATAGGCTTGATTCTTCTGGGTGCCTATTTTGTTATTCTCTATGTCTTATAAATCTGTCGTATTCCTCAGAGATCGGATCCCGTCCCAAGCTTGTCTGTGGGATTTTTCTGGATCGCCGACGAATTTTGAATATTAAGATTAGTATGATAATATTTAAAATTATCTAAGGGAGAAGCGGTCCATGCCGTGGAACAAGGGCAGCCTCAAGGAGATCGTCAGAGAAAAGATCGGTGAACATAAGTTCATCGTCGTTTCCAATCGGGAGCCCTATATTCATACCTATGCAGAAAACGGCATCCGCTACTATACGCCGGCCAGCGGCATGACGGTAGCCCTGGATCCGGTGATGAAAGCCTGCGGAGGCACCTGGGTCGCCCATGGTTCGGGAGAGGCCGATCGGGATGTCGTGGATGAAAAGAACCACGTCCAAGTTCCCCCCGAGAACCCCGCTTTCACCTTGAGACGGGTTTGGCTGACAAAAGAAGAAGAAGAACGGTTTTACTATGGATACTCCAACGAAGGCCTTTGGCCCCTGTGTCACATTGTTCATGTCCGGCCCGCTTTTCGAGAGATCGATTGGGAGGTCTACAAAAGCGTCAACCAAAAATTCGCCGATGCCATTTTTGAAGAGATGGGCGACGACAAAGGCTTTGTTTTCATCCAAGATTATCATTTCGCCCTTCTCCCCAAGCTCATCAAGGACAAGCGTCCCGATATCGTTGTCGCCCAATTTTGGCATATCCCCTGGCCGAACCCGGAATTTTTTCGTGTCTGTCCTCAGGCAGAAGATCTTTTATGGGGCCTCCTGGGCAATGATATCCTGGGCTTTCATGTCCGCTACCACTGCCTGAATTTCCTGGACTCCGTCGACCGGTTCTTGGAGGTCCGTGTCGACCGGGAGAGACTCTCGGTCTTCAAAAGCGGGCGGGAGACTCTGATCCGGCCCTTTCCGATCAGCATCGACTTTGACATGATCGAACACGCGGCCAGAAACCAGGACCTTGAGAAACGGGTGTCCCTCCTGAAAATGGATTTTCGAATCAAAGATCGCCTGCTGGGTGTGGGCATCGACCGTATGGATTACACCAAAGGGATCCTGGAGCGCTTCAACGCCATTGACCGATTTCTGGAGAAGTATCCCGCCTACGCCGGCAAATTCGTCTTCCTCCAATTGGGCCCTCTCTCTCGGATCCATATCCCCAAATACAGAGTTTACAACGATGAGATCTACCACCGGATGTTGGACATCAATGACAGGTGGAAGATGAAGGATTGGCAGCCCATCATTCTCCACAAAAAACACCTCAGCCTGGAGGAAGTTCTGATGTATTACCGGGCCGCCGATCTTTGTATCGTGAGCTCGATCCATGACGGCATGAATCTCGTTGCCAAGGAATTCGTGGCCTCAAGGGTCGACGAGAAAGGCGTTCTCCTGCTTAGCAAATTCACGGGCTCCTCCCGGGAGCTGGAGCAGGCGGTCCTGGTCAACCCGATTGCGACCGATCAATTCGCCGACGCCATCAAACAGGCCTTGGAGATGCCTTTGGATCAGCAAACCGAGCGGATGAAGAAAATGAGGGATACGGTAAGGGAGAACAATGTCTATCGCTGGGCGGGAAAGTTCATCAGCGAGATGAGGAAGTTGATGTAAGGCCATGGCTGAACGTTTCCGCTTTTACACACGGCTGAATCTCGTCGAGCTTCTCGGAAGGCAGGCCAAAAACGTCGCGGAACTTCTCCAAGGAGTGAGACAGGTCCCCGGGTCCTCGATCTACTATCATACCCATCGATTTCTTCAGCAGCATCACTATCTGTCTCCTGAACCTCCCAATGATTTTGCGTTCTGGGTCACGAACTCCCTTGGCGTGGATGTCCTGGGTGAACGATTGGCCAGCGTCGATACCTGCAAGTTTCGGAGCATCCGGAGTTTGAGGGAAAAGTTTATCGAGACTCTGGAATCCTACGTGCGCGAGCAAAACTCGCGAAACACCGACTGCCAGGGAGGCGAAGAATTCCATTTCATGTCGTGTCGAACGTTCATTCTTCCCACTTCCTATGAAGCTCAAAACCTGAAGGAATTTCGTGAAATTCTCGAGCGGGTGAGCATCAGTTCCATTTATTTTCATATTTTCGAAGCCCGGCTCCGGCTGGAGAGGGGCGAAAACGACTTTTCCAATTGGCTCGAGGAAATCGGGCAGAAAAAATTGGCCCGGGAAATCTCCCGTCTCGATCCATATACCATCACCCTCGAGGGTTTGCGGAAGGATCTCATTCGGCGGGTAAGTCAATATGACAAAGATTGACGAATACGCTCCCATCGCCGGCAAAAGCACGGTCGAAGAGTTATTTCTCCTGGCGAAGCGACTCAAAGGCAAGACCGTTCAAAACATCAATTCCACGGCCGTCGGCGGCGGCGTGGCCGAAATCCTCGTCCGGATGCTCCCCCTTCTCCGGGACCTCGGCGTCAACGTCCGGTGGGACGTGATCAAAGGGAATGAGAGATTTTTCCATATCACCAAAAAATTGCACAATGCCCTCCATGGGGTCGAGGTAAGCATCGGCCGGGAGGAGTTGGAATATTTTGTCGACGTCAACCGGGAGAACGCCAAGGAGGTCCTGAGCGATGTGGATATTCACTTTATCCACGATCCGCAGCCGATCGCCCTTGTCGAAGAAAAAGCCCGGGCCGGCAGAAAATGGATCTGGCGGTGTCACATCGATTTTACCGATCCGAAAAAGGACGTCTGGGAATTTTTGAAATCCTACATCGAAGGCTATGACTGCGCTGTCTTCTCGGCCCCTGCCTTCTCGAGACCTTTAGCGATCCGACAAGTGCTCATTTCTCCCTCTATCGACCCTTTGAGCGACAAGAACAAAGAGCTCTCCGATGAGCGAATCAACTCCGTTTGCGAACGGTTCAAGATTAATAGAGAACGTCCGATCATCACCCAGATTTCAAGGTTTGATTATCTGAAAGATCCCGTGGGGGTCATTCAAGCCTACAAGATGGTTAAAGAGCACGTCGACTGTCAGCTCGTCCTGGCCGGCGGGGGGGCGACGGATGACCCCGAGGGAATGAAAGTCCTCGACGATGTGCGAAAGGAGGCCGAGAATGACCCGGATATTTTCATTCTCTTCCTTCCGCCGGGGAGCGACGTGGAAATCAACGCCCTGCAGAGAGCTTCGAACATTGTTCTTCAGAAATCCCTGAAAGAGGGATTCGGCCTGACAGTCGCTGAGGCCCTCTGGAAGGAAAAGCCCGTCGTTGCCTCGGCCGTAGGAGGAATCCCTCTTCAAATCGCCCATAAATATTCCGGTATCTTGACGCATTCCATCGAAGGAACCGCGTATTGGATCAAACAGCTTCTGAATGAACCGGAATACGCAAAAAGACTCGGGACAAACGGAAAACAGCATATTCAAGGCAATTTCCTCATTACCAGGCACATCCGGGATTACCTGCTTCTCTTTCTCTCACTCTATGAACAGAAAGACATTATTTATCTATGAAAGAGATTATCCAGAGGATCAAGCCTGGAAGCCGAATCCTCCTCTTTTTGGATTATGACGGGACGCTCGTTCCCATTAAAAAAGCTCCGGAGTTTGCCGTCTTTCATCCCCTGAGAAGGCGTCTTTTGAAGCGCCTGAGTGAGAAAGTATTTATCTGCATCGTCTCCGGACGGTCGCCCGCCGATGTCCGAAAATTGGTTGGCCTCCGGGGGATTGCCTATATCGGCAATCATGGCTTGGAGATTTGTTTTGGACAAAGAGTCTGGGTTCATCCGGAGGCGGAAAAAATCAGGCCCATCCTCAATAACGCCCTAAAAAACATCCAAGATCGGACACGAGATTTCACCGGTGTGCGGATCGAAAATAAGGGAGTGACGGGGAGCATTCACTACAGGCTATCGGCACCCGCCTTATGGAATCCGCTGAAAGAGACCATTCGACAGGAGGCTGCCGCAAGACATCGAGAACTGAAAATGACGGAAGGAAAAAGGGTCTTTGAGATAAGGCCGAACGTCGATTGGAATAAGGGGAAGGGGATCTGTGAGCTGCTCAGCCGGCTTGATCTTGATAAAATGCCCCTGCGCATCTATATCGGCGACGATCAGACGGATGAAGACGCTTTCCGTGTGCTGGCGAAGGATGATGCCACCATCCTCGTCGGCAGGAGAAAAGACTCTCAGGCCCGGTACCGGCTCGCTGACGTGGGTCAGGTCTGGAGGTTTTTGAAAAATCTACTCGATCTTGTGTCCGCGCCGGAAACAACGACATTTGCGAAGCGGCGCCGGAAATGAATGCGCCTAGATAAAGAAAATATTGTCCGGGTCACCCGGTCCAGTCTTTGTTCAGAAAGCCGTGAGCGCGGCGGCCCAAGACAACGCCTCTGGAGAACAACACGCGGAGATCGACCCTGCGCTCGTAATGGCGATTCCACTTTTTCAACAGGCCGCGGTTCGTGACGACGAAATGTTCTCCGGATAGGCTGTGGAGGCGGGTCGTTTTCGTTCCGATATGCTTGACGCTTCGGAGAATATCGTCCACGATGATGGAATATCCGCGCCCAAACAGCGTATCCAGAACCCGCTTCTGGTCAGGTGGGCGGTCAAGCCAGAATGTGATGAGAGCTGAATGCGGCTTATTTTGAATCCGTCGGAGTTTTCTCCATTTTTTCCATGATGCTGTGCTTCCGGCCGTAAAAAATAAAGATCATCAGGCCGATGACCAGCCAGCCGAAGAGGCGCATCCAGTTTGCCGGAGGCAGTGAGAACATTAGCAACAGGCATAAAACGACACCCAAAATGGGTGTCAGCGGGAATAGCGGCGCGCGAAACGGCCTTTTGGCCTCCGGATGCGTTTTACGCATGATCAAAACTGCGCTACAGACGATGACGAAGGCGAGCAAAGTCCCGATATTGACCAGCTCGGCCAACAGCTCGAGCGGCAGCACGGCGGACAACAACGCGACACCAAAACCCACGAGGATCGTCGATTTCCAAGGGGTGCGGAACTTCGTATGCACGGCGCCGAAGAACTTCGGGGGAAGAAGGCCGTCGCGCGCTATCGCCAACAAAACGCGGGGCAAGCTCAGCATCATGACCACGAGCACCGAGGTGATCCCGGCCAAAGCTCCGAGCGAGACCAGAAATTGGGCCCAGCCGAGGCCGACCTGCTTAAAGGCCTGGGAGACCGGCGCGTTAATGTCGATCTTGTCGTAAGGGACCATGCCCGTCAGGACCACGGAGACTAGAATATAGAGAACCGTACAGATAAGGAGGGAGCTGACGATGGCGATCGGAACGTCCTTATGCGGCCTCTTGGCCTCTTCGGCATGCGTCGAGATCGAGTCAAATCCGATGTAGGCGAAGAAGCTGATCGCCGCGCCGGCCAACATGCCGACCGGAGCCCCCCCCATGGATTTTCCGAAAATGGTCTTGCCGAAAAAGCTCACCCCCGACAGTCCAAACGGAGCGAAGGGCGTCCAGTTCTTGGGGTTGACATAGAAGGCCCCGACGACGATGACGAAGACCACGATGACCAGCTTGAGGATGACCATTGAGGCGTTGAACGTCGCGGTTTGGCGGATCCCTCTGACGAGAACCACCGTCACCAGGGCCGTGATGACGATGGCCGGCAAGTCGATCCAGCTTCCGCTCAGGCTGACCTTGCCCGTGGCCGTATCGAGCTTGAACGGCGCCCAGCCGATGATCCTGGGAATATAGAGCTTAAACGTGCTTATGAAATCCTGAAAATAATGCGACCAGCCATGGGCGACGGTGGCCGAGGCGACCGAGTATTCCAAGACCAAGTCCCAGCCGATGATCCAGGCGAACAGCTCGCCCAGCGTGGCGTAAGCGTAGGTGTAAGCGGATCCGGCCACGGGGACCATGGAGGCGAACTCGGCGTAGCAGAAGGCCGCGAAAAGACAGGTGATGCCGGCGACGACGAATGACAGCATCAGTGACGGGCCGGCCTTGTCGTGGGCCGCAACGCCGGTCAGAACAAAAATGCCGGTGCCGATAATGGCACCGACGCCGAGGCTCGTGAGCGTTATGGGCCCCAGGATGCGGCGGAGCCTGTTCTCACCATGGAGTTCCTCGAGGAGGACATGCAGGGGTTTTCTCCGGAAAAGCTTGCTGGCCATTTTCACCTCATTCTTTTTTCTCTGGTTTTAGGAAATCCATAAATCCAGCTACATAAGTAAGCCATCATACAAAATTCAAAGAATTAAAGTCAACCGGCAGAATGGCGCATGTCGATTGACGGACGGCGGGACCTTTGGTAGAGTTAATTTTTCCTTCCCAGGAGGTTTTGTATGCGCAAGAAGTTTTTCATTCTCGTTCTCATCGCTCTCATCTGCACGGCCCTTCTGCCGGCTGCCTTTCGCAGGGAGGACATCAAGGTCCACAAGCTGGACAATGGGCTGAAGATTCTTCTCTACGAAGACCACAACATTCCGCAAGTGGCTCTCTATACGTTCTTCCGCGTCGGGTCCCGCAATGAGCGGCCCGGCATCACCGGCGTCTCCCACTTCATCGAGCATATGATGTTCAACGGGACCAAGAAATTCGGCCCGGGCGAGTTCGACCGGAAGATGGAGTTTTCCGGGGGCGCCAACAATGCCTTTACCGGGGACGACATGACCGGCTACACGGACTGGTTTCCGCCAGCCGCCCTCGAAGCCATGATCGTCATGGAGGTCGACCGGATGCAAGGCCTCATCTTTGAGCCCAAGGTACTCGAGTCCGAGCGGGGCGTTGTCGCCTCGGAAAGGCGGATGAGCGTGGAGAACAACAACGACTCGATCCTGTCCGAAAATGTCCGGGCCACGGCCATCATGGCCCATCCCTACCACTGGGACGTCATCGGCTGGATGAGCGACATCCTGAGCTGGAAACGCGATGACATCATGGCCTACTACCGGACGTTTTATTCGCCCAACAACGCCATTCTCATCGTCGTCGGCGATTTCGAGAGCGCCAAGGCCTTGGATTTGATCAAGAAGTATTACAGCGGGATCCCGGCCGGGCCGCCGCCGCCGGCCGTGACGACGGTCGAACCGCCTCAAATGGGGCCCAAGCAGGTCTTCATCCGCAAGGAAGCGCAAACACCGTCCTTTAACATGGTCTATCATGCGCCGAACTGCCAGTCTCCGGATTTTTATCCCCTGTCCATCCTGGACATGGTCCTGCTCAACGGCGAAAGCAGCCGGCTCTACAAGCGCCTCGTCCGCGACGAACAGTTGGCGCTCAACGTCTACGGCGGGGTGGGCGAGACGATCGACCCCATGTTGTTTGAAATTTATGTGAAACCACGTCCCGGCGTCGACCTCAACCGGCTGGAAGCCGTAATCGAGGAAGAGCTGGGCAAGGTCAAAAAAGAGGGCATCACCGAAAAGGAGTACCGGAAGGCCCAGAACATGATCCGGAGCGGCTTCTATTTCGGCCTGCAAAGCAATGCCGGCAAGGCCGGCCGGCTGGGATCGACCGAAGTCCTCTACGGCAGCTTCGAAAAGCTCTTCACACAGATGGACAACTACGCGGCCGTCAAACGGGAGCAGGTCCAGGAAGCGGCGAAAAAATATCTCACGGAGAACAACAAAACCGTCGGAAAACTCATCCCCGAAGGAGGTGTCCAATGAAGCGCTTGATCGCAACGACACTGCTCGCCGTTATTTTATTGATCACCCCGTTTCTCGGCCAATGCGCCTTCAAGCTCCCCGCCCCTGAAAAGATCGTCCTGAAAAACGGAATCACCCTTTTCTATCTCAAAAATGTCGATTATCCCTTGATCAGCTTGCGGATGCTTGTTCGGGGCGCAGGCTCCGCCTTTGAGCCCGGCGAGCTCGAGGGAATCGCCGGCCTGACGGCCGAACTGATGCAAAAGGGAACGGCCAAGATGGATGCGGAAGCCATCGCCGAAGCCGTGGATTTCATGGGCGCCAGGTTCGATATTTCGGCCGGCAGCGAAAGCGCGAGTGTCGTGGCCGAAAGCCTGTCCGAGCATTTTCCCCGGCTCATGGAAATCGCCGCCGACTGCCTGCTGAATCCGTCATTCACGGAAGATGAGTTCGCGAAAGAGCGGTCCAAAAGAATCGACAACATCAAGGCCATCAAGGATAATCCAGGGTCGGCGGTCAGACCCTACTTCACCAAGGCATATTTCAGCACGCACCCCATGGGGCACCTGGCTTCGGGGACAGAATCCTCCCTGAAGAAAATGACAGCCGCCGCGGTAAAAGATTTCTACAAAAAATATTACCGGGCCGAAAGGGCGATCGCCGCGGTCGTCGGGAATATCGAAAAAGCGAAGCTCCTCGAGATCTTCGAGGCGACCTTGGGAAAATGGAACAATCCGCGTCCCGCAGCGCCCCTCTCCACGCTTCCCGCCTTCCCCAAGCCCAAGGGCAAGAAGTTGATCTTGATCGACAAGCCCGATGCGACGCAGGCCTACTGGATTCTGGGAGCGCCGGGATATCCCCTCGGCGATAAAATCACGCCCCAGGCGGACGTGATGAACACGCTTTTCGGCGGCCGCTTCACGTCCTGGCTGAGCACGGAGCTGCGCATCAAACGCGGCTTGACCTATGGGGCCGGCAGCAATTTTCAGACGTGGTCGATCGGTGGGCTTTTTGTCGCGAATTCCTACACAAAGAACGACAAAATCGGCGAAATGCTGGATATTGCCCTTGACCTGTTGAAGAAAGCCCGCACAGAAGGGTTTTCGATGGAGGAACTGGAAAGCTCTCGCAACTATCTGCTGGGACAATTTCCGCAGAGGCTGGAGACAAACGCCGGCAAGGCCGGCACATACACGACGCTCGCTTTCTACAACTTGGGGTTCGATTACTATGACAAATACCTGGCCAAAGTCAAGGCGGTCGCCGCCGCGGAGGCCAAGGATGCCGCCGTGAAGCTTCTCCCCGAAACGGACTTCGTCCTGGTCGTCGTCGGCAGAGCGGCGGACATCAAGAAGCAGCTTGAGAAATATGGGACGTGGACGGTCAAGAAGATCACCGATCCGGACTTTTAAAATACGAAATATCTTGCTGGGAGTCGCTTGCCCGCGTCCCGCTGACGAGCCGTTCCGTCTCCAAATTGACTACCGAAAGATATTCAGAAATACGGTGATGATCATGGCGTTGGTGAAATCGACGAGGAAAGCGCCCACCATAGGCACCGCTAAAAAGGCGCGGGGGGCCTTGCCGTAGCGCTCAACAAGGGATTTCATAACGGCCATCGAGTTGGCCATGGTGCCGAGCATGAAGCCGATAAAACCGCCGCTGATGACTGCGGATTCATAATCGCGGCCCATGATCTGAAACAGGGGCCAGAAGCAGACGACGGTCACCAGGACGACCTGAGCACAGAGGATGACGATCAGGGGAAGGACAAGGCCGGCCAGGTCCCAGAGCTTCAAGGTCATCAGCGCCATTGCTAAGAATAAGGAGAGCGCGACGTGCCCGATATTATCCATTGTCCGCTGGGAAAGGCCGACCGCGTGTGTCACGTCATCGAAATTCCGGATGAAAGCGGCGACGAACATGGCCCCGATATAGGCCGGCAGAGTGAAGCCAAGAGAGATGAATAGCTGACTCAGCCAATAGCCGGCCCACATGGCGACGAGGAGCACGACGAAATTTTTTAGCAAGATGAAGGATTCCTCGTCTTCATCCGCCAGCGCGGTCGTCTGAGGCTCGGGCAGTTTTTGTTCGACGATCTCCTCGGCGGTCTCAAATTCGATGTGCGGGGGGCCCCGACGCGGCTTTTTCAACCGGTGCCGGTCGATAAGGAACGTCGCCACCGGACCACCGATTAATCCTCCGGTCGTAATCCCGAACATCGGGGCTGCGACCGCGATCGTGGCGGCCCCCAGGACTCCTGCTTTCTCAAAAAGCGGAGCAAAGGCCAGGCCCGTGGCCGGCCCTCCCGTTAAGGTTACGGAACCGGCCAAAACGCCGAAAAGCGGATGCAGCTTGAAAGGCAGAGTGAGCAGGACGCCGAGAACATTCTGGAGGATGGCAAACACGGTGGACGCTAAGAAGAATTTGACGACCATTGGGCCGCCGACTTTCAGCAGAGAAAAGCTGGCGCCGAAGCCGATCGACGTGAAAAAGGCGATCATCAGGGGATCACGAAGCGTGACATCGAACTCAAACAGCGTCACTCCGGAATTGCGGGCGACAAGCGTAGCGACGGCGACGAGCAGGCCGCCGATTACCGGGGCGGGGATGTTATAACGAGCGAGGGGCGGAATCAGCCGCCGCAGCCAATAGCCGATGAAAAGAACGATCCCGGAGAAAGCCAGGGTGTGGACGAAATTCAGCTTAAACAAGATCCATGTCTCCCGCCGGATATGAAATCACGTTTATGCTCTGAAGAATTGACGATTATAGCATAACGAGGAACCCCGGCAAATCATTTCATATAGCCGGCAAGCATCTCGATTTCCGTAGTAAAGACTTAGATGGGTGGCACGGATGCTGCCCCGCGACGCCCGAAGCGCCTGAGTGGTGGGCAAGAAGAAGCATGATAAAAAATTTTCAATTAGCAATATTAAACCCCCTACCCCCTTGACCAATCAAGGGGGGCTCTAAAAGGTCGAAGGGCGTTAGGGGCACGTCCGTGACAGGACCCATTTGGGCTTTCACGGAAATCGAGATGCGTCCGATTTGACTTTCCCTTCGCATTTGGGCTATTGAATAGAAAATGCCTGATTATCTGCGACATTCGAATTTCGGAAAAAGGAGGACCCCGTGAAATTCAAGAAACAGCATGCTTTGGGCGTTCTGCTAGTCGTTTTGCTCATCCTGTTCGGCACGTCCGTTTTCAGCGGACCCCAGGAGAAGCCGTGCAAATCTTGCGCCCCCGTTGACTTATCCAACGAAGCCTGCACGGTCATCATGGTCGGCAAGGACGCCTCGGTGGACGGCTCGGTCATGACCACTCATACCTGCGATTGCGGCTTGTGCGACTGGACCTTCCGCTACATCCCGGCCGCCGACTATAAGCCGGAAGATAAGCGCAAAATCTACCACATCGACCAGTTCGGGACCATTTCTCCCAGCACCGGGCTGAAGTGGGACAGAGTCAAAGACAATTTCTCCGGTCTCGAAATCCCCGAAGTTCCTCATACATACGGATATATTCACGGCGCTTTCGGCTACATGAATGACCTACAGGTGTCCATCGGCGAGTCCACGATCGGCTGCCAGAAAAAAATGGAAAACCAGACGCCGACCCCCAAGTTCGACATCACCATGCTGACGCTCGTGGCCATGGAACGGGCTAAGACCGCCCGCGAGGCCATTAAAATCATGGGCGAGCTGGGAGAAAAATACGGCTATGGTTTTACAGACACGGGAGAAATGTTGGCCGTGGCCGACCCGAAAGAAGTCTGGTTGTTCGAGATCATGCCCGTCGGCCCGCTGTGGACGCCGCAGAGCGGAAAACCCGGCGCCGTTTGGTGCGCTCAGAGGGTCCCGGACGACCACGTCAGCGTCTGCCCGAACGAATCGCGCATCGGCGAGATCGACTTGAACAACAAAGATTATTTCATGGCTTCGCCCAACGTCGTTTCCTTTGCGGTCGAGCAAAAGCTCTATGACTCCAAGAGCGGCAAGCCCTTCAACTGGAAACGGGCCTATTCGCCCAACGAAGTGAGCGCCGCCGGGACCAACGGCAACCGCGTCCGGCTGTGGCGGTTCTTCAGCATCGTCGCGCCTTCCAAGAATTTTAGCCCCGAGACTCCCAACATGGACCTCCCCTTCTCGGTCAAGGCCGACAAGAAATACTCTGTTTACGACATCATGCAAATGACCCGTGACAAATGTGAAGGCACGATCTTCGACCCGGCCCGAGGCCTCCAGGGCGGACCGTTCGCCAACCCGAATTTCTTGCCCTACGGCTTCAAGCTCGAAGGCAAGCAGTACAACACCTCCCGCATCATCAGCGTCAACCGGGCCGAGTACGTCACGGTCACCCAGGCCCGCGGCTGGCTGCCCAACCATATCGGCGGGATCGTCTGGTTGGCCTTCGGCGCCCAGGACACATCCTGCTTCATGCCGTTCTACGCCGGCATTACCGCGATCCCGAGGTCCTTCGAGATCGGAGACCATTGGGAATTCAGCAGGGAATCGGCGCGCTGGGCTTTCGATTATGTCGATTTTCACACCCAGGTGGTCTATTCGCTGGGCATCCAGGACGTTCGGGAAGCCCAGAAGAAGTGGGAAAAATCGGCCGTGGACAGGACGCCCCAGATCGACAAAACCGCCTCCGAGCTCTACCAGAAGGACCCGGCCCAGGCGCGGCAGTATCTGACCGAATACTGCATCAACAACGCCAACCTGGTCATCAATGCCTGGTGGGAGTTGGGCAACCAGATGCTGGTCAAATACAACCATCTCTGGGTCTATGATGCCAAAACGAGAAAGCGCAATGCGCTGCCGTTCCCGGACTGGTACCTCAAAGCCCTGGTGGAATACAACAAGCTCAAGCCGCAGGAGGAAAAAAAATAAGGGGCGGCGGAACGACCGACGGAACCCTCAGAAATTCCGGTTGAATTCGGATTCCATCATCTCTGCGGGAATCTCCTCATCCAAGAAAATCGAAGTCCGGACCGACATCCAACGTGGATTGGGACGCCGGCGGGTGATGCGGTGGATATTCAGGAGGTGCCGGGCCGTGATGTTATCGGTGGTGATGTTGTGCCCGCCCGTGCCGCAGGCGAGGGTAAATGACGGGCTGAGCGTATTGTAAATGCCACCAAGAGCCCCTTGCGTGGACGGCATATTCACGAGAATGCGTCCCGCATTAATCACCCGTGAAAAATATTCAATCCGCTCATCGCTATTGGAGTAGATGACTGCGGTGTGTCCCGTCCCCCCATAACGGATGATCTCCGAACAGCGCTGGATGGCATCATCGAACTCATCCTCGATATAAAAGGCAAGGATCGGCGCGAGAATCTCCGCCGAAAGCGGATAGTCTTTCCCCACGCCCCCCAGGGGGGCGATGAGCAAGATTGTTTTGGAAGGGATCTTTATGCCAGCCATTTGGGCGATTTTTTGGACGGACTGGCCGACGACCGCAACCGTCATAGTCCCCTGCTCTTTATCGAAGGCAATCCGGTTCACTTTTTCGATCTGGTCTGACGTCAGAAAATAGGCGTGCTGTCTTTCAAATTCTTTAATGACGGGGCCGGCCGCGTCCCGCTTGACGACAACGGCCTGCTCACTGGCGCAGACCGAACCGTTGTCAAACGTTTTTGATTCGATGATGCTGCGGACGGCAAAAGGAATATCGGCTGTGGCACCGATGTAAACCGGCACATTCCCGGGGCCGACGCCGATGACCGGCGTCCCGGACGTATGCGCCTTCCGGACGAGTGTATCCGTGCCTGTCGCCAGGATGAGCGCGAGCCGGGGATTGCTCATCAGTTCGTTGACCGTCTCAGGAACGGGTTTGTCTAGCCACTGGATGCAGTCCGGAGGGGCCCCGGCCCGAAAAGCGGCCCGATAGCAGATTTCGGCTGCCGCGGCGACCGACTTGCGCGCGCCGTGGTGGGGGCAGATGATAAGGGCGTTTCGCGTTTTGATCGAGATCAAAGATTTGAAAATCGTCGTGGAGGTTGGATTTGTCACTGGGATGAATCCCAGGATCGGACCGAGGGGTTGAGCCACCTCGGCGACGCCGCTGTGGGGGTCTTCGGAAATCACGCCCACTGTTTTTTGGTTCTTGATGTCTTCATAGACAAGCTGTGCGGCGATGATATTCTTGATGACCTTGTGCTGCCAGACACCGATGCCTGTCTCTTCGTGAGCCAGCTTGGCCAGGCGGACACGTTCGGCGAGGGCCGCCAGATAAACCGCCCTGACGACGGAATCCGTTTCCTCTTGGCTAAAAGCCCGAAAGGCAGAAGCGGCCTGAAATGCCCGCTCCATGATCTCATCGGCCCGCGACATGAAACACCTCCCGTCCACGGCGGGATCCTCTCCTGCCTCCCGCCACGGCATCCGAGCGTCCGATCGCCCGGCTTATTTTTCGATAATGAATTCAAATGTCATAGATTATATAGATTTTGAGTCACCCTGTCCACGCTCAGGTCCCACTCCGAAAATATTATTGTCTGCGGAGCCCCAAATGTTTATGATAGCGAAGAGAAAACGTTTTAAAGCGACTCCATGAGCAAGAACGGAAAATTATTCGGCTGGTGGCAGCAGGCCGATTCCAGTTCGCGCCGTGCGCTGATCGCGGCTTCGCTGGGCTGGATGCTCGATTCGTTCGACATCATGATGTATTCCCTGGTCCTCCGTTACCTGATGGAAGACCTGGGGATGAGCAAAATCACAGCCGGACTCATGGGTTCCTTAACTCTGTTTGCTTCGGCCGCCGGAGGCATAATCTTTGGCGTGATCGCCGACCGATACGGCCGGACCCGAGCCCTGCGGGGCAGTATCCTGATCTATTCAGTTTTTACGGCCGCCTGCGGATTCTCCCAGACCGTCCCGATGCTGGCTGTCTTCAGGATTTGTCTGGGTCTGGGCATGGGTGGCGAATGGGCCAGCGGAGCGGCCCTCGTCTCCGAAACTTGGCCATCCGAGCACCGAGGAAAAGCCCTGGGATTGATGCAAAGCTTCTGGGCTGTCGGCTACGCCGCCGCCGCGCTCGTCACTGGGCTGGTTTATCCCGTCTGGGGCTGGCGGGCGGTCTTTTTCGTCGGCGTGCTGCCGGCGCTCGTGACCTTTTGGGTTCGGGCGAAGGTCGAAGAGCCGGAGATCTGGCAAAAACAAAAAAGCCTGGCAGCCGCGACAGAAAAAACAAAGGTCCCGGCCGTAATCCGGGGAAAGCTCCTGGGAATCACAGCGGCCGTGACAATCATGAATGCCTTCACGATGTTCGCCTGGTGGGGCTTCAACCTCTGGATACCAGGCTATTTGTCCCTAGGCCAGAGCCAGGGGGGGCTCGGGCTCAGCGCCAGGAACATGTCGGCCCTGGTCATCTTTATGCAGATCGGGATGTGGCTGGGCTATGTCACCTTCGGTTATATCTGCGATTCCTTGGGCCGTAAAAAAACCTATGTCTTCTATCTCGTCGCAGCCTCGCTTTTCGTCCTGGCCTATTCAGGATTTCGGATACCTCTGTTCCTCTTTTTTCTGGGGCCGTTCGTTGCCTTTTTCGGCACTGGATATTTTTCGGGCTTCGGCGTCCTGACGGCCGAGCTCTATCCGACCCGGATCCGGGCGACCGCCCAAGGTTTCACCTACAACATCGGCAGGATCGCTTCGGCCATAGGTCCGCTCGCCATCGGATCGCTGGCCCAACGGCAAGGATTTAATATCGCTTTCCTTCTGGCGTCAGGGGCGTTTTTGTTGGCTGCCCTCATGTGGGTCTGGATTCCGGAAACGCGGGGTCGGACGCTGGAGTAGAAAAAGCTGAGAGGGCTATCCCTCGAAGCAGCGGTCGCCGCATCCCCAAAAAAGGGACGATTCTTCGAGCTTCCCTTCCTCGTCTTTGTAGATAAACTTCACCCCTTCTCTAGTCCCGTCAAGGTTTTCTTTATAAATAACGGTCAAGCTCACGTCTTTTTCTTTTTCAAGGTATTCTCTGGCTTTGGTGGTCGCATCCTCCAGAGTTTTGAAGCCCTCTCGGTCAAAAACCATGGTTTCTTCATCTTCGATCTTTGTCTTTGACTTGTGTCCTTCGATAAAATATTTATTGCTCATCCTGTCCTACCTTTGGTGAAAATATATCGCCGAAATTCATTTTATATAAACTTTCCCTTCTGTCAACCACAATCTGCCTTGACCGTCAATCGCTTTTAATGGCCAGGGGGGATACAATACCCTATCCCAAATTTCCTGTTGATTTTCGCCTCCGCTTGGTATAAGCAATACATATCTCAAGGAAGGAGGTGTTTGGGACGTGAATCGCAGAAAATTTATCGCTAACGGAATGGGCGCGGCTGCCGCGCTTTCTCTGGCCGGGCCCGGTCGCGCGGCCGCATCCTTTCAAACCGGCGCCTCTCAAAAGCCCGCCAAGTTCAAGCTAAAATACGCCCCGAGCTTCGGGCAATTTAAACAGCACAGCGGCGATGACCCCATCGCCCAAATCAAGTTCGCCGCTGACGAAGGCTTCACCGCCATGTTCGACAACGGAATAATGGACCGGCCGGTCCCCCAGCAGGAGGCTATCGTTAAGGAACTGGAGCGCAAGGGAATGACCCTTGGGCCATTCGTCCTCTATGCGGATTTCAAAGTCGAGAGCTTCGTGAAAAAGGACAAGGATATTCGGGACATGCTGCTTAAAAGGATGCAGGAGGGCGTGGAGACATCCAAGCGCGTAAACACAAAGTGGGCGCTTGTCGTCCCCGGGCGCTACAATCAAAGCTTGAGCTGGGATTACCAGACGGCCAATGTTATCGAAAACCTGCGGTTTTGTATGGACGTCTGCGTGCCGGCAGGCCTGATTCTTGTTCTTGAGCCCCTCAATCCAAGAGACCACTCCGGCCTTTTCCTCACAAAAATCCCGCAGGCTTACGAGATCTGTCGTTCCGTGAACAGCCCCTCATGCAAAATCCTGAACGACATCTATCATCAGCAGATCACCGAAGGCAACCTGATCCCGAATATCGATATGGCTTGGGATGAGATCGTCTCTTTCCATCTCGGCGACAATCCAGGCCGGAAAGAGCCGACGACAGGAGAGATCAATTACAAGAACATCTTCAAACACTTGCACCAGAAGGGCTATCAGGGCGTCTTGTGCATGGAGCACGGCCAGAGCCAGCCGGGAAAGGCGGGCGAGCGGGCCGTCATCGACGCCTATCGCTGGTGCGATAATTTTTGAAGGAGGAGATCGCAAAATGGGTCCTGTCACGGCACATTCCCTCTCCGTCCTCGCTCATTACGCTTCAAGAATATGGCCAATTCGCTGCGGGCGTGGAGGGAACATGCCGCGCCACCCATTTTGCGATCCGCTCCTTTCTGGGACAACTGAAAAATGAATTTAAACAGGAGAGTTAAATGAAAAAAGATTCTTCACGGAAGGCGAGCATTACTCGAAGAGATTTTATTAAGACTTCGGTCGGTGCATCGCTCGCCGCCGCAATTCCCGGAAACCTCGGGCTTCACGCACAAGGGTCCGACACAATCCGCATCGGCGTGGTCGGCTGCGGCGGCCGAGGGACGGGTGCCGCCATCGACTGCTTGAATGCCGCCCCCGGTGTCGAGATCGTGGCCATGGGCGACCTTTTCAAGGACCGCATCGACAGCTCCCTGAAAAAGATCAGGGAGGCCCATTCGGACAAGGTCAAAGTCCCTCCCGATAAATGCTTCACCGGCTTTGACAATTACTTGAAAGTCGCGGCCTGTCCGGAAGTGAACTTGATTGTAACCGCCGCGGCGCCCGGTTTCCGGCCTCTCCACATTAAAGCCGCGATCGAGGCCGGAAAAAATGTTTTCATGGAAAAACCGGTTGCTGTCGATCCCGTGGGCGTCCGGTCGGTCATCGCCTCGTCGGACCTTGCCCGGAAAAAGGGGCTGGCCGTCGTCACGGGCACGCAGCGCCGGCACCAGCAGCGCTACCTCGAGCTGATGAAGCGTATCCACGACGGAGAGATTGGCGAGATCGTGGGCGGCCAGTGCTACTGGAACCAGGGCGATCTCTGGGTCGTGAAAAAAACTCCGCAGATGTCGGACATGGAATGGCAGTGCCGGAACTGGCTCTATTTCACCTGGCTTTCCGGTGACCACATCGTCGAGCAGCACGTCCACAATATCGACGTCATGAACTGGGCGTTCGGCGCCCTGCCGATCAAGGTCACGGGCATGGGGGGGCGGCAGCAGCGCACGGCTCCCGAATACGGGAACATCTTCGACCACTTTGCAGTAGAGTTCGAATACCCGAACGGTGTCCGCGTGATGAGCATGTGCCGCCAAATCCCGGGCTGCGCCGATCGCGTCGAGGAACGGATCGTCGGGACGAAGGGTTATGCTTTCGGCTACGGCGAAATCCATGGCGCGAACTTCTGGAAGTTCGACGGCGACGAGCCCAATCCCTATGTCCAGGAGCACGTAGACTTGATCGCCAGTATCAGGTCCGGAAAGCCCCTGAATGAGGGCCGGCGCGTCGCCGAAAGCACGATGTGCGCGATTATGGGCCGGATGAGCGCTTATACGGGACGGGCTATCAGTTGGGAATGGGCGATGACGAGCTCCAAGCTCGACCTCACGCCGTCCAAGTACAACTTCGGCCCGCTGCCGGTCGAACCGGTGGCGATCCCGGGCGTCACCCCACTAATTTAGAATAAAATGGGGTCAAACCTACTCCTTAGGCATTATATCCCGGAGCTATGAATTCATGGCCATATGCTCCTTGGAAGGATGGCAACGAGCGAAGCGAGTGTTGGAAGGAAACCCTAAGCAAGGGTTTCCTTCCAATAGTATCCCAGGGGAGAATGCGTAATGAGTAGGTTTGACCCCGATCTTTGAAAGGCAGGTCAATCATGGCCAAAAAATCCGCTAAAATCCGCCGCAGGGATTTCCTCAAAACCATTCCGGCCGCGATCGCCGGGGTCGCAGGATTTCCCACGATCATCAGAGCCTCGGCTCTCGGAAAGTCGGGCTCCGTCGCGCCCAGCAATCGTATCGTCATGGCCGGCATCGGCTTCGGCATGATGGGCATTCCCAATATGCAGGCGTTCATGGAAAAGGACGAAGTCCAGTGGGTCGCGGTCTGCGATATCGACAAAGTCCATCTCAAGCAGGTGCAGGACCTGGTCAACGAACACTACGGGAACAACGCTTGCGCGACCTACCACGATTTCCGCGAGCTCTACGCGCGCAAGGACCTTGATGCCGTGTCGATCGCCGTGCCCGACCACTGGCACGCCATCCTGTCCATCGCCGCAGCCCGCGTCGGCCTCGACATCTACGGCGAAAAGCCCCTGACCCACAGCCTGGCCGAGGGCCGCGCCCTGTGCGATGCCATGAAACGCTATGGCCGCGTCTGGCAAACCGGGAGCTGGCAGCGCTCCGTCGCCAATTTCCACCAGGCCTCGGAGCTCGTTCGCAACGGACGGATCGGGAAGATCCTGAGGGTTGAGGTCGGCTTGCCCGAAGGCCATTATGATTTTGCCCGGACCTTCGGCCTATGGAACATCGAATCGCCGCCTTCGGAACTCAATTACGATTTTTGGATCGGGCCCGCGCCCTACATCCCCTACTGCAAAGCCCGAGTCCATATGAACTGGCGCTGGAATATGGATTTCGGCGGCGGCCAGTTGATGGATTGGATCGGACATCATCTGGACATCGCGCACTGGGGGCTTGGCTTTGATTGCACCGGCCCCGTCGAAATTCAGGGCCGCGGCGAATTTCCGTCAAGCGGAATCTATAACAGCGCCCTGCGCTACTGGGTCGAAGCCAAGTATGCCGATGGAACGACCATTATTCTCGCCGGCGGCTATCCCGAAATTCAGGGCGGGACCAAATGGATCGGCGAATACGGCTGGATCTGGGTCGACCGCGGCGGATTCGAGACGCAGCCCGCCAATCTTGTGAGCGAAGTCATCGGGCCCAATGAAATCCGCCTCTATAAAAGCCGGGACCACTACCAAAACTTCCTGGACTGCGTCAGATCCAGAGCGCTCACGATCACGCCCTGCGAAGTCGCCCACAGGTCGGCAAGCGTCGGGCATCTCGGCGTCATCGCCATCGAGACAGGCCGGAAGATCCGCTGGAACCCGGCCACAGAAACGATCATCGGCGACCCCGAAGCCACCCGTTTGCTCAGCCGCGCATACCGCAAGCCCTGGCAGCTTCCCGCGTAGGAGAATCGGCCAATGATCAAAGGTGCGAACATGTCGAATCAAAGAATGAAGATCTTCGGAATCATACTCCTGGGTATCTGCCTGCTTTTTCCGGTTATGTCAACAGCGACGCCGGTGCCCCAATCGCCGCAAACGTCAAGCCCGCTCAATCCGGATGAAATCCTCAGGCGGCTGGCTTCTTATGAATACGGACAGAATGAAGGAGTCCTCTGGGACCTCAGAAACTACGTCCGTTCTATGAAGGACATCCCTGAATCCAGGCTGGCCTGCGAGGAAAAGCTCCTGGCTTTTCTCGATTCGCAAGCGACTCCGGCTGCCAAAATGACCGTCTGCCGCCAATTGCGCATTATCGGAAGCGAAAAATCGATCCCGGTTCTCGAAAAATTGCTCCTTCAAAAAGACACGTCGGACATGGCCCGCTATGCCCTTGAAAAAATTCCGGGAGAAGCGGCCGATAAAGCCTTGCTCAAAGCCTTGGCAAACTCAAAAAACGATGCTCAACTCGGCGTCATTTCCTCGCTGGGAAAAAGAAAAACGCAAGCCGCAGTCTCGGCGCTCGGTGCATTGATCCTGGATTCGAAAAAGGACATTTCTTCGGCCGCCGTTTTTTCCCTGGGCCGAATCGGAGGCAAAGAAGCCACGGGCCTGCTCTCGGCGGCCTTGGAAAAAGTCAAGCCTGATCTCCAGGCCCAAATCGCTTCAGCCCTCCTAATATGCGCCGAGGATTTCAGGGCTCTCCATAGCACGGATTCCGCATCGGGAATATATAGTCAATTGCTCGGGCTCAAACTTCCGGCCGAGCTCCGCCGCGCGGCTATGAGCGGAAAGATCGCCACCGCTGGAGATCAAGCCGCGAAAACAACCCTTTCTGCGCTGGAAGCCGCCGACCAGGATATGTATGTGCCGGCCATCGGCATGGTCAAGAGCGTTTTTAATGCTTCGAACATCGCTTCGGTCTGCGCACTCCTGCCCAAGCTTCCGGAAGCAAGCCAGGTCCAGCTTCTGGCTGTCCTCGCAGAATATCCAAAAGATCCAGGCCTTTCGACAATCCTTCAGGCCGCCCAGAGCGCGCAACAGGCCGTCCGCGTCGCCGGGTTGAAAGCGTTGGAAAAAGTGGGCGATGCGTCCACGGTCGAGTTTCTGGCCGCGGCCGCGGCCAAATCCAGCGGAAAGGAGCAGGACGCCGCGCGCACCAGCCTCTGGGGGATCAAAGGCCGTGAGATCGATGAGGCTGTGCTGTCGGCCCTGGCAAAGCAGCCAGCCGACGACGTTCTGAATGAATTGATCTTGAGCATCGGAGAGCGACAGATCTTCGCCGCTAAAAACTTGCTCGTTAAGCAAACGGGTTCGCCTTCCGCCAAGGTCCGCCAGAATTCGCTGCGGGCGCTCAAGGTCATCGGCACGCCTTCGGATATCTCGGGGCTGCTCGACCTGCTGTTCAAGACCGAAAATGAGCAGGAGCAGGTCGAGATCGAAAATACGGTGGCCTCACTCGCCAAAAAGATATCCAATCCCTTGGCGCGGTCGGGAGCCATCAAGGCGAAACTGGAAAAAGAGACAAATATAAAAAATAAATGCGTTCTCTTTTACGTCCTCGGGAGAATTGGAGACGATAGCGCGCTCCCCCTACTCCGCGAGGCTCTGAATGATCCCCACGTCGAGGTTGTCGATGCTGCCGTGCGGGCGCTTGCCGTCTGGCCGACGGCCACAGCCAAAGATGATGTGCTCCAGATCAACGAGACGACCAAAAACGATGTCCATGAGATCTTAACTCTGCAGGGCTATGTGCGAATGATCAGCCTTGAGAAATACCGCGCTCCCGAAGCGGCGGTTAAGGACTTGAAGCTGGCGTATGGCCTAGCGGACCGGCCCGAGGAAAAGAAGCTCGTCCTGGGGGTCCTGCCGAATTTTGCCTGCCCCGGCGCGCTCGAATTCGCCCAATCGCTGCTCGAATTCAACGATATAAAGGCGGAAGCCCAGGCGGCCGTTGATAAGATCAAAAAGAAACTGGAGAAAGACCCCTCAAAATAGCAAAAAATTCATCTGAAAAGTCAGCTGTATTTATTTTTAGGCATCTATGGTTCTGAGATCGCGCTCAAAACCTCTTCCAGGAATTCCGCCATTCCCCAACGGTCGTCGTATAAAGCACCCAGCCTTCGGGGAGAATCCTCTCCCCTTGCCAGACTCCGTCCTGAAGATAGAGCAGGCCGAACCGGGCGCAATCGCGGGCGCAGACATAAATACCGGAGCCGGCCGTGAACGTCCCCGAGGCGTCGGATTCGATAACCGCGCTCCGCATGCCGATCTTGTTGAAAAGCTCCCGCCGCGGAAAGGCCCAGTATTCTTCCTGATTGCCGATGGCCTGCCGGATGATCCTGTTGATGATCATCGTCGTCCCCGTCGAATATTCCCATTTCGTATCAGGCGGAGCTGCGAGAGGCTTTGCCGCGACGAAAGCGGCCATATCAGGCTTGGTGAACAGCATGAGATTGACGTCGGAGACGGGATGTTCGGCATAGGCCTCGTACCATTCGAGCCCGCTGCTCATCCGAAGGAGCTGGTCGATCGTGATCGCATGGCGCGGATCATCCGGAGACCGCCATTCGGGAACGAGTGCAGGGTCTTTGATGTTCAGCTTACCCTGCCAGACAAGAATTCCGACCAGGGCGCTGGAATGCTTACCTTCCAGCCGAGGATCGTGTCCTGCGGAACGTTCTGAATGAGGATGGCGCCCAGCTGGTTGTGATAAATCGCCTTCTTCATAAAGAAGCCGAGTCCCAATAGGGAAACCGTGACGCTCTTTTCTTTGTAGTCGATCTTCGGTTTCAACATTTTGAACAAAGGGTGGAACGCAACATCTTCGCTCAATACAGAAGCTTCATCGCGGCCGGAAACGAAAATCCCGGAGCAGAGAAGCTTCGCCTTGGCGCCGCGGCCGATGGGAAGCTGCTGGATGTACTCCCGGTTCGCATAGCCGACATGAGCGACAAGCGCCGGGATGAGGACGGCGATCCCCATCCAGACTCGTTTTTTGGAAAAGAATTTCATGGCTACCTTCTCTCTAAAACCTCTTCTCTTTTTCCCCGCCTACTGGAGAGGCTAGAGAAAGGATTTGATCGCAAACTTTTATTTTCTTGCTTCCTCCCCTGACGTTCCCCGTTTTAGCGGCCTTGACGCCTTAGGGATCCGCTCAGGGATCGTTGGCCAGCCAATTTTCGAACCATTTGATCTGACGCTCATAAGCCCGGAGTTCGGCTAGGCGCCGCAAAAACGGGTTGTTGACCCATTCCTTAAAGGCATCTTTCCAGTTCTGGCTGCCTCCAGCTTTGGCCCGTTCTTGCTGCTCTCGGCCCAGATCAATATGGTCTTGTTCGTGCTCCCGGTAGCCTTTCCAGACAGGATCGGGATCATTTTTGAAGCGCGTGTCCCTGATATAATTCTCAAACTCCTGCGGGCTCATACTTTTGTAGTTTTCCCAATCCTTTTGGTAGCTGGGATCGTCGCTCGGACCTCCTGGAGCGATGCGGAGGTCCCTGGGATCAGTTCCCATCGGCGCGTTCGGTTTTTCCGGCGCCCCGCGGATATTTTTTTCTTTCAGAGTTTTTTTCAATTCCGTCTTGGCTCGGTTGCTGATCTCATCGTTGACGCGCTTCAGATAATCATCGATGCTCTCACCGTCCTTGGGCATAAGATCCTGGAAGACGCTCTTGATCATCTTGGCGACTTCGAGTTCATATTGGACGGCGTTCTTGTCGTTTGCTTTATCCGATTTCGGCTGTGGGCCGCCCACCCCGATCCGTTGACGGCCGGTATTGCCCGGGACAGCCACTCCGTCGGACGGGTTATAGCTGGGCGGGGGTTGTTGGCCCTGCCCCTGGTCTTGACCTTCAGGTTGGTCGGCCGAAGCAGGCCCAGCAGAGGAGGGCGCGCCGGAAAAACCGCCCCTCGGTCCGGACAGGAAAGCCCCTTCGGGAATCCAACCGCCGCAAGAACTGGCCAGACAGTAAGCGGCGGCTTCCTGGATCATCCCCATGGCATATTGCTCGCCGGCGTTGTCCGGCCCTTCCGCGACGACGCCAATCATCTGCTGAAGCCGATCCAGCGACCTCTTCATTTTTTGCTGGGCACGCTGGTCTGCGGTCGTCATGTGTAAACCTTCTTTAAGCCCGCTGGCCAGGCTGAGCATTTCCGCGACGTCATTCAAGCTGGGGCGGACGGCCACCCCTGGAGTACCGAATCCCGACGAAGGACGGCCGGTTTCTTCTCTGAATTTCGAAAGTTCCTGTTTGAACGCCTTGAGCTGGCCCTGAAGCTGAACTGCTGCGTTGTAGCGCTGATCGAAACCTGTGAAGGGGCCGGATCCCTGGACCGGTTTGCCCTTCCCCGACGGAACTCCGGCCAGATACCAACCGCTACCCGTCCAGATAGATTCCCGATTGATAGCTATCTCGGGTCCGAAAGAAGAGCGATGACTAAGCCGGATAGAGCGAAAAGCATAGCCTTTGACCGAGGCATCACCGGCCACCATTGCCGGCCAAACGGCATCATCATAAGCGAACTCGAGCTTGTTGCCGGCACCGTCGGAAAGCGAAGTGAATCTCCCCCGGCTGTCTCGTTTAATGTCAAACGGCCTGGCGACATAGGCCTGGATTTTTGTCTTTTTAAAGCCCGAAGGAAATAAGCGCAGGAAGAATCCATCCGGATGGAAAGACCAGCGTCAGCGTGGAATCGTCCGGCTGCCGGGCCCTGGTTTCGGATCCCCTTCCCTGAGGAAGGCACGCTCTTGCTCTGCCGGCGTTATATTGGGATTCATAAAGGCCTGCAGCCACTGAGTCTGCATCCGGATGCTTTCCTGGAGATCGGTCTGTAAAGCCTGGGCTTCGCGCATCAGACCTTGCCAGTCGCCTTTGGCCTGGGCCTCCTTCATCCGCTCCGCCGTTTCTTTGATGCGTTTGTCGGATTCGGCCTTTTTGGCCGCCAGGCCGGTCTTGTCCAACTCCGCCTGCCGCTTCTGGGTACTGGCCGCCCACTCTCGAGTCCGCTTGAGACGGTCCTGGCTGAGTCTATCAAAGACGGCAAGTTGCTCGGCTGGCAGGAGCTTGCGAGCGGCAGGGCTTTTGAACCTCTCAGGGCTGAGAGAACCGAGCATGTTCCACAGCAGGTGTTGCACATCATCCCGGGGAATCTCGGGATGCCGGGCCGACTCGACCATGACAATGCGAAACGCAGAAGCCATGGGACCTTTGATCGGCGCGTAGATGTAGCCATATCCTTCGCTCGGCACATGGACTCCGGCCTGAAGGCAGAAACTCTGGAAATCCTGCTCGTAAAACCCCGCCCGAGCCAATACAAAGCCTCCGTCGGCATCATGGGGCAGAAGAGAAAGGAGGACCGGCCGCTCAGGGTTGAAATCATCGAAGAACGGCACCTCGGCCCGGGCATCGGACAGGCTCGTCGTCAAGAGAGGTTCAACCGCCAAAATTTGTTCCATGGTCGGCGCGGGCAGCTCGGCTTGCGGAGACGCCGCATCCGGCTTGATTTGTTTCACCCCTTGGGGAATCAAACCGAGCCCTGCCAAAATCAAAAGTCCCAGAGCAAGACGTCGCATCATTTACCTCCTCTTATTTTCGGGTTTTAGGAGGACCAATTTTCCGGGCGTCTGATCGCCTCCCGGCACTCTAGCTGACCATTAAAAACTATATCACTAGCGAATGAACGAAGTCAAAAAGTCAGAGATTTTTTGCAAGCCGGAACGAAGATTTTGAGGTTCAGCGCCCCTGCGACTCAAGGTGGAAGTTGAGAATCTTCCACGGTTCAGCGACGATCGCCAACTGACCGTTCTGGATTCTGGCGTCGGCCAGCCGTATTCATGCGTGAAATACGATTCCCACTCCCGCATCACCAAATTCGAGACTTGGCCCGAAGCCTCTTGCTGGAAGTATTGCGTGCCGGCGTGCAAGACGAGAAGTCCCCTGTCCTGACCGAGCAGGTCTACGAACGTCTGCGCGTGGAAGGCCGGATTCTTCGTCTCCTCGACGCCGAACGGGAAATCTCGCAACACTTTAGTCACGGAAAAGCTCGGAACAAAGGAAAACCAGTAGCCCTCCTTGATGTCCGGCGGAGAGGCGTCGGAGTGAGGCGGCACGAGGGCCAGGATGCGGCTCGTCACGTCCAGATACGGCGACCCCGCTGCCAGAGTAACACGGGTCTCGAAGTTGAGATACCGCCAGGCGTGCTGGGCACGGAGCGTGCACCAAAGCGGTCCCTGGGCGAGCCAATCGATTTTTGCCTTGGATGCTCCGCTGTCGAAGAAGGCCGGCGGGTTGGGTCGTGTCGACAGGCTTTTGGGCAGCATCGAGGTGGTTGTAGCCGATCGCGCCCCATGTGAAATTATGGAAGTCCTCGATGCGATCGAACGGCGCCATCCGGTCGCCCTGCGGGCGGGAATATTCGCAAAGGCCCACGTCGTGGCTTTGCGAGGCCAACAGGTCGCGCCACGCCTTGTCGAGCGCTGCCGCTTGCGAAACGTGGCCGTGCGCGGCGGCGATCGCGTCGAACAGCTCCGCCGCCAAGAGCAGCCCATCGACCTTGCGGTCTAGGATTCGAACCTGATCTCCTCCCAGGCCCCAGGTGAGCGAGTTGTTCCACGAATCCATCGGGAAGTCAAGTCGCGACAAAATTCCGGGAATCCCCGCGGTCCGTTTAATCCATCATCTCTTGCGAGGTGAGGTTCTGGCCCGCGTCGCGATTTTGATTATCTTGACACCGGCTCCTATTTGGCAATATATTTTCGAAATGATTCGGGGGATGAAGATGGGGCTGATAGAGCCGATGGATCGGATGTCGGGAAAAAGGAAATTCTCTGAGGAACAATGCAGGAGGGAACGATGTCAAAAGCGCGTATTTTCTTGCTCACTCTTCTTGTGCTGGCGAAAAGCATGTCGGCTCAATCTTCGGTCGGCACACTCACCAGGCTGGGAGATTATGAATCGCGCCGTGCCTTGAGTTATGACCGGAGCGGCGCCAATGCGGACTATCGACATCTAAAACCCGGAGAGACCCTGGAACTGTTCGCCGAGGCCGGCCCGAGCGTCGAGACGCCCATCGGCGATTTCTTTGGCTTGGGGCTCGGCACGTACACCGTGTTTCACTCGGCGCTCGTGGCCGTCGCGCCGGACAAAGCGCTAAACGCTTACTTTCCGATGCCGTTAGCCGGTCATGGCCGCATCACGGTGACCAATGAAGGCAAGCAGGAGATTACGGATTTTTACTGGAATATCGATTGGGTAAAGCTCCCCTCCCTCGCCGCGGACACGGCTTATTTTCATGCGCAATACCGGCAGTGCGCCCCCTGTCAAGGCTGGTATCACGGTAACTTCACCAGCAACGATTTTAGCGAGGCGCGCCGGGACCCGCGTTGGTTCAACGCCTCGGGAGAGGGAAATTACGTGTTTCTCGAAACCCAGGGCGACGGCCATTTTGTCGGGGTGACGCTTTCCGTCTTTCAGAATCAGTGGGGAGGCTGGAACGAGGGAGATGAGATGATTTGGATTGACGGCGAACCCGCGCCCCGGATTCACGGCACCGGCGGACCGGGCCAAGATCGAAAAATGAACAGGAGATAGAAAACCATGACTCGACATGTCAAACTCTTTACGCCCGGCCCGGGCGACGTGGACGAGGATGTCCTCGAGGCAACGGCGCGACCGATGCAGCGCCATTATGGGCCGCAGTGGATGGAGATTTACAGCGAACTCCTCACACTTCTCAGGCAGATCTTCAGGACACAGAATGATCTGTTCGTCGTGCCCGGTGCCGCCTCGGCCGTGCACGATATGGCCATCGGCAGCCTGCTGGCGACAGGTCAAAAAATTATCGTCGGGCACAACGGTTTCTTTGGCGAGCGGCTGCTCGCGATATCGCGAGAGTACGGGTTGACCACTGTCCCGTTCGCGGCGCCGTTGGGCAAGCCGCTCGAGCCGGATGAGTTACACAGGTTGCTGCGCGAGCATCCCGACGCCCGGGCGGTGGCGCTGGTGCATCACGAAACGGCCACGACGGTCGTGAACCCGCTGCGCGCTTTGGCCGAGGTGGTCCGCGAGGCCGGCAGGGTGATTGTGGTGGATGCGGTGTCGTCGCTGGGCGGCATCGAGTTGCCCGTGGACGAGTGGGGCGTTGACGTGTGCGTGACAGCGTCTAACAAGTGCCTTGAAGCGTTGCCGGGTGTGGGTTTTGTGAGTGTCGGCCCGCGGGCCTGGGAGTTGGTGGACAGTCATTCGGGCATGGAACATGGCTGGTATCTCAACCTCAGAACCTGGCGCAAGTATGCCCAAGAATGGGGTTCCTGGCATCCTTCTCCCGTGACCGAACCGGTGAACATCATCCTCGGGGTGCTGGCCAGCTTGCGCAAAATCGTGGACGGCGGGTTGGAGGCGCACCTGGCTAAATACGCTCGCGCCAGCCGGATCGTCCGAGCCGGATTGCGCAACGCGGGCTTTGAGATGTTCGTGCCCGATGAGTATGCTGCGCCGATTGTCACAGCCGTCAAAGCGCGATCCGAGTTCGACGTGGCGGAATTCAGCAAGTGGCTGGAGAACGAGCGCGGCCTGGCCATCGGCGGCGGATTGGGTGAGCTTGCGGGCAAGATATTCCGCGTGGGACATCTGGGCAAGGCCGCCACACGAGAATACCTGGTGGATTTTCTTTTGGCCGTCGAAGAGTTCTTGCGGCACAAGAATATTCGCGTGCCTGTGGGGACGACTTTGGTGGGGCTGTGAACGAGCTATATTATTCCATCGCCGATGAGATATTCGTTCGCTTCCCCGGATATGTCCGCGGAGTTGTTCTCGCCTATGATGTGACGAACGGAGAGTCCCCGAGCGAGATTGTTTCGCTGCTGCGCGACGCTGAAGCTTCCGTTCGCCGGCAGCTGACGATCGAGAACATCGCCGAACATCCAAGAATAAAGTCGTGGAGAGAAGCATACCGGTCCTTTGGGGCCAGGCCGAGCGAGTTTCGTTCATCGATCGAGGCGATGGCGCGGCGTGCCTTAAGGAACGATCCCCTGCCGTCTATCAATGCCCTCGTTGATATCGGAAATGCCGTATCTTTGCGATATCTGGTCCCCACGGGTGGACACGCGATTGATGTCGTGACGCAGGACATCTCCTTGCGTCTGGCGAAAGGCGATGAAACGTTTACGCCATTCGGCTCAGAACAGGTTGAATCGCCTCTGCCCGGAGAGATCATCTTTGCAGAAGGGAACTCCGTCCTGACGCGTCGATGGACTTGGCGGCAGGCGAATCACACTCTGACGCTGCCGACAACGAAGGCCATCGAGTACAACGTTGACGGACTCCCGCCTTTTCCCGTTTCGGAAGTCAACGAGGTCTGCAGTCAATTTGGAGGGGAAGACCCCTTCCAACGGGCGCCGGGAAGACCCGGCCGCCCTGCCTCCCCTTCTTGGGCGGGGCATGAAACCCCGCCCTGCGACCAAGGGGGCGACTCCCCCTTGGAACCCTCTCGAGCGGTTCCCCGTGGCAAGCCACGGGGCATAGGAACCGCTCGTCATGAATTTAATCCAGCGATTCTGCGGCGGACGGACCCGCTGCGAGATACTCACTCGGGAGCACCCGCGGATCAATCTGACCGAGTAGATGCCCAAATCGTCATGGATGTTAAATCTCGACGAGAGGGGACGCCAAGTCTGGCTAAAAAAAGCGCGGGGGGGCCACTGAGCCGCCGGCAAGCTCAAAATGGCTGGGAATCGCCCAGACTTTTCCTCTATCGGCTCAGGGCTTTGATGAATTTGTACGTGAAATCGACGCCGTCGTAAAACTCCTTGACACCCAGGCGCTCATCCTTTCCATGGGCGCGCACATCGTCCGTGTCTGTGAACATGCCCGAGACACCATAAACGGGTATTCCGGCGCGCCGCAGCATCCGGCCATCCGTAGCGCCCGTCGACATATTCGGTGTGACAATGACTCCGGGCCACATGGCTGCCGTCAGCCGGTCGAGGGCTTCCATGAGGTCCTTGCGAAGCAGCGACAATGGACTCAGGAACGGCTCGCCTATTCGAGTGACGATGATTTGACTATCGGCCAGGACGCGCTCGAGAGTCGCCAAGACGTTCTCGGGAGTATCATCGGGCAGCATCCGGCAGTTCACGACGGCGCGCGCGCTCTGCGGCAGCGCATTCTCGGCGTGCCCTCCGCTCAGCATCGTGGCGACACAAGTCGTCCGCATCATCGCGTTGTAGGATGCAGATGCGGCGGCGAGTCGTTTGGCCGCGGCCGTATCGATCGGAGTCTTCAGCATCGCCAGCATATCGGCCTTTGTTTGACCCGTTTCCCGGCCCGCACAGCGTTCAAAGTACGTGCGCGTCGTTTCGTTCAGCCTGAGGGGGAATTCATATTGGGCCAGGCGCGTCAGGCCCGCGGCAAGCCGGTAAATCGCATTCTCCGGGACAGGCAGGGAGCTGTGGCCGCCCTTGTTTTTTACTTCCAGCTGATAGCTGATGTAAATTTTTTCGCTTGTCTGTATCTCCATGACGATCGGCTTGCCGTCCTTGAGGTCTCCCCCGCCCCCGTCCGGATTGATGCAATACTCCGCATCGATGAGGTCGCGGTGATTCGCGAGAAGCCATTGAATGCCGTTGGCGTCTCCGCCCTCTTCATCGTCGGTCAAAGCGAGAATGAGATCGCGGTCGGGCACAAAACCTTCCTGTTTGAGGCGGATGAAATTGGCGACGAGGTCCGCATCTTTATTTTTCATGTCGGTTGTGCCGCGGCCGTAGAAATAGCCGTCCTTTTCGAGAAATACAAAAGGATCGAACGACCAATCTTCCCGACGCGCCTGAACGACGTCGAGATGACCGATCCACAGGACCGGCCGCAGCTTTCCCCGGCCTCGATATCGGGCGACGAGGTTTTTGTTGTTGGGCCGCGGGCCGAGGACCCGGATATCGTTCTCTGGAAACCCAGCGGCTCTCAACCGCCGGGCCATCGCTTCTGCCGCCATCGTGCTTCCGATATTCAACGTGGTGTTGATTTCGATCAGTTCCTTGAAGATGTCGCGGGCCAACTTAGAATAAGCAGGCACCGGACCTGCGTTTTTGGCGGGTTGGGCTGCGCTCGCACCCGCCGCGAGCGTCAGCGCTGCGAAAAAAACGCAACCGTATGAGATGAATGGCCGGAAGATTTTGGACATCCCGTTCGATCCTACACCGGCTCGGCCCTGTCGCGTCCCGCCGCAAGAATCCGTTCGAGAGTGTTGTCACGCGTGGCGGCTAACGCACCGACGCCGACCGCACAGCTCCGGAGGAATTCACGTCTGTTCTCCATATTGCCTCCTTTAGCTAAAAATTTGTTTTTGCGGCCGCACGCTATGGCTCGCCTTCGAGCATCAACAACATGCTGGTTGCCGCACAAAAATGATATCTGCCGCTGATGATCGATGTCAAGAAGACCGACGGGGACATGTACCTTTGGTACGTATCCCCGAGCCAAAGAACTATATAGGTCAGCAACTCCTTTTCTTTATCTATCTAAGCTTGGGAACAATGACGCCGGCGATATCCCTCTGCTTGAGCATATCGTTGAAGGCGGCAAGGTCGGTCTTGAGCAGCGCTTCAAACCGGCCTTTCTGCGCGGCCAGCCGTTCTTTGAGCACGGTATAGACTTCACGCTGCTGCTTGTTGGGCGCAAAGTCAACGCTGCCGGCGACGTCTCCAGCCAGCACGGAGAGCTTTTCATAGAGCTTTTGAGGATCACGGAAAGACTTGGTATCGCCCTCGGCAATGGTCGGCTGGAAGAGCTCATCCTCGATCGACTGCAGCTTGGTCCCGAACTGATCAAAAGTCTTGATCATTTCTTTGGAGCCTGCGTCCGCTCTCATGACGTCCCGGATATCGAAGAGCTGCTTTTTCATCCACTCGATCCGGCTGATCATGTCCGAAGCGGCGTTTAAGTCGTCGCGGATGTCGAGCTGCAGCTTGACCTGTTCTTTGATGTCGGCCAGTGTCCCGGCCGAGCGTGGGTCTTTTCGCACCTCCAGTTTCTGCGTGAATTCTTTATCTCCGGCTCTGAGTTTCACGGTATAGGTGCCGGGCGCCACCCTAAATCCCTGGAAACCGCCGGACGTGCCCCAGCTCTGGACCGGGTACCAGCCTTCGCGTTCCCACTGCTGGACGTAGCGCTTCTCCTCGACCACATGGGGATTTCCGGGCGGTTTGGTCCGCAGCCTGGCCACGCTCGCACCCGCGTACCTCATCCCCCAACTCACGCGGTTGATCCCCGGCCGTCGAGTCCCGGACACGGTCGATACCTCGCGTCCTTCTTCATCGAAGACAGCGATCGATACCGGGCCCTTGGGGACTTCCTTTAGATAATAATTGATAGACGCCTGGTTCATGGCCCGAGGCCCGCCGGCGATCGCATTGAGGCGATAGGCCGGGCGGGGTTTGAACAATTGAACGTCGGACTTCAGCACATCGTCTGTGAGCTGTTGGAGCGGCGTGATATCGTCCATGATCCAAAAGCCGCGCCCGTAGGTCGCGACCACCAAGTCGTTGAAATGCTCCTGGACCACCATATGATGCACCGGCGCATGAGGCAGGTTGTTCTGGAGCGGCAGCCAGTTCTTCCCGTCGTTGAAGGAAACATAGATCGCGTTTTCCGTCCCCAGGAAAAGCAGGCCCTTTCTCACCGGGTCCTCGTGCACCCAGTGGCAGTAGCCGAAGACGGTTTTCGGGAGGTCGGAGCTGATCGAAGCCCAGGTCTGTCCGTAATCCGAGGTTTTGTAAATAAAAGGATCGCGGTTGTTCATCTGGTGGAAATCGATCGTGACATACGCCGTTCCCCCGGTATACCGCGAGGGCTCGATATTGCTTACGGTCCCCCACGGCGGCAGGTTCGGAATATTTTTGGCGACATTCGTCCAGGTCTTGCCGTCGTCGCGGGTCACCTGCACCAGTCCGTCGTTGGTTCCCGCCCAGATGCATCCTTTTTCCACTGGCGATTCGGCGATGGCGAAAACGACGCAGCCGTATTCCACGGCCAGGTTGTCCAGCGTCAGCCCACCCGACGGCCCCATTTTGCCGGGGTCGTTCGTGGTGAGGTCGGGGCTGACAACGGTCCAGCTCCGGCCGGCGTCAGTCGTCATATGGAGATATTGGCTCCCCGCATAGACTTTGTTGTGATCGTGCGGCGAGATGGCGATGGGAAAAGTCCAGTTGAAGCGATATTTGGCAGCCGCGGCGTGAGAGCCATATATGGATTCGGGCCAGACATGCACGGTGGCGATGTGGCCTGTTTTATAGTCGGCCCGCTGGAGCATGGCGTTGTAGCTCCCGCCCCAGACGATATTGGGGTCAACGGGATCGACAACAATGAATCCGCACTCTCCGCCCGCCGTCGATTGCCACTGGCTGTCCGCGCCTCCTCCCCCGAAGCCGCCGCGGCCAAACCCTCCGGCGGTGCTCGGCCCCTTATTAGCGCCGCCGTCCTGCATACCGCCATAGACATAATAGGGAATCTGGTTGTCAACCGACACGTGGTACATCTGGGCGATGGGCAACGTGATGCTTTTCCAGGTTTTGCCCCGGTTAAGAGAAATGGTGGCGCCTCCGTCGTCGGAGATCATCAGCCGATTGGGATTCTTGGGATCTGCCCAGAGATCGTGACAGTCGCCGCTCCAGGGGACCACTTCGGTCGTAAAGCCGCCGTCGAGCGTCCGGCTGATGCTGTTGGCCGCGAAATAGACCTCGTCCTCGTCGGCGGGATTGACCGCAATCCGCGAGGCATAGTGCGGTCGCTCATTGAGCAGGCGGTTGTAGCTCGCCAAGCGCCAGGTATCGCCGCCGTCGCTCGACCGCCACAAAACGCCCCGGTTGGGGCTGCCGGTTTCGATCACGGCATAGACGACATTGGAATTGCTGGGGGCAATGGCCAGTCCGATCTTGCCGAGCGGAGGCTCGGGAAGCCCGTTTCCCGTCAGGTGTTTCCAGGTGTCGCCGCCGTCTGAGGATTTCCAGATACCGCCGTTGGGGCCTCCGCTTTCCCGGCCGTAAGTATGGATGATGAGAGGCCACATGCCGGCGAAGAGGATCCGAGGATTATTCGGGTCCATGGCAATCTCAAAGCAGCCCGTGTTCTCGTCAACGAAAAGCACGTGTTCCCAGGTCTTTCCGCCGTCCTTAGTGCGGAAAATCCCGCGCTCTTTCTGAGGGCCATAGCAGTGTCCCAGGGAGGCCACGAAAACGATGTCCGGATTAAAGGCATCGATCGCCACCCGGCCGATCCGACCCGTCTTATCGAGCCCCATGTGTTTCCACGTTTTGCCGGCGTCTGTGGATTTGTAAACGCCGTTCCCGATGGAGATATTGCTCCTGACCCAAGGCTCGCCGGTTCCTGCCCAAACGACGTTGGCGTCTGACGGCGCGATGGCCATGGCGCCGATCGACTGGGCCGGCTGTTCGTCGAAGATAGGAAGCCAGCGTTCGCCGCCGTCCGTCGTTTTCCAGATGCCGCCCGACGACGCTCCGACATAGAACACCAGAGGGTCGCCCGGCACGCCGACAACGGCGGCGGCTCGGTTCCCCGGGGGGCCGATATAGCGGTAGCGGAGCGCGCCAAAGATATCGGGTGTGATCTTTGGAATATCCGCCTTGAGCTTTTGGGCATCGGGCCCGGTTTTTTGCGCGATGCCCTGGTTCATGGCGCCCGCGAGCAGCAGCGCCGTCCCGGCCGCAATCCAGAATACGGCCTTGAGCCTGTTTTTACAAAGAAATGCGATCATGAAGCCCCTCCTCATAAAATTTGGATAAGAATCATTCTATTGTCTTTAAAAAGTTTTTCAAGATATTTTTAGAGCCATAAATCACTTTGAAAAATTAGCTTGTCTTCATTATGATATAGTCTGCTCGACAAGGAGGTGCGGAGATGATCGAAGGACAGGAGACTCTGACAAAAGTCGCTCGCCTCAAGTACGGCATGGTCGGCGGAGGCAAGGGCGCGTTTATCGGCGACGTCCACCGCAAGTCCATCGCCATGGACGGCAAGGCCGAGTTAGTCGCCGGCAGCTTCTCCCAGTCTTATAAGAACACGGTGGAAACAGGAGAATTCTGGGGCGTCGACAAAGACAGGCTTTATAAAACCTACCAAGATATGATCAAGGCCGAGGCCAAGCGGCCGGATAAGATCAACTTTATCATTATTGTCACCCCGAACTACCTCCACTACCCCATCGCCAAGCTTGCCCTGGAAAACGGGTTCCATGTGGTTTGCGATAAACCTTTGACGACGAGCAGCCGCGACGCCGAGGACCTGGGCAAGCTGGCCGCGAAAAAAGACTTGCTGTTCTGTGTCACCTATGCCTATTCGGGATTTCCCATCATCAAACACATGCGCGAGATGATTGCCCGCGGAGAGCTGGGCGCGATCCGCTTTGTCGCCGGCGAGTATCCGCAGGATTGGCTGGCAACGCCGCTTGAAAAAACAGGCCAGAAACAGGCGGCCTGGCGGACCGACCCGAAACGGGCCGGGATATCCAATTGCGTCGGCGACATCGGCAGCCACATCGAGCACATGGTTTCTCACCTGACCGGCCTGGAAATCGAATCCCTCTGCGCAAGACTCGACACGATTGGCGAAGACCGCGTGCTGGATGACAACGCCTCGATCATGCTCAACTACAAGGGCGGCGCAAAAGGACTGTACTGGAGCTCGCAGATCGCCGTGGGTCATGACAACGGCTTCCGCGTCCGCATCTATGGGACCAAGGCTTCGCTGGAGTGGGTCGAGGAAGACCCGAATTACTGCAAAGTCGCCTTTATCGATAAACCGACAGCCCGGCTTTCGCGCGGCCGGGACAAAATGTATCCGCGCGCCCAGGCCCTTTCCCGCGTTCCCTCCGGTCACCCCGAAGGCTACTTTGAATGCTTTGCCAACATCTATTCGACGTTCCTCACGACATTGAACAAAAAGATGGCCGGCGAGCCTCTCACCAAAGACGACCTCGATTATCCCGACGTCCGGGACGGCATCCGGGGCGTGACGTTTATCGAAAAATGCGTGGAGAGCTCCAAAAAAGGAGCGGTCTGGATCAATTTTTAAAATGATGAGGAGAATAATCATGGGAAAACCTATCACTTTATTTACCGGCCAATGGGCGGATTTGCCTTTTGAAGAGATCTGCAAGAGGGCGAGCGCCTGGGGCTACGACGGCCTGGAAATCGCCTGTTGGGGCGACCATCTGGAAGTGCGCAAGGCGGCCAAAGACCCGGCCTACATCAAGAAAAAACAACAGACCCTGAAAAAATACAAGCTGCAGTGCTTGGCCCTCGGCGCCCATCTGGCCGGCCAATGCGTGGGCGATACGTACGACGAGCGGCTGGATGGATTCGCCCCCGATAAAGTCAAAGGCAAACCGGGCAAGCTCCGCGAGTGGGCCGTCGAAGAGATGAAATTAACGGCCCGGGCGGCCCACAACATGGGCTGCTCTGTCGTCAACGGCTTCATGGGTTCGCCGATCTGGAAATACTTATATTCGTTCCCGCCCACGACCGAAGAAATGGTCGAAGCTGGATTCCATAAGATTTACAAGATCTGGACTCCGATCCTCGATGAATTCGACAAGCGCGGGGTAAAATTCGCCCTCGAAGTCCATCCCACAGAAATCGCCTTTGACCTCTACACCGCGAAGCGGCTGCTGGACAAATTCAATCACAGGCCCGCCCTGGGCTTCAATTTCGACCCCAGCCATCTGGTCTGGCAGGGCCTGGAGCCGCATCTCTTCATCCGCGAATTCGCCGACCGCATTTATCATGTCCACATGAAGGACGCGGCCGTAACGCTCGACGGCAAAGCGGGCATCCTGGGCTCGCATCTGCCGTTCGGCGATTTGCGGAGAGGCTGGAATTTCCGGTCGCTGGGACACGGCGACGTCAACTTCGAAGAGATCATCCGGGAGCTCAACCACATCAATTACCGGGGACCGCTTTCCGTGGAATGGGAAGACAACGGCATGGATCGCGAATTCGGCGCACAGGAATCGCTCGAATTTGTACGGTCGATCGATTTCTCCCCGTCCACCGTCGCCTTTGATAAAGATATGAAAGGAAAATAGGACAAACGAGAACATTTTTCTATTCAAATAAAATAAATTAAAACGTTATTGCATGAGAAGATGAGATGGCTGAAAAAAATGACAATTCAAAAAATCCGAATCTGACGCGCCGCGACTTCCTGAAATCGTCGGCAGCGGCCGGGCTGGGCGCGGCACTTGCCGGAAACGCGCTGGTGCAAGGCCCGCAAGCCCAAGGTCAGATCCAAACGCCACAGGTTTCCCCCAAAGCTGCGGCGAAAGCGCCGGCCGACGAGCTGCGCGTCGCCCTCATCGGCGCCGGCGAGCAGGGCCGCGTGCTCGTCGAATCCTGCCTGCGCATTCCCGGGATCCGGATCGCGGCCGTCTGCGACATCTGGTCGTACAGCCGGCAGTATGCCGGCGGTTATCTTCGAAAATACGGCCAAAACCCGAATGTCTATGAGGACTATCGCGACATGCTGGCCAAGGAGAACAACCTGGCGGCGGCCATTGTCGCCACGCCGGATTGGATGCACGCCGAACACGCCAACACCTGCCTGGAGCGAGGTCTTCATGTTTACTGCGAAAAGGAGATGTCCAATACCCTGGAGAAAGCCCGGACCATGGTCGAAACCGCCCGGCGCACGGGGAAGCTTCTCCAAATCGGGCACCAGCGACGCAGCAATCCGCGCTATATCCACGCCATCGACCGCCTGATCAAGGAAAAGCAACTCCTGGGCCGGGTCAACCTGGCCTACGCCCAGTGGAACAGGTCCAAGGCCGATATGCTGGGATGGCCCAAGACCTATGTCGTGGATCAAGCTAAGCTCCAGCAGTATGGCTACGACTCCATGGTTGAGCTCAGGAATTGGCGATGGTATAAAAAATTCGGCGGCGGCCCGATCGTCGACCTGGGTTCTCACCAGATCGACCTCTTCAGTTGGGTTTTCGGCGCCAACCCGGCCACGGTTGTCGCCAGCGGCGGCGTCGATTATTACAAGGGCCGCGAGTGGTACGACAACGTCATGGTCATCTATGAATTCGAGACCCCGGCCGGCACATCGCGCGCGCTTTACCAAGTCCAGACCACGACAAAGCACGGCGGCTTTTACGAGACGTTCATGGGCGATAACGGATCGCTTGTCATCTCCGAAGTCCCGCAGCGCGGAAATTGGGCCATGCGCGAGGCCCATGCGCCCGAATGGGATTCGCTGGTCAAAGACGGCCTCCTGTTTTCTGAGGCCCCCGTCATTCAGAAATTGGATACGCGGAATATCTTTCTCGACGTGCGGGTCACGGCCGAGGCCGGACGCTGGCCGCTGCCCATCGACCTGGCCAAGCCCGCCCACCAGCCCCATCTGGAGAACTTCTTCAGCGCCGTGCGCTATGGGACGGCCTTGAGCTGCCCGGCCGATCTAGCCTATGAAAGCGCGGTGGCGGTCCTGAAGGTGAACGAAGCGGTCAGAACCCGGAGCCTAATCAAATTCCGTCCGGAGCAATTCAAAGCGTGAAACAACGTATATTAATCTTCGCATTGGCGGCAATTGTTCTCGTTGCAGCCACGGCCATTCCATCCTCTCCTCAAAAAAAGATCGCTTGGGATGGAAGCCGCATCACGCCCGTCCACCAAATCCCGCTGAAGGACGAGCTCAACCAGGTCATTGTTCCCGCCGAATCCTATCCCCTGCCGTTTTCCTCCCGCTACACTTGCGAGCCCTGCCATGATTACCGGGTCATCCGGCAAGGGCTGCATTTTAATGAAACAACATCGACGAGCACCGGACGGTCCGGCGAGCCCTGGGTCTGGGTCGATGAAAAAACCGGCACGACGCTGCCGCTTTCCTACCGGAACTCCAAGGGCATCTGGAATCCCAAGGACCTGGGCCTGACTCCCTGGGATTTTACGCTGCTTTTCGGAAGGCATATGACCGGCGGGGGAATTGCCGAGCCGGATGATAAAGACATGACGCCGGAATCACGGTGGAACGTCGCGGGCAAGCTCGAGATCAATTGCCTGGGCTGCCACAATGCATCCCAAGTCCAAAGTCACAGCGAATGGGCCAAGCAGGTCCTCCGCGAGAACTTTCGATGGGCCGCGACGGCCGCCTCGGGGCTGGGGGAAGTGGGCGGGATGTCCTCGCGCCTCAAAGGGACGTGGGATGTTTTCGACGGCCCCAATCCCGACGACTCGGAATGGGCGGTTGCCCCATCGGTCCTCTATAACAAGAATCTTTTCGACAGCAAGCACAGACTGATGTTCGATATCGCCTATAAGCCTGAGGACAGCCGCTGCCTCGCCTGCCATTCGGCGGCCCTGGCCGAGATGAAAAAATTCAACTTTGACGAAGATGTCCACTCGGCGGCCGGACTCAAGTGCGTCTCCTGCCATCGGAATGATATAACGCATGCCATGGTCCGCGGCTATGAAGGCGAGGGGAAGGACAATGCGGCGCTCCCTTCCGAAGATTTCACCTGCGCCGGCTGCCATCTCGGGGGAAAATCGACCAAAGACCAGGCTATCCTTCCGGGCAGGCTCGGAGCCCCTTGTCCGTTGCATAAAGGCATTCCAAAAGTTCATTTTGACAGATTGTCCTGCACGGCCTGTCATTCCGGCCCGATGCCGGCCAAAGAAGCGGCCCGAGTCCGGACGTCGCGCGCCAACCGCCTGGGAATTTACGGCGTGGCTCAGTGGGCCACCGGCTTTCCCTCCATCCTCGAGCCCGTTTACATCCGGGACAAGAACAAAAAGCTCACGCCGCACCGTCTCTTCTGGCCGTCATTCTGGGCCGAAATAAAAGGGGAAAAGATATCACCGCTCAAGCCCGAATTTATCTCGGCCGCGGCCGGCGAGATCCTGACTCCCGAAAAAGCCGTGACGCGGGTTTTGACAGCCCTGTTCAACATGCCCGAGCTCGAGGGAACGCCTGCGCTGGTCATGGGTGGAAAAATCTATGAATTGAACGTCGACGGCGGGTTGGATGCATCTCCATATCCCGCACTGTCAAAAGAGAAGGCTCTTTTTTGGGCCGCAAAAAAAGACAGCCAGATCACGGCCCTGATCCCTGTTTTCAACCCTGACCTGCCGGAAGCCGCCGCTGAGGCCGAGACGCACATCCAGAAGGTGCTTGAAGCCCTAAAAAATACAGAGGCAGCCCCCGGCCAGCCGGTCTGCGTCTATAAAAATGTTCTCTATCGGATTGTCGAAAGCTATATGGACAAGTCGGAATTTAAAGGCGAACCGGCATCGCCGCCCCAGCTCTTCTGGCTGAAGGATGGCAAAACGCTGCCCTTTATCCCGGATTTTGAGAGAAAAACAATCGAAGAATTGACGGGCGCGGAACAAACCCTGACAGAAGCGCAGGTCGAGCTCGTGCTGAAAGCCCTTGAGAAAAAACGTCAAGAGACAAAATCAAACGAAACCGGTCCATTTGTCTATATTTCGGGCGGGAAGCTCTTCCGTCTCAGCGACAAGCAAACGCTCGAAGTCAAAAACAATGAAGCGGCCGGTCCCGTGGCCTGGCCTTTCGCGCATCAGGTGCGGCCGGCCAAGCAGGCGCTGGGGACGAACGGCTGCACGGATTGCCATAGGGCCGGCTCATCGTTCTTTTTCGGAAGGGTCACGGGCAGCGGGCCGTTGAAGACGAACAGGGTCCTGGTCCGGTCGGCCTCGTCTTTCATGGGCCTGACCCGGCCATATCATTTTCTCTTCGGCCTTTCATTCACCGTCCGGCCGGTCCTGAAATGGATTCTCTTCATTGCCGTTGTCGTGGTCGGCATGATGCTGCTATTGGTGCTCCTGATCGTCTTGGGGAAGCTCACGGGGCTTATCGAAAAGAGGAGATAGTCCGCCATGGTGTTCATCATCATCACCGTGCTTTCCGTTTTGGGACTCGTGTTCTGGCTGACGAACGTGAGGTTCGCGGCCAAACCTCCTGCTCCGGGAAAGAAGCCGGATTATTTTTCCTGGCTGTGGGCCGGCATTCGGGGACTATTTAAAAAGGAAACCCTTAAAAAAGGCCGGAAGGCTTTGGATACCTGGATTAACAGCTATTACCCGGGCTGGACCAAATGGATTTTTTGGGCTCTCGCGGCGAGCTTCGTCTATCAGGCGGCCAGCGGATTCCTTTTTGCCGTCTTCAGCCCGCGAGGGATGTTCGGCATTCCCCTTCTGCTCCATGTCAGCGTGGGCGGCCTCTTCGCTGTCAGCCTGGCCATGACGCTCATCTTGCGGGCCCGCGCCTATCGCCCGGATCAAGAAGAGGAAGCCGCCACCCAAAGTTTTGCTCGTCCGCCCTTAAAAAATATTTCCAAATCCTTGCTCCGCAAAATTCTCTTTTGGCTTTTTGCCGCTGCCGGTTTATGCCTGATCGCCACAGCCCTTGGCTCGATGGTCCCCGTCTTCTCTTTTGAAACACAGCAGTCTATGATCGATGTCCACCGATACAGCGCACTCATCGCGCTTCTGACCGCGTCGATTTTCCTCGACACCGCCTTCCTGCCCCAATCCCAGGCCAAGTAGCCATGGCGTCCGTCCATCCCATTTACCGTTTTTCTCATCAGGCGATGGGCACATTCTTTGAAACCGTATTGGCCGGAGTGGATGAATCTTACGCCGGCCAGGCGGCCGGGGCCGTTTTCCAAGAGATCGACAGGATCGAAGGGCTTTTCAGCCGCTTCAATCCTTGCAGCGAGATCAGTCAGATGAACAGGATGAAGCCGGGGGATGCCCTTATCATCGGCCTTGAGACCTATGAATGTCTGTCCATCGCGGAGAAGGTCCACATTGAAACGGGCGGCGCTTTTGATATCAATGTTCGGTCGCATATTTCTGCCTCAGGTTTATCAGACGCGCTTCAGGTCGGGAAGAAAATCCCTATTCTCCCCCCTCTGATAAAAGGCGGCGGGGAATTGCACAAGTTTCCTGGAGGAGCCGCCACTCATGAGTTCCCCTACCTGGAAGTCGTCCAAACCGCGGCCGGGTTTGAAGCCAGGCTGCACTCGGGGAAAAAAAGCCTCATCAGGTGCCTGGAGCTCGACCTCGGGGGAATCGGCAAGGGCTATGCTCTCGATATGGCGCTGGCCGTTCTCATGGATTGGGGAATCGACCAAGTGCTTATTCATGGGGGAACAAGCACGGCCGCGGCCGTGGGCTCTCCTCCAAGCATCGGCCGGGAAAGCACTGGCTGGCCGGTCGGTGTCGGCGGAGGGTGGCCCTGCCCCGAGGCCCCTCGCCAAATCTTTCTCAAGGGCAGGGCGCTCAGCGGCTCCGGGATCGAGGTCAAAGGCAAACATATCCTGGACCCAAGGACCGGCGATGAGGCCCAGGGGCACATGGCGGCCTGGGGCTCCAGCCCCTCGGCAGCCGAGTCCGATGCTTTGTCAACAGCTTTCATGGTCATGAGCACGGAAGAGGTGGAGGGTTACTGCGCGGATCATCCGGAAGTTTGGGCCCTGGTGGTCAAGGACTATGGTGACTGCCGGGTCTTTAATCCATCGGTCGTTACACCCTTTTAGAATCCGGGGTCAAACCTACTCATTACGCAACTTTTTCCCCTGGAATATGCGTAACGAGTAGGTTTGACCCCAGTCCTCCCCAGTCCTCCAGTTGTAAAAGCAGGCCGAGTTTTATACAATTGCAGGGACAATCGCATGAAGGCAAACCGGCTTAAACAATTCCTGCTTTCCGGCGTCTCGTATGCCATTCCCTTTGTCGCCAGCGGCGGTATCCTCATCGCCGTTTCCATCGCCTTTGCCCCTATGACGGCCAAAGGCCCCGATTTTTCCAACGCCCCTTTCCTCAAGCTGATTAACGATATCGGCTCGGCGGCCTTCGCCTTTCTGATTCCGGTCCTCTCCGGCTACATCGCCTTCGGCATCGCCGACCGGCCGGGCCTCGTTCCCGGGTTTGTCGGCGGCTACATCGCCGGCCAGGTGGGCGCCGGATTTCTGGGAGGGATCGTTTCGGGGCTGCTGGCCGGATTACTGGTCTTTTGGATCAAGAAGCTAAAACCTCCCAGATACCTCCGTCCCATCATGCCCATCCTGGTCATCCCTGTTCTCTCCTCGCTTGTCGTCGGTTTCGTCATGTTCAAAATCATCGGCGCCCCCATCCGGAACCTCATGGCCGCCATCCAGCATTGGCTGACGATCATGAACACAGGAAACCAGGTCATTTTGGGAATCATTCTCGGTTCGATGATCGCTTTTGATATGGGCGGACCGGTCAATAAAGTGGCTTTTTTCTTCGGCGCCGCCATGATCCAAAAGGGCAATTTCGCGGTCATGGGCGCCTGCGCCGCCGCCATTTGCATTCCTCCTCTCGGGCTGGGGCTGGCCACGTTGCTCAACCGGAGACTGTGGACGGAGCAGGAAAAAGAAGCGGGATTGGCCGCGCTGGCCATGGGCGCCATCGGCATCACCGAGGGAGCCATCCCCTTTGCCGCCGCCGATCCTCTCCGGGTGATTCCGGTGATCATGGTCGGCTCCAGCGTCGGTTCGGTCATCGCCATGCTGGGAAAAGTGGGAGACCATGCTCCGCACGGCGGCCCCATCGTGCTGCCGGTTGTGAACCACCGCCTGATCTATTGTCTGGCGATCGTTGCCGGCATGATCACCGTCGCCTCGCTGATGATGTTGATCAAAAAAAGATTGAACCGCTCCCGATCGCAATAAGGAGGCCCCATGACCATCGTTGCCGTTACCGCATGCCCTACGGGCATCGCCCATACTTACATGGCGGCCGAGCAGCTGGAAAAAACTGGAAAAAAACTGGGGATCCCCGTCAGGGTGGAGACCCAAGGGGCCATGGGCATCGAAAACGAGCTGTCCCCGGAAGAAATCCGGGACGCCGCCGCCGTTGTGCTCGCCGTCGGCATCCCCGTCCGGAAACGGGAACGCTTTGAAGGGAAAAAGGTCTATGAGATATCCCCCCAGGAAGCGATCAAGAACCCGCAAGCCATCCTCTTGAAAATTAAAAACGACCTTGGCTCTTGAATTTTCTTTTTCGTTTCCCCTGCCGCTGGGGCTGCATGCCCGGCCGGCCGGCCTGATCCAGGAAAAGGCCGAACACTTCCAGGCCGAGATCCTCTGGGAGAATCATCGGGATGGGATCACGGCCGACGCTAAAAGCGTCCTATCCCTGGTTGGTTCGGACACCCAGTATAACGACCCCTGCCGGATCCGCATTCATGGCCCCGCCGAAAAGGAAGCCCTGCAGGCGCTGCGATCTTTGGTCCTCGACGAGCTGCCGATAAAAGAAGCCGAAGCCGAGAAATTCATTCTCGCCGCCCCGAAGGAGCTTCCCCGAATTCTCAATCTAGAACATGCCGTCTTCTTCCTAGGAACTCCCGCCGGCCCCGGTGTGGCCCGCGGCCGGGCGTTGATCCATGACCCCGTGTTGGAGGTAGATAGCGAGGGACCGGAAACAGAGTGTTCGCCGGAAAAAGAAAAAACGGCGTTTCTGATGGCAGTGCAATCTCTGGACACGGAACTCCGCAGCCGTCAAGAAGAAAACCGGGGGAAAATCGAGCGGGCCGTCATTCAAGCCCATCTGTCCATCCTTCGGGACCGCGCATTTGCCGCCAAGGTCATCGAAATTATCACCGTCGAAAGACGCAGCGCTTTTGCCGCCGTGGCTCTCGCCAGCCGCCTCTTCTCCGAGATGCTGAAGGCCAGCCGGAGCCAATACCTTAGGGAACGGATGGCCGATATCCGGGATGTATCTCGTCAGCTCATCGCCCGCATTTCCGGCGTTCCGGCGCAAGAGACGGACATCAAGCTCCGTGAACCCGCCATTCTGGTGGACGAAGATCTCCCGCCTTCCCGATTTCTTTCATTGGACAGGAACCTGCTGCAGGGCCTCATTCTCGAAAACGCGGGAGTGACTTCCCACACTTTGATCATGTGTCGCGCCCGGGGGATTCCGGCCGTCACCGGCTGCCCCGGCGTTCTCCAGAAGCTCCAATCGGGAGAGGATATTATCCTCGACGGCGGGCGGGGGCTGGTCATACCCGCGCCTTCTCCGGCTGTCGGCCGATATTTTGAGCGGGAGATGGGCGCAGAAAAACAAAGAAACGCGCTTCGCCGCGAAAAAGCTATGCTGCCCGGGGAGACAGCGGACGGCCGCGAAGTGGAGATCGCGGCCAATATCAGCGACCCGGAGGAATTGCAGGCGGCTTGGAACAACGGAGCCGAGGCCGTCGGCTTATTTCGGACCGAACTGTTGTTGATGGAACGTCAGGCTTCACCGGACGAGGAGGAGCAATATGCACTCTATTCCCGCTTGGCCAGGGAGGGAGGAAATCGCCCGATCATTATCCGCACCTTTGATATCGGCGGTGATAAGCCCGTTCCTTTTCTCCCCCTGCCCCCGGAAAACAATCCATTCCTCGGCTTCCGGGGCATTCGCATCTACGAGCAATACCCTGATCTCATCCGCACACAATTGCGGGCCCTCGTGCGGGCGGCCGCAGGTGGCCCGTTAAAGATCATGTTCCCGATGGTGAGCACCTTAGAAGAAATCAGAGGAATGAAAGAGCTTCTACAAAAAATCTTTGAGGAGCTCGCGGCAGGGTCGGTTCCTTATCGTGCCAACGTCGAAATTGGGATGATGGTGGAAGTGCCTTCCGCTACTCTGCTCATCGACCGTTTCAGCGAAAATGTCGATTTTTTCAGCGTGGGCAGCAATGACTTGCTGCAATATTTCCTGGCCGCTGATAGGGGCAATCCTTCGGTTCGCCATCTGAATCAGCCCTTTCATCCAGCGTTTCTCCGGCTGCTCAAATCGGTTGTGGACGAGTCCCACGCCCGCGGCAAGTGGATTGGGCTCTGCGGCGAGATTGCCGGGTCTGCCCGGATGCTGCCGCTTCTGGTCGGATTGGGATTTGACGAGCTCAGCATGAATTACTCGTCCATTCCGGAAATCAAGTCCAATTTGCGCACACTCGCCAGCGCTGAATGCCGGCGGCTGGCGGAGACGGCCGTCAAGCTTTCTCTCGGCCGCGAGGTAGAAGCATTGCTGGATTCCTTCCGGGGGATCGCCGTCAAGGAAGAATTGATTACGCGCCAATTGATCCGTCTGCACTCCGACAGCCGATCTAAAGCGGAGGCCCTCCAGGAACTGGCGATCATGATGGAAGCCGCCGCGCGCGTCGACAGCCGAGCAGATATTGAGAGCGCGCTATGGCAGAGGGAGGATACGTTTTCCACCGGAATCGGGTTCCGTGTGGCTATTCCTCATTGCCAGACATCGGCGGTTGGCTCGGCGGCGATCGCTTTTCTGCGATTCGACGCGCCAATGGATTGGAGCTCCTCTGACGGCAAGCCCGTGGATATGGCCGTGATGCTCGCCATCCCCGCATCGGGGCATTCACGGGATCACTTGAAACTTCTCGCCCGCCTCTCCCGCCGCTTGGTCCATGAGGAGTTCCGCGAACAATTGCGGACCGCCGGCGATGAAGAGGCTATCCTCCACCTAATCGCCGCCGCCATAGCCGAATAATTTGGGGTCAAACCTACCCGTTACGCAACCTTTTCCCCTGGAATATGCGTAACGAGTAGGTTTGACCCCGATTCTGCATTCTCCTTGACATGCTTCATCGTCTGGCGATATATTTTTTCATGGGAAAATGAACTGTTTTCTGCTTTTAAGGGGAGATCCTTATTGCGTCCAAAAAAGCGAACGCCTATTCCCCCGCGGGCTGCGTTCGAAGACGCCACTCGAAAGGAGGTCATTTTGAAGAAAGGATTGATTGGGCTCGTTGTCGTTTTGGTGGTGATCGGGGCAATCATCCTTTTCGTTTTTCTCCTGACCGGCGGCTTGACTCGATCAGCGGATCAGTTTTTCACCTTGGTCCGCGAAGGAAAAGCCAAGGACGCTTACTTATCAGGCAGCCGCGAGTTTCAAGCGTCAGCGTCCGAAGAGGACTTCGCGGCTTTCCTAAAAAGCTCCACAATCGCCGATTACGAAAGTGCGTCCTGGACCTCCCGGTCCATTTCCGGCAAAATCGGCGAACTGGAGGGCTCCATCAAGACTCGGGCCGGCGGCATCATTCCGATCAAGCTCAAGCTTATCAAAGAGGACGGTAAATGGAAGATTCATGCCATCGAAAAGGCTGCTGCCGGTTTGGTCACGGCTAAGACTGCGCCAACCGTGCCCGCCGATGATGAGCTGAAAGCCATGACAAGCCGTTCTGTGCTGCTTTTGGCCCGAGCCATCAACAGCAAGGATTTCTCGGAATTCTACAATGCGACGGCCAAGGTCTGGCAAAGCCAAACGAACCCGGAAGACTTGAAGGAGACGTTTATAAAATACATCGAACGAAATATCGATTTGACGATTATTGAGGCTTATTCTCCAGAATTCAGCGATAAACCTGCTATTGATGAGAGCGGGAGGCTAATTTTAAAAGGCTATTATCCGACTCAACCTTCTCGGCTGAGCTTCACCATCAAATTTATTCGCCAGGAATCGGAGTGGAAGCTGGTTGGTATTTATGTCTCCTTGGAAGAAGCGCCCGGCAGCTCGTCATCGGCGGCGAGCAAGAAAGAAATTCCGTCCGAAGACCAACTCGTTGCTCTGACAAATCGCTCGATGATGCTTCTCGCTCAGGCCGTCAGCCGAGACGATTTCTCTGATTTTTACGGGTCGATCGCCACGCAGTGGCAACAACAAATAACAAAGGACAAGCTGCGAGAGCCGTTAACGAACTTCATCGAAAAGAAGATACCCCTGACAATCATCGAAGGCGTCTCTCCGGTCTTTTCGGAAAAACCCTATTTCGATAAAGACGGCGTGCTCATCGTAAACGGTCAGTATCCGACAAAGCCTTATCTGGTCGAATTCAGGCTGGATTTCGTCAATGAAGAGTCGCAGTGGAGGCTTCTCGGCTTTAATGTCACGACCCGGAACCAGAAATAAGAAAAGGGAATTTTCCCGCTCGGCCGCCTTGACTTCGACTTTGGTTAAAATTATTATCTTTTGCCTGATTAGAAGTCTGGATCATTTGCCTTAAAGGACAATGCCGTGCTAGAGAAAATAAAAAGATTCACGCTCATTATCCCATTAAGCCTTGTTGTCTTGGCCGTCTTATCGGCGATTACAGCCGAGACCGTTTCGGCCGCCGACAATGATTCCCCCGAAGCGCTGATCGAAGCGGAGTACTGGAAAAGAGCCCGTGACATCGTCGAGCCGCGGCTGAAGGCCGATCCCAACGATCTCCAGGCCCTTTTCATCATGGCGCGCTATAAGGAAACTGCTGGAGACTACGAAGGGGCTCTTGTTCTTACAGAGAAACTGCTCGCGATCAACCCAAAGAATGCCGACTACCATTGTCTGCTGGCTTATGTTTATGGACGGCAAGCCGTTAGGGCCGGCATTCTCCGCAAGCTGGGCCTGGCCCACCGCATTAGGCGAGAAGCCGAGACGGCGCTCCAGCTCAAGCCCGACCATGTCGAGGCCCGCCTCATCCTGATTGAATACTACCGCTTGGCGCCGGGAATCATCGGCGGCGATAAGAACAAGGCCCGCGACCTGGCCGAGGAAGTTGAAAAGCTCGACCCCGTGCGCGGTTATATATCGCAGGCGGCAATCGCCCATCAGGAAGGAAAAAACGACCGCATGGAAGAGCTTTACAAGAAGGCCGTCGAAGCGGACCCGCAATCCTATCACGCCTTGATCACCTTGGCGCGTTCCTATTCCTATGGATCGCAGGCCAATGTCGAGCTCGTGCAGAAATATACGTCGGAAGCTCTGAAGCTCGACCCGGGGCGCATTGCCGCGTACAGCTTACTCGCCCAGAGCTATGCCCGCCAGGCCCGCTGGCAGGAGCTTGATGATATTCTCGACCAGGCCGAGAAGAACGTCCCGGACAACTTGAATCCGTATTTTCAGGCCGGGCGCGTCGTCTTCCAGCAAGGCAAGGATTTTGCCCGGGCCGAACGCTATTTCCGCAAATACCTCACCCAGGACCCTGAGCCGCCATCCGCCTCGCCTGCCCAGGTTTATTGGCGGCTGGGGCAGACGCTGGAAAAACTCAATCGACGGGCCGAGGCCGTGGAAGCCATCAAGACCGCTCTGAAGCTAGATCCTTACCTGGAGGGCGTCAAAAAAGACCTGAAGCGCCTCCGCTGAACATCCGGCTTGAGTCATATCGCTCGTTGCCGGAAGCGCAGCGAAGACCGCGCATCGGTCGTTCTCCACCTTCCCCCAACTTGACTTGGCATTAGGAAAAAAAATCCGGGGTCAAACCTACTCGTTACGCATCCATCCCTGGAAAAAGATGCGTAACGAGTAGGTTTGACCCCGGAATTTGTCCGATTCTTAAAAATAAATGTTCGATCAACCCCACCAGACACAAAATATCAATCGGAATGACAAGTATACTTGACATATTGTAAACTATAGTTTACACTATCCTGCGGAAATGAAAACATGAAGCTGGAAAACAATCTTAAGGTCTTAAGAGCAAAAAGGAATATCACCCAGGAAGAGCTGGCCGAGGCTATAGGTGTTAGCCGTCAAACGATCAATGCGATAGAACTTGGGAAATTCAATCCTTCGGTTTTGACGGCATTGAACTTGGCCAAATTTTTTGAAACAACTGTCGAAGAGATCTTTTTTATCTCAAAGGAGTGGAACCATGAGAAAAATGGTCAGCTATAATCTGTATTTCGCGATCGAAATGGGAATTGGACTCATCACCATTATGGCCGCGATTGTCCTCGGCGAAGTTGGTTCTGTCTTTTTTTCTCTCATCGCGGCCCTGTACCTCCTGAAACGCAAAAAACCGGACGAGAGGGAAATCCAATTGTTCCTCAAGGCCAACACTTTTACCTTAATGATCGTCTATCTTTCAATGTTTCCCGTTTATTTTTTTCTTCCTTCCGTCAACTGGCTCATGGCTTTGGCCTGTTCATTCATTTTTTTCCACGGGCTCTGGGGGCTCCTGATGTTCAAATTCGGATAATAAGCAGGGTGACGTAATCATAAAAAAGGAGGCGATGATGTTTGGATTTCAATCTTTCAGGAAGAGCTTAAAAATTATCATTCCCCCCGTTTCATTAGGGTTCTTGTTGACTCTTGGATTTTCAGCTCAATCAAGCCAGGCTCAAGGAAAAGAGGCTCCTTTCCCCAAGCAAAAAGCTCTCTTCGAGAAGCTTCATGTTCTTGAAGCGTGGCAGTTGACCAAGGGAAGCCCGGACGTCCTGGTCGGGGTCATTGACAACGGCTTCGACTTTTTCCATCCGGATTTAAAAGAGCGTCTGATTCCAGGTTTTTATGCTCCCGGAGGATATCATACCGAAGTCTATGACAATATGGCCCATGGAACCTGTGTCTCCAGCATCATCGCGGCCAAAGGCGGCCAGGGGGGCGAGATGATAGGGCTCGCTCCGGAATGCAAAATCCTGACCGCCTCCTTAGGGATGATCGAACATAAGCTTTTAAAACTACAAAAGGAGTTACAGCGAAAATCTCCAAACGCGGGCATGGCGGAATTGCAGACAGAAATGATGAAGCATCTGGACGAGTTAAAAAAACTCGGCCTGGAGTGGACTTCTTATATGGCCCTGTCAACGGCGGACTCTATCCGATATTTGACGGACCATGGGGTTAAAGTCATCAATTACAGCGGCTTGATGAGGAAACGCCTTGTCCAATCAGCCGCAGCCTGGGAAAAGCTTCAGGAGGCTTTTCAATACGCTTCTAATAAGGGAGTGCTCATCGTTTCCGGCGCCGGCAACAATGCTCAAGCCTGCGAGGATTATCCGGGAGATGAAAATTCGACGATCGTGGTGGGCGCCTCCAGTCTCAATGACGCGCGCTGGGAAGAGCTAAAAGAGGTCATGGGTCAAAAATTCAAGCAGGGCTCGAATTTCGGAAAGAGGCTGACGGTCATGGCGCCTGCCGAAAATATCATCGTTTGTGTCCCCCATGACAAGCGTTTTTATGCCAGCACGGACGGTCCCGCAGGCGCCACGAGCGAAGAGTTTAAAGGCATTTATGAAGTTATGCCCATGGGTGCGACATCGTTAGCCACGCCCATTGTCACGTCACTGGCCGCGCTCGTTTTTAGTCTGAAACCGGATCTCGATGGCAAATCCGTAATGGAGCTTATCAAAAAAGGCTGCGACGATATCGGCGAGAAGGGATTCGACATCTATACGGGGAATGGACGAGTTAACTTCCTGAAGACGCTTCAACTCGCCAAAGAAATCTCGCGCTGAGAATAGTATCCGGGGTCAAAGCTACTCGTTACGCATGTTCCCCCGGGACACTCTTGGAAGGAAACCCTTACGTAGGGTTTCCTTCCAACGCTCGCTCCGCTTGCTGCCTTCCTTCCAAGGAGCATCGGGCCATGAATTCACTGCGCCGGAAATAGCGCGTAACGAGTAGGTTTGACCCCGAGGCTCTTGCGTTATAATGAATGAAAATATTAGATAAATAGGGGGACCCAAATTAATAAAACATCGCATTCAACAGCAGTTTGAAGGTGCCGAAGGGTTGGGCCCGATTCTGAACGCCGAAGCCAAGCAGGACGACCTTCCCTTTGTCCAAAGAGAACGCCGCCGCAGCGACTTTGTTGCGCAGGTATTTCTCGCCCTTAAGGTAACCGCTGATAAGCAGCGTGTCATCCGGATAAGAAGCAATGATCTCGCCGCCCTTCTCTGCCCCGCCTCCCGGGTAGATCTGAAAGGCAGGGCTGTAGTTGAACATACCGGCGCCCTGCTCCGGCATGCCGTAGGCGACCGGATGTTTCGAGTTGAAAGTCATACGCAATATAGATCCCGGGCAAACGAATTCCGGCGCCCCGCCCTGCGCCCCGCCGCCTGGAGCGGACCGCACGCTCCTCAGCGCGTCGCCGGTCGGAAGGCCCAGCTTATCGATCGCGAATTGGCAGCCCGAATTGAGTGCGACGAGCGTTCCGCCCTCCCGGACGAACTTCGCAACGTTGAGAACGCCTCCGTCCCCGATCCCGCCGACATATTCGGGGGGCATGGTCCCCAGGGCATAGCCGTTGACGATGGCGTCGGTCGACATCGCGGAAATGACGAGGACGTCAAACTTATCCCGAAGAGAGCCGGCCTTTATCTCGGCGTTCCCGACATTAACATGCGGAAATTCAAACTGCTCAAGGATCCACCGCGTCCATCCCTCGTCTGCGCTGGCGCGCCAGGGCTTATAGAGGGCAATCCGGGGTGATTTGACACGAACCATGTTCGCCGAGGAGGGCGGATCTCCCACCCCGATTTCAAGGGATAGGTCCTTCGCCAGCCCAGCCATAAACTCGCGGCCGGCGCTTAATCCGCGAACGACGAATGTCCCTGCAGGCCAGGATTTTCCGCCGACAGAAAACGCTTCCCGCGCCCTCGTTACCTCGCCGCCTTTTTTCAGGATCCGGTTGACGGCGGTGAAGCTGTTATTCATTTTTGGCGAGATTAAATATGAGCCGCCCAATCCGGCAGCGAGCGCCCCCGGGGGGTCGGCCTTCTGGATCTCGATCAAGGAAGCCTTGAGCGGCGTATCCACTCTCGCCACCTTGACCCCCATTTGGTACGGCAGAGACCAACCGGCCAGGTCGTACGGCGGAAGGTAGGCATCTCGCAGATTCTGCGGCGAGACGATCCCCTGCCACAAGTCCGGATACTTCGTCAGGTCGGGGTACTGCTGCTCTTCAAAAACAGCCTTGACGAACAGGGCGAACGGCTGACTCATGGGGATGACCCAAGCCCCGGCCGGATAAGAAACGCCATCGGCGACGAACTCCTTCTCCGCTCGATAGACCTTGATCCCCTGGATCAACATCTTTTCGACCAGGAGCGCCGCCGTCGGTCCGTCCCATTGCTCGCGCGGAATGATCCAGGCGTAGGGCGGCTCCTTGGCGAAGCGCGCCGCGGTGTCCTTTCCCATCTTGTATTTCCCGTAGAGAAACTGTTCGCGGTAGATGGCCGCGGTGTGTAGGACGGCCTTCGATCCCGTCAGGCAGTATTCCACGGCATCCCGCAGCCGCCACCAGCCGCCCTTCCACGGGCTGGGATAGAACACGGACAACGTGAGGTCGCGGTAATCCTCGGGGAAATCCCGGATCGTGTAGAAGCGCGGCGTGGCGTAAGCATAGAGGGCCGTCTCGGTCATGATGGAGATGATGTGGAAAAAATCGCCGAACGAATCCTCGTACCCGGGGTAGATGAAATCGAACGTGAACCGGGAAATGGCGCCGTCCTTGCCCTCGCGGTCGAAGGCATATCCCATGGCGCTGCCGATGAGGTTCTTGCCGCGGATGAAAAGCGGATGGAGGTTGGGATTGGTCGGCTCGGCAGCCGGCGGGATCCAGATTCGGGCCGGAAAGGGCGCGGTCTGGTGGTGATCATAGAGGACCACGGGACTCCAGACCCGATTGAGCAGCTTAGTGATATTCTGCGTCTCAGCGAGGTTGTTCATGAAGGAATCACGGTTGTCGTCGTGTCCGGCGTACCGGTTGTAGAGGTACGGCAGAGGCGCGGTCTCGAACGGCGTGCCGATGTTCTTTTGATACCAGTCGGCGACCAACTCCATCCCGTCCGGGTTGGCAAAGACAAGGAGGAGAATCGTGTTATCCCGGATGAGCCTTGTCTCGGCGTCCTCGGCCGTGATGAGGTCGTAAGCGAGCTGCAGGGCATGCTGAGCCGGAGCGCATTCCGAAGCGTGGATGCCTACATCGATCCAGACGACGGCTTTGCCCTCGGCCGCGAGATTGCGAGCCTGGTCGTCGGTCAGGCCCTCCACCAGCGCGAGCTTCCGTGAGATGTCGCGATATCGGTCAAGGTTTTTCATCGTGTCATCGGAAGCGATGACGGCGTAGATCATGGATCGTCCCATGCCCGTCTTCCCCATCTCGAAGACCTTGAGCCTCGGCGATTCTTTCTCAAGGAGGCGAAAATACCCGACTGCCTGCGCGTAGCTCGCCAGGTGATAGTCCGCGCCTGCGCGGAACCCAAGGAATTTTTCGGGAGGCGTGACATCCGCAAACGCCATCGCGGCGAAGATCAGAAGAAAAACGCAAGCCGAAATTGCAGCGGCCATTTTGGATTTTGGCCTCATCCCCGGCATCAATCTTTGAATCATAGAAATTTCCTTTTTTCTAACGAATCCGGGGTCAAACCTACTCGTTACGCAGGTTCCCCTGGAAAAAGGCGCGTAACGAGTAGGTTTGACCCCAGGCCTGCGACGGCTAGTCCTTAATTTCTATAGCCGGCAGGTTCGCCACCTTCAATTGTGCGTTCAAATTCACCAAGTCCTGCGTCTTGAGCGCGTTCCACTTCGCCATTAAATTCGTCAGCGCCTGTCTCCGTTCGGTGACTGCTGCGAGCGCCTGGCTCGTCGGCCCGGCATCGGCACCCTGGAGGAGTCCCATCAGCGAGCTTAGCGATCCGCTGATGCCTGTAAGCGTGTCCGGCCCGCCGCCTGCCCCAGGGCCAAAGCCCCCGCCTCCGCCGCCGCGCTGGCCCATGCCGCCACCGCCGCCCTCCAGCGCCGCCGCTTTCTTATCAAAATCGGCCAGCGCTTGCGAAATGGCGCCTTGGCCGGTGCGTTCTTGAAGCGTCTTCACTTGGGCGCGGATCGCTCGTAGCTGACGCAACGCCGCCTGCGTGCCGAGCACGCCGTCGTATAGCGCCTTTGTGAGATTGGACTGCTCCGCGAGGGCAGCCGGCAGCGTTTTGACGCGCGGGTCCATTTTGACCATAATCGGCTGCGCATAGCTCTTACCGTTGACCGTCAGCTTTACGGTATATTGACCCGGCGCCACCCAGGGAGAGTTCGGCGAAGGGGCGGTTTTGTGAGCAATGGCCGTCATCGGGAGACCGCCGCGCCCTCCCGCTCCGCTCAACGGCTGATAGTGCATATCCCATAAGAAGCGGTGCATGCCTGACGCCGTCGAGAGGACCTGCGGCGGCCGGTACCAATACAGCGGGACCGGTGCGGCCGCCGAATTTGGTATCTCGGCGGGGTCAGTGCTCGAATAACGCCTGACGAGCTTGCCCGAACCGTCCAGGATCTCCAGCGTCACCAGCCCCGAAACATCCGACTTAAGGGCGTAGTCGACAATGGCGCCGTCCGGCGGGTTCTCTCCAGCCGGTTCGTCCGGCGGCAGGGGCGTGTCGGTATTCATATTCCACCGCACTCGAATCGCCACCTGCGGCTTGAACAAAGCAGCCTCGGCCGCGACGATCTCTTGATTAAGCTGGCGGAGCGGCGTGATATCGTCGAGGATCCAGAAGCCGCGACCGTGCGTCGCGACCACCAAGTCGTCGTCCTTGATGATAAGGTCGCGCATCGACGTCGCCGGCATGTTCAGCCGGAGCGACTGCCAGTGATCGCCATCGTCAAAAGATACATAGATCTCGCGCTCCGTGCCTGCAAATAAGAGGCCTTTGCGCTTCGGATCCTCGCGAACGACATTGACGGGAGCGCCGTCGGGGATCCCGTTGGTGATATGGGTCCAGGTCTTTCCGCCGTCGTGCGTCCGGTAGATATGCGGCCGCATGTCATCCAGGCGGAGAGTGTTGATGGCCGCGTAGGCGGTCTGCGCGTCGAAGCGGCCCGCGTCCATGATGGACACTTTTGCCCACGCGGTAAGCTGCGGCGGTGTCACGTCCTTCCAGTTCTTTCCCGCGTCCACCGTTACATGGATCAGTCCATCGTCAGTGCCGACCCAAATGCGGTTGACGTCGAGATAAGACGGGGCAATCGTGTAGATAACGCCCCGCTGGGACGGCTTCGCGGCATCGGAGTTTCGATACTTTCCGACGCTCTCCGGCACTTCCCAGGTCTTCCGGGTCAGGTCAGGGCTGATCTGCTGCCAGCTCTGGCCGCCGTTGTTTGTCTTCCACAGCGTGTTTGCCGCGGAATAGAGGATGTGAGGATCGACCGGAGAAAAGAGAACCGGCTGCGTGCGGACGGTCCGGAAATCGGCGGACCGGATTGGCTTCGGCCCGACGTTCTGCACCTGGCCCGTCCTGCGATCGAAGCGCGTTACGCTCCGGCCGCCATAGATGATATCCGGGTCGAGCGGGTCGGGCGCAGCGTATCCATATTCGTCGACGCCGACCGGGTGCCAGTCACGAAATGTGATCTGCCCGTCTTTGCCGCGGCTCGCTACGCCGGCCGAGCCGCTCTCCTGCTGCCCGCTGTAAACGCGGTACGGGAAGGCGTTGTCGGCAGCGACATGGTACAGTTGCGCGGTCGGCTGGTTGTACCAGGAGCTCCATGTCTGGCCGCCGTTGACGGTGATGATGGCGCCCTGATCGGCCACGATCAGCATGATGTCCGGGTTGTTCGGGTTGATCCAGATATTCTGGTAATCGTCGCCGCCCGGAGCGCCGCGAAAACCTGTCCAGGTCTTCCCGCCGTCCACGGACTTCCACGTTACCGTGCTGTCACTAAAAACGATATCGGGATTTTTCGGATGAACCGCCATCCTGGGGAGATCTCCGCCGCCGATGCGGCTGGCCGGGCGCGAGTCGGTCGTGATGCGCGTCCAGTTCTCGCCCGCATCATCCGAGCGATAGATGCCCGTGCCGCGCGTCATGGCAATCGCCGCATAGATGCGGGCCGAGTTGCTCGGAGCGATGGCGAGATTGGCCTGGACGACTCCGTCCGTGCCCGTCGTCAGGCCGTTCGTGAGCTGCCGCCAGGTCGTGCCGCCGTCGGTCGATTTGAAGATGCCGCCCCCGGTGCCGCTCCATGCGGCATTCTCCCAGGGACCCTGCCGCGATTCCCAAAGGCCTGCGTAGACGATGTCCGGGTTGACGGGATCGAATTCAAGCTCTGAGCCCCCTGTGTTTTCGTCCTTGTAAAGCACTTTCTGGAACGTCTGGCCGCCGTCCGTCGAACGGAAGATGCCGCGTTCTTCGTTCGGGCCGTACGGATGGCCGAGAACGGCCACGAACAGCCGGTCGGGATCGCGCGGATCGACGATGATCTGCGGGATCTGCTGTCCATCGCGCAGGCCGAGATGCGTCCAGGTCTTGCCGGCGTCGGTCGACTTGTATATGCCGTCGCCCGTCGAAAGGTCGGGCCTTTGAAGCCCCTCTCCGCTCGTGACATAGACGATGTTCGGGTCCGATTGAGCTACAGCGATGGCGCCAATCGAACCGGTCGGCTGGCTGTCGAAGATCGGCTTCCATGTTATGCCGTAATCGGTCGTCTTCCACACGCCGCCGTTGCACACGCCCATGTAGAAAACATTGGGTTGGGTCGGAACTCCGGCGACGGCCCTCGTCCGGCCGCCCCGATAAGGTCCGATTGAGCGCCAGTGCATGCCGGCAAAGTACTTCGCGTCGAACGGCTGGGCGACGCTGGTCGAAACGGCAGCGACCAACAACAACAGCCCTAAAACACTATGGGCAGGCCTGATCCGTAATTTCATGGCTGATTCTCCTTTGACATCAAAGTCAACGATCCGTGGTATGAAGATGAATGTATTCCAGCGGGGATTCCCTGTCAACAAGATGATAGATAAGAATCCGGGGTCAAACCTACTCGTTACGCATTCTTCCCTGGAAAATATCGCGTAACGAGTAGGTTTGACCCCGGTATTTTCTCGGGATGGTAACCTTTTGCTTGCCGGATACGTACTTATAAGCTAGGACTTTCAACCGCGGGAGCTGTGCATGATGAAAAAAGTCGTTTGGCCGTTCGCCTTAATCCTTTGGCTGCAACTGGCTGTTCCGGCAGCCGCATCCGGCCAGTCCGAGCATTCAGTCGTTCCCCCTGCCGCCCACTATACCGTCGCGCCGGCGGCTTCGAAGATTAAGGTCGACGGCCTCCTTGATGAGGAAGCTTGGCAAAAGGCGACCGTGATAGATCTGCCTTACGAGTGGATGCCCGGAGACAATACCCCTGCCCCGGTCAAGACCGATTGCCTCGTTACATTCGACCGCGCCAATTTGTACATCGCCTTTCGCTGTTTCGACCCGGAGCCGAAGAAGATCCGCGCCCACCTGATGGACCGCGATGCCACCGATACCCTCATTCAAGACGATCACATCTCCGTGATCATCGATGCCTTCAACGACGAGCGGCGCGGCTTCCAGTTCCGCGTCAACCCGCTGGGGGTGCAGGCCGATGCTAACTTCAGCGAGCTGGAGGGATATGAAGACTTCTCCTGGGACGCCATCTGGGCTTCCGCCGGGAATATTACCGACTGGGGCTACACCATAGAAATGGTCATCCCTTTCAACCAGCTTCGTTTCCCTCGCACCGAGCAGAAGCAGACCTGGGGCTTTTCGGCCGAGCGCTCCTGGCCGCGCAATGTCCGCCACCGCATGGAATCGCACCCGCGCGACCGAAATAGGGCCTGCCTCATCTGTCAGTTCAACAAGATCAGCGGTTTCGAGAACATCTCCCCGGGTCGCAACCTGGAGTTCGATCCGACTTTCACGGCGAATCGGACTGACACAATGGACACGGCGTCTTTCCCAACCGGAGCTCTCGATCCGGGCAAGGTCAAGGCGGAGCCGGGCATCACGGCCAAATGGGGGGTCACGCCCAACCTGATTTTCAATGCCACGGCCAACCCGGATTTCTCTCAGGTGGAGGCGGATGTCGCTCAACTCGACGTGAACACGCGTTTCGCCCTTTACTATCCGGAGAAGCGCCCCTTTTTCCTCGAGGCGGGCGATTTTTTTCTCACTCCGATCCAGGCCGTCTTCACCCGAACCGTCGCCGATCCCGTATGGGGTACAAAGCTGACCGGAAAAATCGGCCGCAGCGCCCTGGGCTTCTTCGCCACCCAAGACCGGATCAATAACTTGATCTTTCCATCCAACCAGGGGTCGCTTTCGACTTCTCTCGATGAGAACGTCTTCGGCGGCGTGCTCCGCTACCGGCACGATGTGGGCAAAGGGTCGACGCTCGGCCTGCTCTACACCGGCCGGGCCGGAGACGGCTATGCCAACCATGTGGGCGGGGCGGACGGCTTCTTGAGGCTCAGCAAAAGCGATAGCTTAAGCTTCCAGTATCTGCACTCCGAAACCGAGTACCCGGGAGCCGTCGCCCGAGACTTCGGACAAAAACAGGGCGTTTTCGCCGGCGATGCACTGCAAGCCCAATTTGCCCATCAGACCCGCAACTGGCAGTTCTTTGCAGGCTACACCGACGTCAACGCCGGCTTCCGCGCCGATTACGGGTTTCTGCCCCGAGTCGACGTGCGTATATTCGACGGCGAGTTGTGGCGGACGTTCTGGAGCGACGGAAAAAGCTGGTTCAACCGCATCTCCTTTTGGCTGCGCGCTTACCACACCAGCGACCACAGCGGGCGGATGACCGATTCGCGGGTCGCTTTCGGCGGCACCTATGAAGGCCCGTTGCAGAGCCAGATTACGGCGATCGGCCGAATCAACCGGGAGTTCTACCAAGGCCTGACCTACGACGTCAGCGACTTTGTTCTCGGGATAGCCCTAAAACCGGCGGGAGGATTGAGCTTCGGAATCGATAACAATTTAGCTAAGGCCATCGACTACAACAACTTCCGCCCGGCCCAGGCCCTGCGGCTCGGCCCGTGGATCGAGCTGGGTTTGGGGCGCCACGTCAACCTGAACATTTCCCATAGCCTGGAGCGCCTGGAAAGCGGTGGCTTGCGCACATACACGGCCAACCTTTCCCAGGTCCGGCTTATCTACAATTTCAGCGTTCGGGCCTTCGTGCGCGCCATCGTGCAGTATCGCGATGTCGATCGCGTTCCCGAGCGCTATCTCGATCCGGTGGACTCCCGCACCAAGGGGTTCTTCACCCAGTTCCTTTTCTCCTACAAGATCAACCCGCAGACCGTTCTCTTCCTCGGTTACTCGGGCAACTCCCTCGGCCTGCAGGGGATCGACATCACGCGAACCGACCGCACTTTCTTCCTCAAGATCGGCTATGCCTTGGTGCTGTAAGATTGTTCCGCGATCAATAATAAGACCATCCGATTTTCTTGCTCTTTTAGCAGAAAGAAATTTGGGGTCAAACCTACTCGTTACGCACTATTTTCCAGGGAAAAGTGCGAAAGGAGTAGGTTTGACCCCATTCTCTTCAATTAGTAGCTTTGACCCCGGTTTTCTTATTTAAATTTGACTTTCATCTGGACGATCTCCGAGGTGGTCCCGATGCGGACCGGCGGCGCCCAGACTCCGACACCCGACGTGACGTAGTATTGAGTGTTCATCTTGCGGCCGTATCCTCGGGCAATCTCAAAGAGACGGTCATTGACCAACGTGGCAGGGAAAACCGCTCCGCCGTGGGTATGGCCGGACAGCTGGAGATCGACGCCGGCCTCGGCCGCTTCTTCTAGATGGACAGGTTGATGGTCCATGAGAATGACCGGCCGATTCATGTCCACGTCTTTGAGGATCTCTTTGAGCGGCATTCGGCGTTCTCCTTGGCCGATGTAGGATCTGTTGCTGCGCCCGACGAGATAAAAGGAATCCGCCACAAGGGCGGCCTGGTTCAAAAGTCCGGTGATTCCGCTCTTCCGGAGCAACTCCAGACTATTCTTGATCCCGGCAAAGTATTCGTGGTTTCCCATGCAGGCATATACGGCGAACCGGGCGCGGATCTTTGCCAGCGTGACTGGCAGACGCTCGCGTTCGGGGACAATCGTTTCCTCATTCATGATATCGCCCAGAATGAGGACGACATCGGGGTCCAGGCTGTTGACCATCTGGACGATTTTATCCAGGCGCGAGGTACGCATATAGGGGCCAAGATGGATATCTGATAAAACAACGAGATTAAGGCCTGCCCTCCCGTCTGCCTTCTTGTCGATCGCAATCTCCATGGTATGGATACGGACATGGCGGGCATAGAACATCCCGGCGAAAAGAAGGGCGAACGTGATCCCCACGACGGCGACAAACGGGGAGGATGGCTTCGGGGTCAAACCTACTCGTTACGCATCCTCCCCTGGAAAATGGTGCGTAACGAGTAGGTTTGACCCCATGATGTTTTGCTTTTTTTGAACTTTTTTTGCTCGTTTTCGTTTAATATAAAGAAAGAAATTGAGTCTTTAATTGGGGATATGAAATCCCTTGGAGGATAATCATGACCGCTTCCGCAGGAAAGACGCTTGGAATAATCCTGTTGATCCTAATCCTTTTAATTATCGCCTGGCCCATCAAGGTTCTGCTGTTTGCACCCGTAGCCGCTCTTTCGGGGCTCTTTCACACCTGGCCGCCGGCGTTTGACAGGATCCATCTCGGACCCTTCCACTTCATCGGCTTCGCGGGGTTTTCCCTCATCGCCTTGGCGCTCCTCTTTTTCTGGATCGCCGTCATCGTCTGGGTTTATCGTGACGCGGAAAGCCGCGGCATGAGCGGCGTACTCTGGGCCCTGATTGTTTTCATCGGGCACCTCGTCGGCCTTTTGATTTACTTGATCGTCCGTTCGGATCACCCGATCGTCGCCCCCGCCGCAGATCATGTCCAGGCGCCGGCCTGCTCCAAATGCGGCAAAACCGTGGGAAAGGATTATACATACTGCCCTCATTGTGGGGAACGGATGCAGGCTTTCTGTCCAAAATGTGGAAAGCCCGTCGAGAAGAGCTGGCAGGCCTGTCCGCACTGCGGCGAAAAATTATGAGAAGTTTGGGAAGACGACTGATGCGAAAATGGACATTTGTTATCGCTATTCTTTTTTCCTTTCATATCGCAAACTCGCTGCCTGCGGCAGACATCAAATCGGAGCTGATCAAAATCCTTGATATCCAAAAAGCCGCCTGGAACAAGCAGGACATCCTGGGATTCATGGCCTATTATTTGAAATCAGAAGAATTTACTTTCCAGTCCGGAGCCAACAGGCTTCGCGGCTGGAATGCCCTTCTCGAGCGCTACCAAAAAAGCTATTCCGGCGAAAATTGGGGCATTTTGGATTTTACCGACCTCGAGGTCAAAGTTCTCGGCAGCGATTACGCCTACGTCCTGGGCCGCTGGAACCTGGCGATCAAAGATACAAAAAAAGAGGGCGTTTTCACGATCATCTTTAAGCGCTTCCCCGAGGGCTGGCGCATCATCCACGACCACTCGTCTTAGGCTGGGGTCAAACCTACTCGTTACGCACCATTTCCGGCGCAGTGAATTCATGGCCATCTGCTCCTTGGAAGGATGGCAGCGAGCGAAGCGAGTGTTGGAAGGAAACCCTAGGCAAGGGTTTCCTTCCAAGAGTATCCCAGGGGGAGGGTGCGTAACGAGTAGGTTTGACCCCGTTCTATTTGATGATAATTTCGTCAAAATTCATCATCGCAGCGGCACTCGAAGCAGAGATATTCGGGTGCCACTTGGGCAGCGTTCCGATGTTCTTGGCCTTCACGCGGATATACTGCCCCTGGATTTTTTTCAGGTCATAGCTCAGATTCTTGATAGCGGGCCCCTGCGCTCTCCCCGGCACGGCCAGGCTGTCCGTGGCGACAATCTTATAATCCTTGTTGTCCATCGAAACTGAGATCTCGACTGAGGCCGGCAAAAAGACCCTGGCGCCGTTGTTCTCGAAACAGCCCAAAGCAACTTTCTCGAGCGTCTTGACCTGCCCCATATCCAGGATTACATCGAGGTCCTTGTCGAACGCCTGCCAATTGCGGTCGCCCGCTTCGGCCGTTCCCCTGACCAGATCGATCAGCGCCGTGCTTGCGACCGGCCCGCCCGGGCTTCCTCGCCTCTGAGCGGGCGGGATAATATACTGGATGCTCTTGACCGGCAAGGATTTGCTGAAATACGCAGTGGCCATCACGCTCGACAATTTCACTTTATCAAATGTGATCGCGTTCAGGACGGCGGATTGATTCAAGCTGATCGGCGCCGTGTACTTGGACGAGTTCATGGTCGGGACGCTGCCGTCCAGCGTGTAATGGATTTCGGCGTTCTCATCCGCGGCGACCAAGGCCGCGACGAGCGGCCGGCTGTAATCGATAAAGGACTTATCCGGCAAGATCATAGGCTTCGCACAAGCCTGGAACCTCGCATAGTCGCTTCGATCCCTGATCAGCGTATCGGAAAGAGGTTGCGCCGGTACCGCATCATCGTTCTCGTTATGTGCAGCCGTCATGGCCAGGATTTTGACTCTCGCGTTTGTGGGCAGCGTGATCTTCCTAGCCCCCTGCGGCAGGTCGATTTCGTATTTGTAGATATACGCATACATATAGGGATCATTGGCGCCGTTTCTCAAATGCCGATGAGTTGTGAAAAAGGCTACGTTGTCTTTTCGGACATAACCCGGAGCTATGCCTACATAATTGATGTTGCCGCGGTCGAAGCTCGTCGCGGCGCTGTCGCCGTCCCACAGGCGTTTGTCCCACTGCCCCAAGAATCCTGACCAGACTTCGATCGGGATCTCGACAGACGCTCCGCCGACCTTGAAGACGGCCCTGCTCGCGATCCCGGCACCCCCCGCATCCGTCCCGCGGAAACCCATCGATTCCGCGGCCGCGGCGAGCAAATATACCTTGTTGAAGTTTCCCGCCGGTAGTTTGATCGTCTGGCCGCTGCACGTGACTGCGTTATTGGCGCCGTCCGCCTTGGGCCCCAATTTAAAAACGATATTCTCGCTCACCAACACATCCGGCAGCATTTCCGCCGGAAAGGACTTCCCGGTCCCATCGAAATCGCCGTCGGCCTTGTGTTTGTCATTGCTGATGACATCGACATCATAGGGCAGCTCGACCGGCGTCGTTTGAGGCTCAGAAAGCGCCCTGTCAACGGGCCTCAATTTTACGGCGAACGTCTTTAAATGATAGGAAGTTATATCAAAAACGATCTTGCCGTTTTTCACGACGGCGCGCGCCAGGTCCTGTTCCTGGCCGTTGACTTCTCTCGCGGAAACGGCGGGAGCGGCGAATGCCAGTTCAACCTTCTTAGCAGCCTTGCCTTTGGTTTCGACGACCCGGACGATCAGATCGTCGCTATTTTCCGCTTTCTTAACCGCGGAGACCACGACATCCTTATTATTGAGTTTCAGGAACGAAAACGCCTTACCCAAAAAGCCCGGATGCGGCGTCGCCTGAAAAGCGACCAAGGGCTGATTGATGCGCGCGCCCTGCAGGTTGGAATCGGCGGCGCGCCAATCGCCCTGGTGACCGAACAGGGCATAGAGCATTTCATGTTTTCCGAAGTCCTGGTAGCCCTGCTCTCGATAGGATCCTCTCACGCCCGGCGTATAAAGGAGAGTCAGCCTGACGATATTATCGGCCGGTTTGTCGGACCCGTATTTGCAATCCTCGAGGACCGAAACGCCGTAGCGTCCGTCTTTATTCGTCAGGTCGAACCACTGATGTGAAGGCACTTCGAACTTGACGGGATCGTTATTGCCGCGCTCGATCGTGCCGACGCCCCAACTGTACGTCGCCCGCGGATTGGAGACCGTCAAGGGGAAGGTGGCTTTCAAGGACGATTCTTTGGTCGCCCAGTCGATAAAAGTGTTGAACTCGATCCTGTCCCTGCTTCCGTTGGCCGCCAAGCGGATGATCTGGACGAATTTCGAGTGGCGCGATTCCCGCTCGACCGCCAGGGCGACCCGCGCGGACCCGTTTTCGACGATCGAAATCTTGGCCGGGCCTTCGACGAAGCCGGAGACGGGCTTCGTCCGGTCTTGCCAATCCATGTTCCAGGCCGGCCATTGCTCCGGCCGCTCATAATGAAACGCCAATTTGACCGGCGATGACAATAGCTCTTTGTTCGCGGTTTTATCGAAAATGCTGATGACGTCTCCGCCGGCACCGAGCTTAACGATAAATTTCGAATTTTCCAGCGACGTCTGGGTTGCCTTTAGTCCCGTCGCCATGGCGCACGGGGCATCCGACGGTCGGACATCGAACGCGGCATAGCTTAATGAAGGCGTCTTCGCCAGAAAGAAGACGGTGATTTTATTTCCGTCCGACTTCGCGATCTGCGAGGGGACTTCTTTATTGGAGCGATCATAAACCCGGACGGCTTTTGGAACATCTTTTGGGAAGCTGATCGTTGCCTCCACGACATCTTCTCTCTCGATGGACAGCGGATTGAAGACGACCAGCGGGATTCCCTGGGCTTGCGTATCCAGCGCGCGGATGACGGCGCCCGAAGCGTCCGCGAATATATTGCCGAATTGATTCAGGGCCAGCAGCTCATCGTTCTGCGAGAATTCGTAGGCTCGGGGGATGCTCGTGCCGGGCAGAATATCGTGGAATTGGCCGCCCATGACGAGCCGCCAGGCCTCGTTCATTTTCGCCTGAGGATAAGCCGTTCCGCCAATCCACTCCCCCATGGCCGAAGAAGCTTCGGCTTTGTAGGCCAACAGCTCATTCTTTCTGTTCCATCGCTTCATGGCGGCTTCCGAGGTGATGGAGCCAGCCGAATGATTCGTCAACAAGAACTCGCCTTTGTATTTCGGAAGCTTCGCTTTTTGGGCGGGTGTGAGATCGACAAAAAGCTGGTCGGCCCGGGCAGATACGACTTTGATGTCTTTGCCGTTCTGCAGGCTTTTTTCTATCCATTGAACGGAATCTTCGGTGGGGGAACCTCCGACATCGCCCGTCCCGTAGTACATATAGTCGGCATAAACTCCAGTTTTTGCTCCGAGATCGTAAACTCTTTTCTTCCAATTCGCGTTGATGCCCAAATCCTCTTGAACTCTCGAACCATAGCTTCCCGGATTCAGGGCGGCGGTGACAGATTCACCGTCGGGGCCGATCCAGGTGCCGACATTAAAGGGAATGCCGACGGCAGAACCCCAAGTCAATTTTTGCGTCGAAAATCCTTGGATGCCGCAGTGGGCCAGGATGGAGGGAAGCGAGGCGGGGAACCCGAAGCAGTCCGGAATCATGAATTCCCCACTTGTCACGCCGAGCTCACTTCTGAAGTAATTGGCCCCGTAGAGGATCTGCCGGATGATGGATTCGTGGGACGGCGCCAGGACGTCGTTCTCTTCCATGGAGGAGCCGGACGGGAACCAGCGACCGGCGGACACATATTTTTTGACCTTCTCATATTCTTCGGGATAGTACTCTTTCATCATTTTGTAGCGATTGGCGCCGCTGAAATTGAACACGTAATCGGGGTATTTCTCAAAGAGCCTGAAATTAAAGGCCATCGTGTTCCAGATGTATTCATGGACGGTCGTCTGGTAGTCCCATCGCCACTGCGTATCCAGATGGGCATATCCGACCGTATACAAAACTTTTTCCTTTGAGAGGTCATTCTGCTGGGAGAAAGCGGCAACCGAACAAAGGGCAAAGAAGATTAGGCATAATCTTAAAGATTTCTTCATGGGATCACCTCGAATGAAATGTTTTAGAGAGGAAGATAATTCCCTTATTCCCGGGCAACAATCTCTCTCCCGTTAAATTAGGAAGAAAAACCGAATCGCAAAACATGCTTGGAATATATCCTTATCCGTTTAACCGTGTCAATTAGCACCAGTCCTGATCCAGCATTTCCGTTTCCGTCATAAAGTTTATGATGGGTGGCACGGATGCTGCCCCGCAGGCCCATCAAACCTTTCACCGTCGGTCAGCCTCTTGTATAAAAAATCAAGAGATATTATATTGAGAGCGTCGTTAAGCTCAAAAAAGCCGGCGAACAAAAAAAGGAGTGAAAACGATGAAAAAAGCCATCGTTTATGCAGCCTTGCTACAACTCGCAATTCTCTGCGCCCTGGCCGCACCCCAATCTCAAGAGCCAAACAAGGTCGAGCTGAAGCTCCAACTGCCCAAGCCGATGTTTATTGGAACACCGCGGAACATCAAATCACCAAACCTGGAAGTGATCTCGGGCAAACCCCGCGGCCCGTTTTTCGTCCCCCAAGGAACGAAGCTCGTTTCCCTGAAAAAGCCGGTGACCTCCAGTGATATGCAGCCGGTGATCGGCGAGCTCTCCTTTGTGACCGACGGTGAAAAATCCGGCGAGGACGGCTATTTTGTCGAGCTCGGACCGGGGAAGCAGTGGGTCCAGATCGACCTCCAGGGTGAATACAATTTGAACGCCATCCTAATTTGGCATTACCACAGCCAGGCCCGCGTCTATCGGGATGTCGTCGTCCAGGCCTCCGATGACAAGGACTTCATCAAGGGCGTAACGACGATCTTCAACAACGACCATGACAACGCCATCGGCCTCGGCATCGGCAAGGACAAAGAATATATAGAAACCAATGAAGGCCGGCTGATCGATCCCAAGGGCATCAAGGCGCGCTTTATTCGGCTCTACAGCAACGGCAATACGTCCAACGATATGAACCATTACGTCGAGGTGGAGGTTTACGGAACGCCGGCCAAATGAACAAAGCCGCCTTTCGCGCGCTTTTCTTTATCGTTTTCATCGGCGCGATCCTTTTCCGCCTGCCTGGACTCGACCTCCGGCCGATGCACCACGACGAAGCCAACCAGGCCGTGAAATTTGGGACGCTGCTCGAAAAAGGCGAGTATCGCTACGACAAAGCCGACCACCACGGCCCCAGCCTTTATTACCTGACGCTTCCCGTCGCCTGGGCCTTCTCCAAGACCAGTCTGGCTTCGCTGGACGAAGTGACACTCCGGCTTCTTCCGGCTCTCTTCGGCGCCGCAATCCTTCTTCTCCTGCTTCTCTTGGTCAAGGGAATGGGCCGGACCGCCGTCTTTTTCGCCGGCCTGTTTGCGGCGGTTTCACCGGCCATGGTTTATTACAGCCGGTTCTATATTCAGGAAATGCTGTTCGTGTTTTTCGTCCTGGGATTGTTGGGGTCGCTCTGGCGCTATCTTCTGTATCCTTCGGCGCGGTGGGCCTTGACGGCAGGCCTTTTTGCCGGAATGATGTACGCCACCAAGGAAACGTCCGTCATTATCTTTGCCGCCGCCGGGCTGGCCCTCATTCTAACGATCGTCTTTCAGAAAGTCCGGCCGCAGACGCCGTACCATTTAGCGGTCCCGGGCTTCACTTATTTCTTCCTGGGGCTCGTCGCCGCTCTTTTAACCGCCATCGCTTTTTTCACTTCTTTTTTCAAGAACCCGGAGGGGATCTGGGATTCCATCACCGCCTTAAAAATCTATTTCGAGAAAAGCGGGGCGGCCGGCATTCATGTCCAGCCCTGGCTGTATTATCTAAAACTGCCGGCGTATTCAAAATCCGGCGCTGGCCCGCTGTGGACCGAAGGCCTGATCCTTGTCCTGGCCCTCATCGGAATGATCTCCGCATTTATCCCGCGAAGGCAAAAAAGGGCCATGCCTTCTCCGGCACGGTTTATCTTTTTTTACACCCTCATCTCTACGGCCGCATTTTCCATCATCCCTTACAAGACGCCCTGGAACCTGCTTTCCTTTTTCATGGGGTGGGTCATCCTGGCCGGAATCGGCGTCGGATTTCTTCTTGATATCGTCCCCAAGATCTATTTTAGAGCTCTTGTCCTGCTCGTGCTGGCTGCGGGGCTCTACCATTTGGGACTCGAAAGCTATCGCGCCAATTTTAAATTCTATGCCGACCCCGCCAATCCCTATGTTTATGCCCAGACGAGCACCGATTTTCTCAAGCTGGTGCGGCGCGTGGATGACCTGGCTGCCGTGCATCCGGACGAAAAAAATATGCTGATCAAAGTCGTCTGCGGGCTCTACGAGACCTGGCCCCTGCCTTGGTATCTGAGGAGCTTCGAGAACGTCGGCTACTGGCAGGATCCGAACCAGGCGGGTCCGCTCGCAGAGGCGCCGGTGATCATCACCGATCAGGATCAGGGGGCCAAGCTCCAGCCGCTCCTTCGCGACAAATTTCAATCGGAATATTACAGCCTGCGGCCCGGCGTGCTCCTGCTCCTCCACATCCGGCAGGACCTCTGGGAGCAATATCTTAAAGAAAAGAAGTGATGTTCGGCCTTGACGTTTAAAAGGCAGGGCCCATATACTCCAGAAGGGAGGAACCATGAACAAGACTCTGACACGGGGAACTCTTTTTGTTTTTGTGCTGATGCTTTTTGTTGTGAGCTGCGCCCCGGGACCGAATGATGTTGAAAAGACGGCCGACAAAGAAGGGAAGACCGCCGGCTTCTGGGCGGGGTTGTGGCACGGGCTGATCTCGCCGATCACCTTCATCATCTCCCTATTCACCAAGAATGTCCGATTCTACGAAGTCCACAACAACGGCAACTGGTATAACTTTGGGTTCATCCTGGGCGCGGGCCTTTTCCTGAGCGGCGGCATCCTGGGCCGGAAACAGAAAAAACGCTAACTCCTTTTTCGGGGTCAAACCTACTCATTACGCATATTCCAGGGGAAAAAGTTGCATAACGAGTAGGTTTGACCCCGGGTTTCTTAAGAAAAAAAATCAATTTGGAAAATTGAGGACAAAATTCGGAGCCCACATCACGCGCGCGGCGACGAGCGGATTTCAGGAAGGCAAAACGCAAAGTTCATCTTATTCCCGCAGCGGGCGCAGCTGATCTGCGCCTCGAGCATTTCGCACTTCACTCCCTGCTCGGTCTTAAGCGCAATCCTCCATTGTCCCCCGCAGTGGCTGCAGGAACGGGGAACGGCCAGCCGGACCTCAACAGATGCCCGGGGCCGGGAAGAAGGATTGACGCAGAGTCGCTTGATCGTGAAATCTGCGGCATGCGTTTCCTTGAGTTCCCGCAGCAGCGAGCCAAAAAATTTCATCGTCTCCCGGGATTTTCTTTCTGCCAAGCGCTTTCCAGCGCGAGTGCGCATATTAAGGGGCAGGCAAGCGGCATAGGTGAGCTCCTTGCTCAATTGGTTCGTGATCGCATTCTGGAGAGTCTGGCCCCGGAGAGTGGATTTGATAAAGAATTGGGCGACGCCCAGGGCCCCGAACTTCGAGAGGAAGTCGGCATCGTGGACGATATCGGCAATGGGATTCGGTTTGGCTTGGGCGCGATAAAGGGCGCGGAGCCCGGCGAGGACGCGATGAAGGTGGATGCGGCTTATCCCCAGCCGGCGAAGCATGCCATCCGCGATCGCGGCAGCGGCCTCTTCTTCGGCCTTCTCGCCTTTATGATATGCGCCACCGGCGAATTTTCCGGCATCATGAAAAAGGGCGGCGACAGCGGGAATCACCGGGTCCATTTTCTCGGAGCGCGCCAGTTCAAAGCTGAGCGAAGCAACGTGTGTGGTGTGCTCCCAAAGAAAACTTTCCGCCGTCGCGGATCCGCCGTTGAATAGCCGCTCCGATTCTTGGATCAGCTCCTTGATCTTATCGATCAAGCCGGGGTAGCGGGCTTCGACGGCGCCGATGAAGCTTACGGTTAGGTTTTTCTTCATTTTTTCTAGATGAGCCATTTTATTATCGTTTGGGCGTTCGATCGTTGTCAACAAGGGGCCCAGGCCTAGCCGCCGACGGCGTTTTGCCGTTTTCCAATCAATTCGATTATCATAGGGATATGAGCGCGCCGGTCGAACACAATACTCATCCCGCCACTTTGATCCTGCTGGCCGGAGGGACAAGCCGGAGAATGAAACGGGACAAGGCGCGCCTCCTTGTTCCTGACGAACCACTGATCCAACGAATATTGAATCAGGTTGAAGGATTTTTCGGCGAAATTCTGATCAGCGTTTCCCGGGGGCAGAGTTACGACTTTCTTCCTTGCCGGCTCGTCGAAGATGAAATCGAGGAGCAGGGCCCGCTGGGCGGAATCCTGACCGGGTTGCGAGCGGCAGCCAATGATGTTTGCATCGCAATGGCCTGCGACATTCCGGATATCAACCTGGATTTTCTGGCGCGAATGCTGGAAGAAGCGGAGGGATACGAGATCGTCGTTCCCTGTCCGGCGAAAGGCTTGTTCGAGCCCCTGCTCGCCGTTTATAAAAAGTCGGTCATCCCCAAGATCGAAAAGCTCTTGGCCTCTTCGAACCGCCAGGTCCTTGCCCTTTTTGACCTCTGCCGGACGAAGTTCCTGGAGATGGACGATGCCTCGTGGCTGAAAAATTTGAATACTCCGCAGGATTATGAAAATTATCTGAGTTCGCTGCGAACGAGAAAATAATATACGGGGTCAAACCTACTCTTTACGCACATTATTCCAGGGGAGAATGCGTAACGAGTAGGTTTGACCCCGGGTTTTTTAGACGCCGAGGCGGCTGTAGACGGCGTAGAAAAGATATCGCCCGGACACTTCGGCCGCGCCCACGCCCAAAAACGCCAGCGTCAGGAGGCGGGGGTTTTGATTCTGATAATAGAAGTACAAACAGAGCACGACCACCAACAAAAAAAGAAGTCGGATGATCAAGAGCGGATATATCTTTGCGGTCGGAAGCTCGAGAAGAGTCGCTTTTTTCGGGCCAAAAAGGCCAACGCCGGGGGAGAACAGGAAGATCGTCAGAAGGATCACGACGATGGCCGCGAGCGCGATGACGGCCGCGGCATCTTGAAAAGGACGCACTTTTCTTCCCAAATCGAGGAGCACATCATAGGAAGTCACTACGCCTAAAGGCCCCATCAGCAGGGCCGAGCCAAAAAACGACAGGGGCGTATAAAGGCCCCGCCAAGCCGGCACGGTGCGCAGCATATAAAGCTTGGACATGCTGGCAAGGAACAGGATGCTTGCCGCAATCCCCAGCCCCACCAGGACTCGGATGAGCGTCGGATGATAAGTCTTCTTGAAAACGAGAAGTGCGAGAAATCCGGTCGAGGCCATGAAGGCCAGCTCGAAGAGGATTTCCCGGCTCAGCCAGGACTGTCTGAGGTTGTTTAAAGCGAGCACGGCGCGCCGCGGCCGCCCGAGGTGGAACAGAGAGATAGCGGCGGCTGCGGCCATCAGAGCGACGACGGCCACAAGAAATGGAAACGTCAGGTACCGGCTGTTCCATCCATTAGCCCTCTCGGCATAAATCGAAGCGCCCGTGACCATCCAGAACGCCCCGACCGCAGTCTGGGATAAGAGGGTGAACCCGATCAAGGGCCATTCTTTTAGGGCGAACCCGGCCACCTTAGATCTCTTCCCAGTTTGCGACCTCGGCGGTGTCCTTTGTGGCACGCGCCGCGTCCTTGTGCGGCTTGATGAGGAGGGCCGGCTCCGTGATCGAGGCTTCCGGAAGCGGGAAGACCGCGCGCGTCCCTCCGTATTTCTTCTGCAGGTCGGCAAGCTCCCCGAAATCGAGCGCCCGCATCGGGCAGGCGGCCACGCAGGCCGGCGGCTTGTCCAGGTCGATATAATCGTAGCAGAAATGGCATTTCGTCATCAGCCGCTCGGACTCGATGAACTGCATCGCGCCGTAGGGACAGGCCCACTCGCAATAACGGCAGCCGATGCAGCTCTGCGTATCCAGGATGACAATCCCATCTGGGCGCTTGTAAATGGCGTTGGTGGGACAAGCCTCACCGCAGATCGGCTTTTCGCAGTGATGGCAGGCCATGGACAGGTAATAGGAGAAGACGCCGGGGACCCAGACGTCTCCGGATTTAATCCAATTGCCGCCGGTGACCTCATACACACGGCGCCAGAGGACATCGACCGGAAGGTCATGCTTGTCTTTGCAGGCCGCCTGGCAAGCCTTGCAGCCCGAGCAGGCGTTCGAGTCGAAGTAGAAAGCGTACTGTTTGACCCAAGGCGATAGGCTCATCGGACTTTCTCCACTTGGGCCATGATCGTGTGTTGGGTGTTGCCGAAGGCCAGCGGCGTCCACCGCTCCGACGTCAGGACATTGACCGAACCGCGGCGGTCCACTCCTTTTTCGTCAGGGCTCCACCAAGCTCCCTGCGGGATGGCGATGACGCCCGGCATGATCCGCTTCGTCACCCGGCAGCGGACGAGCGTCGCCCCCCGGTCATTGAAGACCTTGACCTCGTCGCCGTTGTCAATGCCGCGCGCCGCGGCGTCCACGGGATTGATGAAGACGCGCTGCGGCCACGCCTCGCGGAGCCAATCGACGTTGTCGAGGGTGGAATGGACGGTCGCCAGATAGTGGTGGCCGATGACTTGGAGGGGGAACTTTTTCGCTTCGGGGCCGAACGGGCTCTCCCATTCCCTGATGTATTTCGGCACGGCCGGGATGACGTCGGGCTTGTTCATATCATGGAGCTTCTTGGAAAAGATTTCGATTTTCCCGGACGGTGTGGGCAGGGGAAATTTCTCAGGATCGCGGCGGAATTCCGCAAAAGCCACGGCCGGTTTCGTGACAGGGACCGAATACACGCCGATGTTCGATTTTTCGAACTCATCCAACGTCGGGATGTTCGGGAACCGCGTCTTCCGATAATATTCGATGGCCCAGGCGATCCAGTCGCGTTCGCTCCGGCCTTCAGTGTAGCGTTCATAAAACCCGAGCCGCTTGGCGATTTCCGCGCAAATTTGATAATCGCTCTTCGTTTCGAACGGAGGGTCCACGACCTTCGGCATGAGGATGACCTCGTCTCCGTATTTCCAGCCGTCGGCGAGGCCCCACGTCTCGAATTGAGTGCAGACCGGGAGCAGGAGATCGGCGAAGCGGGCGGTCGGTGTCAGGAAATTGTCCTGGACGACAAGGAATTTCACGAGCGTCTCGTCCTGGAGGATCTTGACCGTCCGGTTGATGTTGGCGTGCTGGTTGACGAGCGCATTGCAGGCTACAGCGTAAATCATTTTAATGTTCGTACCGAGCTTCTCTACGCCCACGACACCGTCAGCAGGTCCCATGTCTTTTCCGCGGACGACCGCCTCCGACCACAGGAACGACGGGATTTGCGCCCTGACTGGATTCTCGCCCGTCGGGAAGACGATCCAGGCCGGCCCGCCGTCGGGCGCCTGTAGGGCGATCCCGCCCGCCCATCCTCCTGGGATTCCTACATTCCCTGTGATGGCCGCCAGAACGCAGCCGGCCCTGACGGCCTGCTCCCCGTAGGCGCGTCGCTGCATTCCGTAGCCTTGATAAAGAACGGCCGGTTTGATCGTCGCGTATTCGCGGGCGAGGCGGATGATCATGCTTTTGGGAACGCCGCAGATGGCCTCGGCCCAGGCGGGCGTTTTCGGGACGCCGTCGCGGATCCCTATAATATAATCTTTGTAGCTTTCCACTCCCTCGGCCCCGGGGGGCATCTGGGTCTCATCGAAGCCAACGCAGTGCGTCTTCACAAAGCCGGCGTCATAGAGCTTCTCGGTGATCATGACGTAGGCCATGGCCGACATCATGGCCGCGTCCGTCCCCGGCCGGATGGGAACCCACTCGTCGGCGAGGGCGACGGCGCTGAGCGTCATGCGCGGGTCGATGCAGACGAGTTTTGCGCCTTTCTCCTTGGCCTTCTTGAGGATATATTCGGAGTTTGTCCCGTCGCGCATTTCGGACGGGTTCCAGCTCCACATTAAAATGTATTGGGAGTTCAGCCAATCCTGGCGCTGGTTTCCGGTCACGTTCGTGCCGTAAACGAAGGGCGTGGCGCAGGAGATGGCTGCCCATGAATAGCTGTTATAGAAGCCGAGCGAGCCGCCGAAGAGGTTCATCAGGCGCTGGGCGGTCTGTCGGCCGTTGATCTGGTTGTAGCTTCCGGTGCCGTAGGGAACGTAAATAGCGGCGTTGCCGTAGGCCTGCTTGATGCGCTGCATTTCCGCCGCGACCTTGTCCAGGGCCTCGTCCCAGGAGATGCGGACGAATTTCCCCTCGCCGCGCTTGCCGGCCCGCTTCATCGGGTATTGGAGGCGGTCGGGATGATACTGCCTGCGGCGGTAGGAGAGGCCGCGGATGCAGGGCCGGAGCTGTGGATCTTCGACGGTGTCGCTCGGCCGGTCGTCGCCTTCGATCCGGACGATACGTCCTTCCTCGACATAAACTTTGAGCAGGCATCTCCCCCCGCAGTTGTGGGAGGGGCAACCGGTGCGGATCATTTTGACTTCGGACGAGGATTCTTGGAGCCGCGGCCCGGCGGACGCGGGCGAAGGGGCCCTTTTGAATTTTTTGGCGAGTTTGGTCGAGGCTAGGGCGGAACCGCCGAAGAATGTGCCCCAGCCCAGAAAGCTGCGGCGTTTCATGGGCGCGGAGTCGAGCTTTTTCTTGATGCGGCTGCGCTCGCTCATCGTGTCATCCGCGGGATGTCCGCTTCCACTGATCGAAAATGGGACCGCCCAAGCGCAGGTGTCCAAGAAAAGAATAGAAGCCGACCACGGCCAGAGATTCGAGCAGGATGGCCTGGGCAGGGTTGACGACGCCTTGGATGTTCTGCCCTGGAATGAAGAGGTCGAGCAGCTTGAGGCCCGAAGCGACGCAAGCCGCTAAAAAGATGGTTTCATGTTTTCCGCTCCGGACAAAAGCCCGGCTCATGAAATAGAACGCGGCCGGAAACATGACGAAACCCGGCAGGCCGGGGATATGCGTTAGATGGATGAAATATCCGGCCGTGGCTTCCCAAATTCCCCAGATCGAACCCCAGAAAAGGGCCGATGCCGGCATTCCGGACGACGGCGTTTCTTGCTCGCTCACAGTGCTTATTTTATCAGGATGCGTGGGCGCGTCAAGATGATGAAGATTTATCGAAACCGGTTGACAGAGATTCACTCCTTGGGATACATTCATTAGAGAGCGAATTAGACAAAAGAAAGGAGCGAAATCCAATGGCCGAAAGCGCCCTCGAAAAACAATTATCAACTTTGGCGGGAATCGTTGAAAAAAAAGGCGACCGAATCGCCATCAAGAGCGAAAAACGGCTGGCCGGCAAAATCGATGGCCTGATCCATGAGGCGGTCTTCGGCGAGGCCGAATCCAAAGCCGCCGCCCGCTGGCTCATTTGGGAGACGGCCCAAGCCCTCGGCATCCGGCCGGCTTCGATCCATGAATTCTACATGGCGATCGGCCGGAGGGATATCTCGAAGACGTTCACCGTTCCGGCAATGAACCTGCGCATGCTCGCCTATGACTCGGCGCGGGCCGTATTTCGAGCGGCCAACAAACTCGACGTGGGCGCCCTCATCTTCGAAATTGCCCGGAGCGAAATCGGCTATACCGACCAGCGTCCGGCCGAATACGCCTCGGCGGTTCTGGCGGCAGCCATCAAGGAAGGATTCCGCGGGCCCGTGTTCATCCAGGGCGATCATTTCCAGACCTCGGCAAAAAAATATGCCGCCGCTCCTGAAGGCGAAGTCAAAGCCATCCGCGACCTGATCCTGGAAGCGATTGCGGCGGGTTTTTATAATATCGACATCGACACATCGACGCTCGTCGATATCAGCCAGCCGAGCCTGGAAGAGCAGCAGAAATTCAACTACGAGCTGTGCGCAGATTTCACGCGCTTCATCCGGGAACACGAGCCAAAGGGCGTCACGATCTCGGTTGGGGGCGAAATAGGCGAAGTCGGACAAAAAAACAGCACGCCGGAAGACCTGGACGCGTTCATGAAGGGCTATAACAGCAAGCGCGGCAACCTCAAGGGCATCAGCAAGATCAGCATCCAGACGGGCACCAGCCACGGCGGCGTGGTCCTTCCCGACGGAACCTTGGCCAAGGTGGCCATCGATTTTGACGTGCTTCGGATCCTCGGCGAAAAAGCTCACAAAGAATATGGGATGGGGGGCGCCGTTCAACACGGGGCCAGCACGCTTCCCGACGCGGCGTTCCACAAATTTGTCGAAGCGGGAACCTGCGAAGTCCACTTGGCCACGGCCTTTCAAACGCTCATCATCGAGCACGAAGCCACGCCGGAATCGCTCCGCCAGGAAATGTATGACTGGGTCCGGGCTAACGCGGCCGACGAGAGAAAGCCCAAGGACACCGAAGCCCAGTTCATTTATAAAGCGCGCAAAAAGGCCGTGGGGCCCTTCAAAAAACAATTTTGGTCGCTGCCTAAAGAGATCAGATCGGCCATCGGGGCCAGCCTGGAAAAAACGTTTGCCTTCCTGTTCGAGCAGCTCGCCGTAGGGGAGACGAAAAAATTTGTCGCACAATCGGTGAGCGCGCCCGAAGTTCACCCGCCGGTCCCGGCCGGCGCGGTCAAGGCGGGAAAGCGCTAATCCGTGGACGGCCTCGCCGATTAAAAATTGGGGTCAAACCTACTCGTTACGCAAAAATCAGGGTAGAAATATGCGTAACGAGTAGGTTTGACCCCGGATTTATTTTTTATAGGGGTTGGTCGGCTTGGGGTCGTCGCCGGTGATCCGGGCCGCCCAGAGCAGGCCTCTTTTCACGATCTCACGCGCCTGGGGCACGTTGAAATCGGCGGAAACGTGGCCCAGTGATGTATAGAAAATCCTTCCCTTACCATACATCTTTTTCCAGACGACCGGCATGGCGACTCCCTTGATCCAGGGCGCGTACTGACCCGAGAATGTCGTCGTCGCTAAAACATCATTGATCGGATCGACCTGCATGTAATACTGCTCCGAATGCATTTTGAAGTCTGTTAGGCCCCTCGTGATAGGATCCTCGTGGTTCGTGATATTGACTTCGTAATCGATGATACCGCCGGGATGCGCCACCCATTGCCCACCGACCATGAATTCATACTCGACGTTGCTGCGGAATGCGTCCGCCATGCCGCCGTGCCAGCCAGCCATGCCCACGCCGTTTTTGATGGCCTCGAGCAGTCCCTTTTCCTGTTCGGCGGTGATCGTGGCCATCGTAACAACCTGGACGATGAGGTCCAAAGATTTCATCTTCCGGGCATCGAGGTAAGAATCCAAGGTGTTCGAGATTTCCACGTCGAACCCCTGTTCCGCCAGCCAGGGCACGAAGATGTCCACGCACTGCTTGGGCTCATGGCCCTCCCAACCGCCCCAAACAAAGAGCGCCTTTTTCTTTTTCGCCGGCGCCTGCCCCAAAGCGGAAAAAGAAGAGATTATTAATAATCCCGCAACAGCTAAGATTACTGCTAAATTTTTTTTACTCATTTCGTCTACAGCTCCCGGATCCAGATATTGCGATAATGGACTGGATTTCCATGATCCTGAAGTGACACGGGCAGTTTGTCGGGATGGACCTTGTAGGGCGGCCGGGCCTTGTGCGCGGTAGGACCCGATAGCACGACGTTGTCCTGGACCAGGATGCCGTTATGGAACACGGTCATGCGCGCGGGCCGCGTAACTTTGCCGTCCTTGTCGAAAAACGGCCCGTGGAAAATGATGTCGTAGGCCTGCCATTCGCCCGGCTTACGGCAGGCGTTGAACAGCGGCGGATATTGTCCATAAACGGCAGCCGTCATTCCATCGGCATAGGTCTTGTTTTCGTAGCAGTCGAGCACCTGGACCTCGTAGGTATTCATCAGGAAGACACCGCTGTTCCCCCGCTCCTGGCCTTCGCCCATCACGACCGAAGGCGCAGCCCATTCCACATGGAGCCGGCAGTCGCCGAACCCTTTTTTTGTAAGGATCGACCCTGTTTTTGCCGCCACTTCCATATAGCCGTTTTCGACCTTCCATTGAGCCGGCTCGCCCTTCTCGTTCGCCCACTGGGAAAGGTCTTTGCCATCAAAAAGAATTACGGCATCCGAAGGAGGCGGCACGGGAGGTCCGGCCGGCCCCGGATTGACTACGGGCGGCAGCGGCCTGTTCAGATCGTGAATGGCCCACTGGGTCGAAGGCGCAGACTGTCCCTGGCCTCCGGCACCGCCAGTCATAGTCGCGCATCCGATCAAGCCCAATCCGGCGACAGCCAATAAAATAAAGGGCATCCTGTTTTTCATTTTCCCCTCCTCCAAAGCTTAGAGAGACCAGCCCTGCCGGTACTCTTTGTGGACGTACTTGCTGGCCTCGGGGAGGTTCGCCACCTGCATCTTCACTCCGTCCCACTGAAGCGCGGTCTTCTGGTCCTTCATCCTGAGGGCGACGTTTCCGAGGAGCATAGCCTCCGTGAGCAGGCCGGAATATTCAAAATCCGTGGTCGATTTTCTGCCGGCCTTGATGGCGGCGATCCATTCCTCGGTAATGCCGGGCGAACGGGGGATGGTTTTATCGGGACGCTTGTAGTCCTGCATCAGCTTTTCGGGAAGGAGGCGCGGGTTCTCACCGTACGTGCTGCACATCAGCATGCCCTTGTCCCCTACGAACAGGACGCCGCCGCCGTCATCTCCCATCAGCCGGCCGTCTTCGATAGCCGCCGGCCGGGGCGGCATCAATCCGCCGTCATACCAGACCATTTTCACGGGAGACATTTTGCCGCGCGCCGGGAACTGGTAAGTGATTATTTCGGCAAGAGGATAGGAATCCTTTGTATATTTTGTAGAACTGGCCTGGACCGTGGTTGGATACGCGAGCTTGAGCGCCCAGAACGGCTGATCGATCAAATGAGCGCCCATATCGCCAATCGCGCCCGTGCCATAATCCCACCAGCCGCGCCAGACAAAAGGCAAGTAGGCCGGGTGGTACGGCCGCCATGGCGCCGGGCCCAGCCAGACGTCCCAGTCCAGGGTGGGCGGCACCGAGGGGATTTCCTTTGGAGCATCGATTGCCTGCGGCCAGATCGGCCGGTTCGTCCAGACGTGGACCTCGGTCACATTTCCGATCGCCCCGTCCCAGATCCACTCGCAAATGAGCCTGGCGCCTTCCTTGGAATGGCCCTGGTTCCCCATCTGAGAGACGATGTTCTGCTTTTTCGCTTCTTGGGCAAGGAGCCGGGCTTCCATAATGGTATGGGTCAGCGGCTTTTGGACAAAGACATGCTTTTTCATCTTGATGGCCATCATGGCGATGACGGCGTGCGTATGGTCGGGCGTGCTGACGGTGATGGCATCGATGTCTTTTTCCTTGTCCAGCATCTGCCTGAAGTCTCGGTACTTTTTGGCCTTTTCGTATTTTGGCTGAAGCTCGGGTTTGGTATGTTCATTCTTCAAGAAGCCGTCCATCTGAGTATCATCGGCATCGGCCAAGGCGACGATGTTTTCCGTGCTGACGGCCCAGATATCAGACGTCCCTTTGCCTCCGACACCGACGCAGCCGATGTTCAGCGTGTCGCTGGGCGCCTGGACGCCTCGGCCTCCCAGCACATGCCGGGGCACGATCATCAGTCCTGCCGCGGCCGCGGCCGTGCTCCCCAAAAATTCCCGCCGGGTCAGGGCGGTTCCCTGTTTTCCAAGATTTTCTTTCTTGGCTGTCATGACTCTTTTCCCTCCATGGTTAGCATATTTTATGATGAAGTCCCAAAGTCTTAAAATACTATATATATGAACGGAGCTCGGAGTCAACCCGGAAATACGAACTTAAAAAATGGCTCCCCGGGGACACTTACCTTTGGCACATGACCCCAAATCTTATTGGGCGGCGGCGAGCGCGATCAAGGCCCTCATCAGCTTGACGCCGTCCAGATAATCGCTCGTCGAAAAAACGACACTGCGGGCGCCCGTTCTTTTGACTTGGGGAATCAGCCCGGGAAGCTCCGCCTGCCCGCTGTTGTTGAACTCCAGCTCAAACTGGTAGGGCGGATTGAGCTTGAAGGGGACGATCTTCGCTTTTTTCAACAAAGCCTCTTTGGCCCCCTCTTTCAGGCGTCGCCTGGCTTCCTCCTGAGGCAGAAGCTTGGCCGCATAGCGCCCTATCCCCTCTTTTACGGCCACCGCGACGATCTCGTTTCCCAGAATGGATTTCGCCTGGACGCAGGTCTCCGTGTCGCCGCTGATCATGATCACGGGCACTTTGAAATAGCCGGCGGTCGCGCCATTGATGCCGAGCTCGGGCAGCTCCATGCCGTTGATTTTGATCGAGCGCACGGCGCTTCCGCTGATCGTATGGTCCAGGATGGCAGAAGCCGTGCCTGCCTTGGCATGGTAGCCGACAAAAATACAGGCGTCAAACGTGCCATCGATCCCCTGCATCATCAAGAGCGGTTTGGGCGTCCCCGAGACCAAAGAAGCCTTCGGGTTGAGCCCGTCCGCAATAATATTCCTCATGCTCCCGTGAGAATCATTGACGACGACCTCCGAAGCCCCGGCTTCGAACAGCCCGGCGATGACGGCGTTGACGTCATCGACCATCCATCTTCTGGCCGGTCCATACTCGGGAGAGGCGGGCGAAGTCTGGTCGCCGTGGACCACACCCCAAATTCCCTCCATGTCCACCGAGATAAAAACCTTAGGCCCGGTTTTTTCCGCGGCCGGGAGAGCGGTGAAGACCGCAAAGATCGCCAGGATATAAAACGCCTTTCTCATGGACGCCTCCTTCAGCGGCTTATTTTTTCTCGGGAGCAATCTCCCGGATGTAAATATTCTTGAAGTAGAGCGGCGTGCTGTGAGCCTGGAGCTCGATCTGGCCGGCGGGGTAAATGGGCTTGTCCCGCTCCCAATAATTCTCCAGCACGACGTTGTCCACGACGAGCACGCCGTTAAGATAAACGGTCACGCGCTCGCCGATCATCTTGATGTAAAACGAATTCCACTCGCCAACGGGCCGGTCCACCGGCAGGAGCGGCTTGGACGGACCGATCTTGTTGTTGTAAAGGCCTCCCGATCCCTCGGGCCACTGGGCCGGGTCCCATATCTGCACCTGAGGCGACCCTCGCAAATAGATGCCGCTGTCCCCTTTCTCTTCGATCTTCCAATCCACGAAGATCTCGAAGTCGGCATAGTCCTTGGCCGTACAAAGGCTGTGACCTTTGCCGTCAAAGGCAAGCATCCCGTCGATCACTTTCCAGTGCAACCGCATTTCACGATCGGCCTTTTTCTGTTCCTCGCCCAATCTTTTCGGGGTCATCTTGGCCCGGCTGACCGGGTCGTCAACCAAGCCTTTCCATCCCGTGATGTTCTTGCGGTTAAAAAGAGGGACAAACCCTTCCTTCATCAGGAGCGTATGGACGTAGTTTTCGACATTCTCCCTGTCATACTCGTTCTCGATCAGCACAGCCGCTTTTTTTAATATCAAAATGACATCGAATCCTGACAGCTCCTCTGCCCCCGGCGCAGGAAGGGCAATTTTTGCGGCGGCCTGGGCGGCCCTGGCCTGCAATTGGGGATCATCGAGAAATGCGGCTACGATCGTCAGGGATTCCAGAGTCTTGATATTCGCCATCCCGGTGAGAAGAAGATTTTTCTCGCCAGTTTCTTTAGCCAAGTCCATGGCCTCTCTCAGAAGCGCCAGCCTTTTCTCAGGAGAAAGCGCAGACACACCGTCCAGACGGGCAATCCCTTGAAGCGCCAAATACCGAAATTTGCGGTCTTCTGCGGTCCGGGCGATGTTGAATAACTCCTCTATTGCGGCAGAATCCGGCCAATTTGATAATGCATAGATGGCCAAGGACCGGACCTGCGGGTCACCATTCTTTGTCTCTACAATCACAGTCTCCAGGGCCATTTGGCCTCCGATCCTGGCCAGCGGCCTCAGCAAGTTTGCGCGCTTGGCACCCCTCACCTTTTCCAGTGCGATTAAAACTTGGTCCGCTCGTCGCTCCGGATCAAGAATCTGGTTCGCCGCAGAGACGACGGCATTTTGAACCAGCGGAATCTCCGCGCTGTTGGCCGTTTGAAGCAGCAAATTGATCACCTGGGGTAGATCCCTATCGCGGACAATCTGTTCGAGTGCGGCCAAGGCGGAGCGCCGAACGGTGTCGTTTTCGTTTTTGGCCTGAGCCAGGACAACATCGACATAATCCCCGGCCTTTCTCTCCGCTAGGATTTCGATCAGGGCGGGCCGCACGGCCAGCGGCGCTTCGGCCAGCATGCCGGCCGCTTTTGGAACGATGATTTCTGAGGGAAGCCCCAAAAGCGCCTGCTTGACGGCTCCGACCTCGTCCTCCTCCCCCTTCAACAAAATCGGGATCAAATCATCGATGATATCGCTCCCTCCCAGGCGGGCGGCGGCAGGGATCGCGGCCAACCGGACTGCTTTCTCATCGCTCTTAAGCTTTCCCCTGACGACAGGATATGCCGATTTGTCACCGCGGCGGCCCAGCATGGAGACGATATCCGCTTGAGTTTCCGCCGGGACTTTGGTCATTTTTTCGATCCATCGCGCTGTCGCCGGCTCCCCCTTGATCGGTTCGGCCAGCTCGAGAGCACGCTGCCTGTATTTCCGGTCTGGAGACTCAACGGCTTGGAGGAGGTCCTCTAGAACGGATTTGACGCCGACAATCCTGCTCAGCAGCGTCAGGGCCGCAGCGCGGACCTGGCTTTCGCCCGGCGCGGTGAAATTTCTTATCAAGTCGTGGCTGATCTTAAACGCCTGTTCTTTTCTTCCGGATTCGGCCAGCCTCTGGGCATAGAGGAGATAGAGAGAAGCGGCCGAGGTCCTCTCGTAAGGCGAGGCGGTCACGGGAATTCTCTCAAGCACGGCTTGGGACGCTGGATCGCCGATATTGGCCAAAGCATACAGGGCGATTTGGCGCAATTTCTCGTCCCGGCTTTCGGCATAGACCGAGATCTTTTTTACAGCTGCCCGGCTTCGGAATTCGCCAAGCGCTTTAATGAGAGCAACGGGATTTACGACTGAGTCAGCCTCCAGGGCTTTCCATAAAGCTTTCTCAGCTTTAGGAGTTTTTATCGTGACCAGGGCCCGGGTTGCCGGCTCGCACAATCTCAGGTCCTCTAGATACTTACTCAGTGGTTTCACAGACTCGTCTTTCCCCGCCAACTGCAGTTCGCTGATGAGGAAAGTCTTGTTCTCCGAAAACCGCACTTGGTCGAGAGACTCGATGACCGCTTCGGCAAACACGCGCCGGTCCTTTTCCGCGCCTGCTCGGCTCGCGTACACGGCCGCGGCGTCAAGCGCATAGCGGGCCAAGCTGTCATCGCCGGTCCCGGGGGCGACGAGCCTTCGACAGGTCTCCTGGATGCCGTCCGACCCCAGCGAGAGAAGTTCCGCCGCCAGGGCGTCTTTTTCCGCAGGGCTTTGGGCCGGAAACTTGGTCAAAATTTCTGTGACTTTTACTTGAGGCCGGACGGTGTCCTTGGCCTCAGCCAAAGAGGCAAAAAGAAAGCCCGCGGCCAAAAAGAGAATAACGAGGATCTTGTTGCGGCTTATCACGTCTCTTACTTTCTGCACCGGCCGCTTCCTTTCAAAGATGCCACGGCGCCCGCATGGGCTCATGAATCAACCGATTGGCTTCATCGTCCTCGATAAAACGCTGCGCAGCCGGGTTGAACCGGAGCGGCCTTCCCAAACGGACGGCTATCTTGGCCAGATTGACGAGGGTGCAGGAGCGGTGGCCGTTTTCCTCGTTTAGGGGGAATTTCTGCCTCGTCCGGACGGCTTGGACAAAATCGCTCAGCTGCGGCTCGGGGTCGGGAAGCGATGCGATTTTTTGCTCGAGATCCGGGATATCGGACTTGAATCCCTTGGATAATTTACCCTGCGGCCCTTCGATAAAAGGCGCTGCGACATCTTTGTTTTCACCGTCCAGGACGATCTCGCAGCCGTCGGCATATTTCAGCCGGATTCGGCGCCAGCTCCCGCAGGCATCCGGATGCTGCTGGGGACAGTCGGCCTCGATTTCAGTCGGACTCGTATTGTCCTTATCCAGAAGGTATTGCACCGGGTCGAGATAATGCATGCCCATGTCTCCCAGGCCGCCGCCGTCATAGTCCCAGTAGCCGCGGAATGTCCCGTGGACGCGGTGCGGATGATAGGGCTTGTAGGGCGCCGGCCCGAGCCAGAAATCGTAATCAAGCTCCTTGGGAACGGGCTGGGGCGGCAGATACGTTTTTCCCCTCCAGTAGAATTTCCAATCGAATCCCGTGATGCCGCTCAAGGTCACTTTGAGCGGCCAGCCCAGCAAGCCGCTCTGAACGACTTTCTTGATCGGCTTGACCGGTGTCCCGAAGCCATAATACTGGTCTTCAAACCTGAACCAGGTGTTGATCCTGAAAATGCGGCCGGTTTTCTGCACGGTTTCTACGACCTTCTGCCCTTCGCCGATCGTGCGCGTCATCGGCTTTTCGCACCAGATGTCCTTGCCGGCTTCGGCGGCGGCAACTGAAATGAGGGCATGCCAATGAGGAGGCGTGACGATGTGGACAATATCGATATCGGGCCGATCCAGGACTTCGCGAAAATCCTTGTAGCCTTGGACGCCGGAGCCGGCGATTTCCAAGGCCATGTTGAGATGACTATCGTCGACATCGCAGACGGCCAGCAGCCGGGAGCCGGGATATTTGAGGTGCCCACGGCCCATGCTGCCGACGCCGATGACGGCTTTCGTCAACTGGTCACTCGGGGGCGTTATACCCTGTCCGCCAAGGACACGGCGAGAAACGATTGTCAGCCCGGCAGAGGCGACGACGGCGGTTTTGATAAAATCGCGGCGGGTGATGGATCGCTTGATGGCCGTCTCCTCTTTAGAGGTTTATAATACATTCTCAACGCGCAATCAATGCTTAAAATCGGGGGGATGGGATAATCAATGGGGACATGTACCTTAGGTACGTGTTCCCGAATCTGTATCTCCGATTTTTTAAATTTTCATTAAGGTTCTAGCGGAGACAGAGGACAGCCAGACGCGGATAGCCTAGGCCTGCTGCAAGATCGAGAGAAAACTCATCGTCCAACTATTTTAAACTAAAGTTATAAAACTTAACTAAATATTGACAAAGTTAAATATTTATTCTATCATGGGAGCGCCATGAAAGAGGGAAAGACCATTTTGGCCGTGAAAGTGAATTATGCCGTCGCCGAGCGGGTCAAGCATTACTGTCGGGAGAGAGGTCTGAAGTATGGGTTTTTCGTCGAAAAAGCCATCCTCGAACAGCTCGCCCGGGAGGAACTCAAAGAAGACCTCGTGGATTTGAAGAACCTGCGCGAGTTGGAACAACAAGCCGTTTCCCTCGACGAGTACCTCAAGAAGCGCCGTGTATGAACTCCTCGTCCTCGCCGCGGCGCGAAAAGACCTCGATAAGCTGGAGGCTCCGGTCTTTGCGCGTATCCTCAAGAAAATCCGCGCCCTGTCAAAAGACGCACGTCCGCCCGGCTGTCTTAAGTTGACGGATGAGGACGGATATCGCATCCGAACCGGAGATTATCGCATTCTCTATCGGATCGACGATGCTTTAAAACGAATATACATTTACCGGATCAAACACCGAAAAGACGTTTATTCTTGATCCTCTCGGATCCTCCCCAAGAGTTACGACAGAGTATAAGATTCCAGCGATCTTGCCGAAAGGCGCTTTAGCTCAAAGAGGTTTTAGGATCACTTTTTCCAGCCGCAGGGCTTGATTATTCGCAATCGATTTGATCTTGAACCGGAGGGTGTGCTTTCCTTCCTTGAGGTCCGCCGTGCCGACTGTGAACGTTTTCGGGAAATAGACGCTGGGCGAATTCTGGGTCGTCCCGGGAATCTCGAGATCGTCGATTTCCACGGCAAACGTGCTCTTCCCACTCCACATGCCGGCGTAGGAAGCCTGCACCTCATACGTCCCTGTCTTCTCGACAAAGAATTCCCAGGACGGATAATCGTTCACGTTCTGCCAGTTGGTGAGCATGGTCACCCGATAAAAATAATCGAGGTAGGCGCGCTGCCCCATCTCGGACTGGAGGTCGGCTAGGAAAACCGGAAGCTCGATGCGGCCGCCCGCAGAAGGCCGGATTTCATACGGCGCCACTTCCGGCGGGTTCTGGAGCTCGACCACGATGACCGTCGCATCCGGGTCGGGCGCGCGGTCTGGAAGGCTGATGACGATGCCGCGCCTGGTCCGCCGGAAATCCAGCGCTTTTTCATTCTTCAGAAGATAGACCTTCCTCAGAAAGGTCTTCAATCCCGGCAGGAGGATTCTCTTGTCCTCCGGCCAACCCATGACATGAATATAAAGCTTGCTTCCCTTGACCGTGCAGCGGCCAAAAAACGGAAGCTTATCGAAAACGCTGGCCGAGGTGCCGTAGATCGCTTCGCCGTTCTCCTTCAGCCATTCGCCCATCCTCTTCAGGCGGGCGGTGAATTCGGGCTGGATCGTCCCGTCGGGCATCGGGCCGACGTTCAGCAGTAGGTTTCCTCCCTTGCTTGCGATTTCGATCAACTGGCGGATGAGCTGGGAGGCGCTGTGGAATTCCGTTTCATAGCGGTTATAGCCCCAGCCGTTGAAGTTCATCGTATAACAGGCTTCCCAGAGCCGCGGCGTTCCGTCCGGGTTACGGACGCCCGTCGCCGGCACAAAGTTTTCCGGCGTTCCAAAATCGCCTAAACCCGGCTCCTGCTTGAACAGCCGATCGTTGATGAGCAGATTGGGCTTCATCTTAAGCAGCATATCCCCGATCTCCACGGCCCGCTGCTCTTCGCTGGTGTGCTCCCATTGCCCGTCGAACCAGAGGATGGCCGGGTCGTATTTTGTCATGAGCTCCTGGATCTGGTTGATTGCATAATCCATGTAGCGATTGAAGTTGGCATCTCTCGTGGACCGGTCAGTCTCCCAAGTCCGCCGCGGCAGATAATCGGGATGGTTCCAGTCCATGATTGAATAGTAAAATCCGATGGGCATCTGATTCTTCTTGCAGGCCTCGACCAGCATGTCCAGGGCGTCCTTTCCGAACTCCGAGTGCATGATGTTGTAGTTCGTATACTTGGTGTCGAACATGCAAAAGCCGTCATGGTGCTTGGAAGTGATGACGATATATTTGACGCCGGCGTCTTTGGCCAGCCGCACCCATTCATCGGGATTATAAAGGATCGGGTTGAAATGGTCTGCGTAATACTGGTATTCCGAAAGAGGAATCTGACAGAGCTGCCGGGCCCATTCTTCCCGGCCCAGCATGGAATAGACGCCCCAGTGGATGAACAGGCCAAACTTGGCATCCTGGAACCATTGAGTTCTCTCGCTCTTGAGAGCCTGGGCCGACGCGGGGCCGGCCCAGGCCGGCACGGACAAGCCAAAAACTGCCGCCAGATATAGACAAAGGAACACTCGTGTCTTTTTCATGATAGCCCTTCTCCTCCTCATTGGGCTCAAAACCTTTTTGGACTGTAACAAAGCAAGACAGGGAAGTCAATAATTTGGCGCCGGCTCTCTTCCATTCCGTCCGCTTGGGAAAGGGGAACGATCCGGAGACGGCGGAAGCGACCATGGAGGGTTTAGCCTTCCCGAGCTCTCCTTCGAGGGCAGCCAGCTCGGAAGAAGCTGGCCGGCGAAGCTGTCCGAGCTTCCCGGCGAACTACCGTAAGATCGGGGCCGGGAAGCGAGTTCTTCGCCGCCGAGAAGGAGAGCTCGGGAACGGCGTTAAAAACCCGGATGGAGAGCAAGGCTGTTTCCGGATCGTTCCCCGGACGACTTTTCCCCCATGAAATGCAGCAGAGCCAAGAACTTATTGACTTTTCAGGAGGCAATTTTTATAGTAGGCTCATGAAAAAATTCCTCACCCTGTTTCTGGTGCTTGCGCTCGCCTCGATGGCTTCGGCCCAGAACTGGTTCAAGGGCACCTTGGACCAGGCGGTGGCCAAAGCCAAGAGCGAACACAAGCTGGTCCTCGTCGATTTTTACTCCTACACCTGAGGCGGCTGCAAACTGTTGGGTCAGCAGTTTTACGACAACGCGAAATTCCATCCTTTCCTCGACAAGAATTTTATCTTGTTTAGGGCCGTTTCTCAGGAGCCTGCCGGGAGTGCGATCTTTAAAAAATTCGCCATCCGCGGCACGCCGACCACGCTGGTCCTGGGCGATGACGGCGGCGATGTCGATTGGTTCGTGGGCTATACCCCTCCAGCCGAAAAGTTCCAGGACAAGCTCCAGGCGATCCTGAACGGCACCGAAACGTTCAATGCCCTGTCCGCCGCCTATGCCAAGAACCCAAAGGACGTTGCAACAGTCTTCAAGATCGCTCGAAAATGGAGTGAACGCTACGACGAAGCGAACGCCACAGAAAAGTATAAGGAAGTCGTAGCGCTCGATCCCCAGGGCAAGGCCGGCACATACACGCAGGAGTACTACAAGATTACCGTTCCCTACACCGAGTTCGCCGTGTTTTCGATCGCCACATCGTCCTTAAACGGCCAGAAACCGGACATGGCGCCTGTCAAGGCGTTCATCGCGAAATATCCCCAGAGCAAGCTGGTCAAGCAAGCCTACGACCGCATGTCCTATTATTATGGCTATCAGGCGTCTAAAGAAGAGGCCGCCGAATTTTTCGCTGAATACGCCGGGAAATACCCCAACGACCCAATGGTCCTGTACAGCTGGCTGTCCCGCATTGTCAGGGATAAAGAGCCCGTGGACAAGGGGATCAAGCTGGCCGCCAAAATCGAAGAGCTGACCGATTTCAACCCCGAGCCGGGCATCAACCAGATCCTCGCCCAGATCTATACGTTGAATGGCGATAAGGCCAAGGCCGAAGAGCTCTACGGCAAGACATTCATGGAGAACCAGGTCAGCAGCATGGCCTACAGCCTGGTCGCCTACGCAAACTACTGGCTTGGGCAGGACACTAACAAGGACAGCGCCGTAGCTATGGCCGAAACCGCGCTCAAGCTCGAGCCGGACAATTCCTATATTCTCCAGCAGGCGGCCAATGCCTATGCCAAGACCGGCAAAGAGGACAAAGCTCTCGCTCTCTACGGCCCGGCCTTCGCCAAGAAGAACGCGGCCGACGCGACCAGCCTCTACAGTTACGCCGGGTTCTGGGCGAGACAGGGGAAGAACCTGGACGACGCTCTCGCCGCGGCCAAGAAGTCTGTCGAGCTCATGCCGGGCGGTTACTACCTATGGTCCACGCTCAGCCTGGTCTACGAGAAAATGAAAATTTATCCGGAAGCGATCAAGGCCAAAGAAAGAGCGATCGAACTCGCGCCCGACGCCGCCAAGGAGACTTTAAAAAAGGACCTCGAAAAACTCAAAGCCGCCGCCCAAGAGAAAAAGTAAGGGAATTTTTCGGACCTTTTATTTTGGTCCCGCATTAGCTCTTTTTTATCAGGAAGTATTATCTTTTTTTCGGACCTAGATAGCGGTCGAGCCAGGCCAGGGTTTCCTTGATCATTTCGTTGATCGGCGGGATATGGTCCGTTTCGTAAAATTTCTGCTGCTTGTGCTCGGCCGGAGTCCCCAAAAGATCGAACATCGGCTTTGATGATGTCTCGGGCGGGAAGATCGAGTCATATTTGCCGTTCAACATCAGGGTGGGCGTTTTCACCCGGGTGATATAATTGAATGAATTCACCTCGGGACGTCCGAATCCCGGGCCGCCAAAGCCTCCTGCAAGCAGAACGCTAACCTTGAGGCGCTCCTCCACGGCCAGGATAACGGGAGCGAGGGCTGAGCCATAGCTCATTCCTTCAAAGGCGAGCTTCCGGCTGTCGATATCCGGGCGGGTCTCCAGATAGTCGATGCTTCTTTTGAGGTCCTTGACCTGTTGGATAAAAACCTCCGCCCACTGATGGGACGTCTGATTGGTCTCGATGACGGAAATCAAGGCGTCATTCCCACGCTCGAAAAATCCCTTATAGACGGGATAGAGGACGGCCCGGCCGTTTTTGACGAGAAAAGAAAAGAACATAGGGACTTCATAATAGTTCTTGATGTCCTGGCTCGACTTCTGTAACACAGGAACGTCAGCGCCCATATAGATGACGGTCTGATAGGGCGGCGCGGCGTTCTTGGGAAGGAACAGATAGGCCATGACCCGTTCGCCGCCGTATCCGGCCTCAAAACTGATCTTTTCCAGAGTCCATTCGGGGCTTTCCTTCTTCGATTCCACCCTGGCTTTCAACTCGGTTTTGTCGTAAGAAAACTGTTCTTTATAGACCTGGAAAACAGAATCGGGGACCGGCTTCTGTTTGGCGAAACTCTCTGCTTCGCCGAAAACGGGGAGGCCCAAGGGGACCATTTGAAAGGCCGGCCCTGGAATTTTCTCCGGCTCAAGATAAAGGGCGCAACGGAACCCGTTCTCGGCGGAACGGTCCATGGCCGGCGCTTGACTCATATTGTCGAACATGTAGGTGTTTTCCCCCCAGGCGCCGCCCCTGATGACGCGTCCTTTCGGAGATTCATTCCAACACCATTCCCTGACATTCCCGGCCATGTCAAAAGCCCCGTAGGCCGTCACCCCCGGAAGGCTTCCCACCGAGACCGGGCCCTTCCCTAGGAAATTGCTGAAGGGAGCGAGGATGGCGAACCCCCCGAGCTGCGGAACTTGGATCATCGGAGTGTATTCGCCTCTCGCGATCCCCCAATGATATCCCGTCGGCAAACTCTTCCCGGCGAATTCCGCATAGGCCGCCGCCTCGTACCAGCTGATGCCCGAAACCGGATAATCGGCCTGCCCCTCGGGAAAGTCCCCCGCCTGCCATGCGGCAGGGCCCGGCTGACCGATTTGGTCCACGAATCCTTTGACGGCTTCTTCCCAGGTCAGTTCTTTTCCGTCCTTGACGAATTTGTGCTTCCAGTATCTTATATTCCGGTATCCGTCGCCGTTAACGAATTCCTTGAATTGCCTGTTGGTGACCTCATATTTATCAATATAGAAATCCGCCAGCTTCCCGACGGGTGTTTCCGCTCCGGTGACCCGCACCATGCCCGGCGGGATGCTTTCTTTTTTGTCCAGGATTCTCACGAGATCATAGGGACCGACGATATCAGCTTTCATCATATCCACATTCCAAGTGGACGCCGCGGCCAGGACGGTCTCATAACCCTCCTTTTCTATTTTCCATCTGAATATCCCGATGGGAAGTCTGGTCTTTTCGATCGGCGAAATGCCCAGATACATCCAGTCGCTCGCCGGAGCTGCATATTCTTTCATGAAGACCTTCGCGCCGGGAGGTTCGGTTTTGATGTCGATCCTCAAGGAGCATTTCGAAAAAAGCTCAGCCAGCTTGGGATCGTGCGGAATATAAACTTCCGCTTTTTCCGCGAGTTTGTAGACAGGGATGAGATCTCTCCAGGCGTTGTTTTCCCCGATGAGCTTCTCCATCTCCGGGAGTGCCACCTGCCTGGCCCATCGGACCTGGGCCTGATGCTTGAAAAACCGCGTCCCGAGAAACGCCAGGGCGCAAAGAACAGCGATCGTCGGAACGGCGACCCGGGGCTTTCGGAGACGGCGCCCGAGCGTTTTCAGGTTCAGAACGCCGGATTCGGCCAGCTGAAGGCTCGCTTGATAAGCCCTCAGGTCCCTGAGCATGTCCTCTGCCGAGCCATATCGGGCCTCGCGGTTCTTCTTGAGGGCCCGGGCGATGACCTGCTGCAGTTCCACAGGAACCGGGGGTTTCCGGAGCTTGAGGGATTTCGGCTCTTCGTGGACGATCGAATAGATGATCGAGACGTCCCTGTCGCCCTTGAAAGGAACCTCACCCGTGAGCACTTCATGGAGGACGACGCCAAGCGACCAGATGTCGGTGCGACCGTCCAAGGCGTCCCCTTGAGCTTGTTCCGGGGACATGTAGGCCACGGTGCCCAATGTTGTCTGACTCTTGGTCAGGGACGTCCCGCCCCGCAGCTTGGCCAGCCCGAAGTCCATGACCTTGGCCTGGCCTTTGTTCGTCACCATGACGTTGGCGCTCTTGATGTCCCGGTGGATGATGCCCTTGCGGTGGGCCTCGCCCAATCCGGAGGCGATCTGGCTCGTGATCGCCAAGGCAACCTCGCCCGAGAGTGGCCCTTTCTTGATCTTGTCCCGGAGCGTTTCCCCTTCGACGTACTCCATGGCGATGAAAGACCGGCCCTCGGCTTCCCCGACTTCATGGATGACGCAGATGTTGGGGTGGGAGAGGGCCGCGGCCGCCTGGGCTTCGATGATGAATCGCTCCTTGAGCTCGGGCGAGTTCATGAGATGAGGCGGTAGAAACTTCAGGGCGACTAACCGCTTGAGCTTGAGGTCTTCCGCTTTATAAACGACTCCCATCCCCCCGTGGCCGATTTCCTCGAGTATCCGGTATTTTCCGGCGATGAGACTGTCCTTGGATATGACATGAAGAGGTGTTTCCAGAGTTTTCGTCAAAGAAACGGAGGCCTGCGCCTCCTGCGCCAGAAGTGCCGCGCAGCTGCCGCAAAACCGGGACGTGTCGGGATTGTCAGCGTGACAGTAAGGGCATTTCATGGCCTTGTTTCCCTTCTTAATCAAAATCATATCTACGGTGGTTTCTCATGTCAATGACCACGGGAAAAGGTGATGGAGAGGAGAGTCCAAAATCGTAATGGATGCCAGGCGTCGGCGGCTTTGAGGCTAAGGTCGAGCCAAAACCGTTTCTCGGCCGACCCGCTTTTCTTTGTCACTTGACCTCTATTGCCTCCTTATATATAAAGAAGGAGAGCCCTTATCGAGGGGCCAAGCATGGAAAAACGAAGATTAATCGTTGGCATCCTGGCCGCCCTCATCGTCCTGGCGGCCGGGGCTTATTTCTTTATCAATGTCGGGCCCAAGGAGATCCAGGTTACCACGCCGACGGGCAAGGCCCGGCCGGCCGTTCCGGGGCCCAAGGAAATCACCATCCGCAACGTCACCAAGGAAGTCGTTCCTTACTCTCTCCAGCCGAACGGGTCGACGGCCAAGCCCGTCGAGAAAAGCCTGGCCGTCGGCGCCGTCGACCGCATTCCCGCCACCCAGATCATGGTGATTACGTACAAGAAATGGGGGCGCGATGTGACCTATTCCCTGTATCCCGGGAAGCCATATTCCTTCCGCTACGACAGCGACAACCACATCGATATCTGGCTGGGCTCTCACGGCCGGCAAGATGCCGAAGACCTGGCGCCGTTCGTGCCCACGCCGATGGAAGTCGTGGAAAAAATGCTCGAGCTGGCCAAGGTGACCAAAAACGACGTCGTCTATGACATCGGCTGCGGCGACGGCCGCATCGTGATCTTTGCGGCGGAAAAATACGGCGCCCACGGCGTCGGCATCGATATCGACCCGGCGCGGATCCAGGAATCCAAAGAGAACGCCAAAAAGGCCGGGGTGGAGAAGCTCGTCAGGTTCCGCCTGGAAGATGCGACGAAAACCGACATTTCCAAGGCCACCGTCGTGACCGTCTATCTCCTTCCGGAGTCCAACGAACTGCTTCGTCCGAAATTCGAAAAGGAGTTAAAGGCGGGAACGCCCGTTGTCTCACACAACTACATCATCCCGGGCTGGGAGAACAAAGAAGTCGGATATCTCTCGGTCAAGGACACGGACGGCACGGAACACAGCGTCTTTTTATACCGCCGGTAAATTTCCAAAAGCGGTCTACTTCTTCATTTTCAGGATGCTCGTGCCCGCGATTTCAAACGAGCCGCCGCGATAATCGACTTTCTTGGAAACGGGATTCATGTTCAGGGCCAAGACGCCGTCCTCTGTTTCAACGATAAAAACGTCCGGCGCGGCGAGATTCAGGCTGAGGGGAACTTTTTTCAACACGCCTTCGCTGATGCAATCCTGGATGCTATCTTTCAAAAACCGCATGGGCAGGTTGTGGGCGATCATCCAGCTCTCTTCCTCCGGCTTCAGGTCCATGGGGCCGAAATACGCATAAACTCGGCCTTTGCCCAAACGACGCTTCCAGGCGACCTTGCCCTTTGGAGCATAGCGCATGGACAGGAGCGGTTCCGCGTCCGCGGATAACGCGGTGAAAGCCCGCGTCACAAAAACCGATTCGAGCGAGGCAATCGAGGGAAGGCTCTTCGGCGCGTCAACGGCCAATTCCGTGATTCCTTGGATCTCGTCCGAGTCCGGGCTCAAGCCGGCCAGACGGTGAAAGGCCCGACGGTCGCCGTCCCAATCCGCGGGCCGGCAGTTCAAAATGAAGAGAACTCCGCCGTTTTCGACCCACGTTTGAACGAAAACAAGCGTCCGGCTCTCCAGGATATTCGTTCCGGCCAAAACCAATATGGCTTTTTGTTCGAGGGCTCCTTCCTGGACGAGGCGGTCGTCCAGAAAATCATAATCGACAAAGCGGCGGATATCGGCAGCCAGATCCCCGAACGCCGCACGCTCGCGCGACGCTTCTCTGGATGTCGGTGTCGGGAAGAACAATCCGACGTCGATCACGGGCTTCGTCGTCTTCTGCAACTCCCCATAAGAGATATGATGGCGCCCGCCTTCTCCGATCACCGGCTTCCCTTCTTTGAGGGAAATCAATTCGGGCGTATGGTATAAAAACAACTGACGCGCGCCGGAGGTGACGGCGTTAAAAAGCCGTCCCAGCATTCCGACAGGAGTCACGGCCGAGGCAGGCTCGTGCCCGAAATAAGCGCCGTAAAACCGGCAGGCCGACCCGATCAGCCGCGTCAGCCGGACATTGTGGGGGAAAGAACTGGACTCGTTGGTGATGCGGATTCCGCCGTTGTATTTGGCCGCCGTCCTCGCTTGGGCGCTGAAATCCGAGCCGTGCTCGGGTGACATATCGCCGCCCGTGCATAGATAGATCTCGGTGTTCGGAAAATATTCGCGGGCGGCCGACATCCAGAAGTCGGCATAGGCCGTCATGGAATCGCGGTACCAGCGAAGGAACTCGAGCCACGCGCGCTCGGAGGCGGCTGTTTCTGGACGAAAGGGCGCGACCTTATCGAATGTCGTGTATTTACTTTTCCACGCGGTGTTCAAGGCTTCAAGATCGCCCTTATAGAGTTCTTTGACCGTTCTGCGGAAATCAGCGGCGGCCAGCGCATCGCCGCACCAGAAACCTCCATGGGAATGATATTCACCTGGCCAGTTCCCCAACACGGAAAAAATGGCCTCGCCATAATCGCCGGAAATTCCGATGTTGATGGACTCGAGCACATCCATCGGCACATAGTGCTCGGCGAATTTTCGCAGATAGTCGCGCACATAATCGCGAAGGCGCGGGCACCAGATGGAGGGGATGGCGCTGTCGCGTCCGTGTTCCAGGCAGCGCAGCATGACCATCTGGGGGTCACGGCGCACGAATTCCGGCGTGACGTACCAGGGTCCGGCAATAATGAACGGGATCCACTTGATTCCATGTTTTTTGAACAGGGCCGCGTCCGCATCATACTCCGACCAGTCCGTCTGGCCGCGCTCCTTTTCGACCTTGTTCCAATAAATGTATGTCTGGATGCTCGTCACGCCCATTTGTTTGAGGAGCTCGAGCCTCTCATCGACATCTTTATCCGTATGGCTGATGGTGCAGACCGTGACCTCCATCGGTTGAGATGCGGGCTGAGAGAAGGCGGGGCTTGAAGTTATCAGCAGAAAAGCGAGAAAAAGACACGGGATCGCTTTGAAAATAAAGTCAAAAATCCCCTTTCTCCCCCTTTTATCAAAAGGGAATATGGGTGATTTTACTTTCATCATTTGATAGAAATGAATTTCACCGATGATTGATTTGGGTGCTTTGCGACTCTCGCTCATGATTTTTGCGCCTCCTGAAACAAATGGATAACGGCGGACTAAAGAGCCAATTTGGCCAAGAGATATGATCTGCGATGAGGGAGCATGGTTTGCGATAATCTTAGTTTTAAGAAACGCGGCCTGTCAAGCAAGTCGGCCGCTTAAGGATGCTTTTCAGCGGGAATCGCGGCATCCGAAACCCTAGGATATCAAAAAGACTAAGCCGATAAATATTCCACATTCGGCGAATTGATTTCTGTAATGGTTAATTATGATTCTCGAGGTATGATACAAAATTAATGGATTTTGAGTCTTTAAAATATGGGAAAAATAAACTAAAATGATTGTCATACATTAGTATTTGCATAACATGTCCAAGCTAAATCATTCAATAAAACCAAGAAATAAAAAGATAGCCAAAATCGGATACGGAACGCCTCTCAACATCACAAAATTTCTAAAGGAAGACGAAAAAATTTATGAATCCCGAAAAGAAGGAATTTTAGTAAAGAAACGAAAGAAATATCGACTTATCGATTTATTTGCAGGTGCCGGAGGTATGTCCCTCGGTTTTTCTGAACGTTTCGGCCATCTTTTTGAGCCAGTTTGGGCGAATGATTTCAACGAATACTGTGTAAAGACATATAATGAAAACTTCGGGAACCATTGCATCTTGGGTGATATTAATCAAATTCTTCAATCGGCAAGTATATCTATACCGCAGGCCGACGTGGTGATAGGAGGGCCGCCTTGTCAAGGATTCAGCCTATTAAATAAAAATCGTGAGGGCGATCCACGCAAACAATTATGGCGGCCGTTTCTAGAAATTGTAGATAAATCTAAAGCACAAGTATTCGTAATGGAGAATGTTCCTCAGCTGCTCGGATCATTCGAACACGGAGAGATTATGGGAGCGGCAGAGGCCATGGGCTTCAAGGTCTGGGGTGATGTGCTTTGCGCCGCAGATTACGGAGTCCCGCAGACACGAAAACGGGCCTTCATTGTGGGATGCAAATTTATGGATCCACGCTTTCTTTTTCCTCCCAGAAAAACTCATTATAATCCGAACAAATTTGCATATCCTCCCAGATATATTAACGACGAAATAGGCGAATATATTCCGGAAGCAAAGAAATGGCTTACCGTGAAGGACGCTATTAGGGACCTCCCCGAGCCGAAGGGGACTGAAATCAGAAATGATCCGTTTCCTCTAAACCTCCATTTCGGCCGTACGCCCACAGCCGATAGTCTTGCCAGGTATAAAGCTATTCCGAAAGAAGGAATGAACAGATTTGATTTACAAAAAAATGCGCCGGAATTAACCCCCCATTGTTGGATAAAAAAGAAAACCGGAGGCACGGACCTGTTTGGAAGGCTATGGTGGGATAGACCGGCATTTACAATAAGAACAGAATTTTTCAAGCCTGAAAAGGGCAGATATCTTCATCCCGTTCAGCATAGGCCGATAACCCATAGAGAGGCCGCACGGCTCCAATCATTCCCCGATGATTTTATATTTCTTGGCTCAAAAATTGAAATAGCCCGCCAGATCGGAAATGCGGTACCTCCCTTGCTTGCCGCAAGAGTCGCGGACGTGGTTTATCATCTTTTGATGCACATCTGAAACATGATCGACGTTTTCTCTTCGGAAAAAAGAAGCCGTATAATGAGCCGCGTTCGGAGTTATGACACGGAACCGGAATTAAAAGTAAGGTCTATTGTTCATCGAATGGGCTATCGATTTCGTATACATCAAGATAAGCTGCCTGGAAATCCTGATATTGTCCTGGCCAAACACAAAAAGGCGATTTTTATCCACGGATGTTTTTGGCACAGTCATAAAGGATGTCCGCGTTCCAAAAGGCCGACCTCGAATATTTCATTTTGGCAAGATAAGCTGGACAAGAATCAAGAGCGAGATAAAAGAGTACAAAAAGAATTACGAAATTTAGGATGGAAATACCTCGTCATTTGGCAATGTGAGATAAAAAAGGACAATCGGCTTCAAAAAAAAATTGGGAATTTCTTAAAAATTAAGCGTTCGGCTCGAAGGATTAAAAAATGAACAGAAATTCCTCTGAAAAAATAAGGCGAGAAATCGCTAAACTTATTGAAAATTTTGAGGTAGAGCTCAAGGGCACCGACCTCAGGACAAAAGTATTGGCGTTGGTCCCGGTTTTTGGTCATTTGCGCGATTTAGGCAAATCTTTAATTCCTAAATGGTAGCCGTAAGGACATCGTGAACCGATTCTTAATGGATGGAACCGTAAGGACATCGTATACTGTTCGTGCCTCAGCGGAGGGGATCGATAACCCTTCCTGTGAAAGGGAACGGGACCGA
>Ga0315280_10000117_pt1 | contig 146680 bp, 114 predicted proteins | sample YL17G06_40_MG_FD_203697 | JGI IMG/M metagenome (GOLD analysis project Ga0315280, IMG submission 203697) | Sediment microbial communities from Yellowstone Lake, YNP, Wyoming, USA - YL17G06_40 | ecosystem: Environmental > Aquatic > Freshwater > Lake > Sediment | place: USA: Wyoming | collected... | reverse complement strand
GACAAGCGAGTGCGCGTGCGCGCCATCGCCTCTTACCAGCGCGATGTCAACCGCGTCTTCGAAGGGGCGATCTTCTCCAATAGCCCCCTCACCCTCAACGGCTCCGGCGGCGTGTATCCGGACGCCACCGGCAAGGGCGGGCAGATCTATGCCAACGGCGACGTCACATTCAAAGGCACCTCCTTCACCATGACGGATGAAGGCGCCGTCTTCACCACCGGCGATACCAACTGGGTCCCGCCCCAGGTGCCGGTGACCAGCGTGTACGAGCACATCGCTCCCGTGCCGATGCCGATCATTGACCTCACCTACTACCGGAGCATCGCCACCACAGTCTACAACTCCGACAAGACGTTCAATAGCAGCAACATGACTGGACTGAGCGGGGTCATCTACGTCAAGGGCGATGTCAGCATCTCCGGCAGCTACACGGGCCAGGCGCTGATCGTCGCCGAGGGCAACATCAAGGTGTCCGGGAATGTAACGACGGGCGACCTGGACCATGACGCCATCGGGTTGATCACTGCCAAGTCGGTGAAAGTCACCGGGAACCCGACGGTTGACGGGCTCATCTACTCCCACAGCGTCACCCAGGATGCGTCGGCCACGATCAACGGCAACGCCACGATCAACGGCGCCGTGGTGGCCGACGTGGTCACCACTAACGGTGGCATAGTCGTCCGCTACCGCGATGTCTGGGGCGGCCTGCCTCTCCCCGGCAAGGGGAAGACGCAGTGGGCCCAGGTCTCCTGGGAGGAGCACTACCTGTGAAGCTGTTTCATAGCCTACCTGGATCGGGCTATGAAACAGCCCGGCAACGGCGCTCCGCATTCACGGGCGCATTCCATGCGCACGCGGGCGACCGCCGCGGTGGGAGGCTATGGAATGCGCTGTGTAACTGACTGTCCGGCTCCCTGCGCCACGGCAACAACCATGGCGCAGGGAGCTCCTGCGAAGTGGTTGGCGTAGGCGCTTTCCCAAGGGGGAGCGCCAGGCGGGCATAGACATGCCCGCCTCACAGTGACCAGGGTAACGCAGAAGCACGACCCCGGCTGCGGGGTTGCTCCGCAGCCCCCGCTGATTCAGACGGGTGAGGAGGAGCCCGCTTGCGCTTTCCACTGTTCCGCGACAGCTCCGATCCAGACGAGAAGAGGAAAGAGATCCTCTGGACGGCGATCAGCTTCATCGTGATCTTTGCGAGCTGGTTGGCCGTCGTGCTGGTGTTCGGCTATCAGCCGCTCACCTTCGGCGTCAGCTACGACGAGGTGGTCCTGGTCACGGGCCTGGGCTTGCTGCTGCTCTGCCTCATCCTCTATCTCGCCGGACGGGAGCGAGAACAGCGCTACGTCAACCGGCGGCTGCTGGATCGGCTCCGCACTACAGTCCGCGACCTCGACCAGCGCATCCGCCAGCTCGACGGCCTCTCCGCCATCAGCGCGCAGCTCGCCAGCTCGCTCGATCTGGACGACATCGCGCAGTCGGCGGTGGACGCGGTGGCCGACAGCCTCCAGGCCGAGCGCTCTTGCCTGGTCCTGGTTGACGAGCAGACCGGCCACCCGGTCTACGCGCGGCGCTCCGGTGAGCCGCGCTCGCGAGATGAGGCCACCGTCCCCGACCAGGATGACCTGTGGCCAGCACCCCTGGCTGCGGGGGGCCATGCTCTTACCGATGTGGAGGCCCAAGTCGCGGCCTGGAACCAGCTCTCCCATCTCATCAGCGCTTCGCTTCGCCTGAAGAGCGGCCTGACCGGCATTCTGACCGCCCGCCGGCCGGAAAGCGCTTCGCCCTTCGCGGCCGACGACTGCAACATGATCGCCACGCTCGCGAATATGACCGCGAAGGCGCTCGAGAATGCCCAGCTCCACTCCGACCTGCGCGAGAACTACCTGGCGACCGTACGTTCCCTGGTCCGCTCGCTGGACGCGCGCGACAACTACGCCGCCACTCACAGCCAGCGCGTAGCAACTTTGGCCGTTCGCATCGCCGAGCAGATGGGGCTGCCCGATCACCTGATCAGAGACCTGGAGGTTTTCGCTCCTCTCCACGATGTAGGCAAGATCGGGATTCGCGACGACATCCTCCTCAAGAAGGGCGTCCTGACTGCACAGGAGAAGGATATCTGCCGGCAGCACTGCCTGATCGGGGATCGCATCATCCGACCCCTCAAGCCTAGCCGGGATGCCCTCGCGCTGGTTCGGAATCACCATGAATCCTGGGATGGCAGAGGGTATCCGGACAGCTTGGCCGGCGCCAACATCCCGCTCCTGGCGCGGGTCGTGAAGGTGGCCGACTGCTACGATGCCCTGGTCACCGAGCGCCCCTATGGGTCGGTGATGAGCGAAGAGGAGGCGCTCGCCCACTTCCAGCTCCACGCCGGATCTCAGTACGACCCCGCCGTCGTCGCCGGCCTCATCGCCGTGCTCTGGGGGGAGGCGCCAACCAGCACACAGGAGGTGGCGCGGACCGAGGCGCTCCACCCTGTCCCTGCCGCCACGCCGACGACTGCGGCGAGGCGCGCATTCCCTGGGGAGAATGCGCGGGGGTTGCTCCGCAGTGCCCGCTGAGTTGAGCACCCATGCCGTCAGCTACACCATAGACCCAAGATGAGGGCCAACCATGACGCCGATCCGTATTCAGACCAACCCTAACGCGCCCAAGACCCACGCCGGTTCCGACAGCGAGCAGCTAGCCGAGATCCTCCGGGCGGCCGAGCTGGTTGATGTGAACATGATGGAGCGAGCGCAGGCCATCCACCAGGCCCAGGGCCGCTGGCTGGGCAACATCCTGGTCGAGCTGGGGGCGATCTCGCCAGAAGATATGGTCCAGGCCCTGAGCAAGGCCTTGGGCCTCAAGAGTATAGACCTGACCGATGCGCCTCCCAGCCTGGACGCGGTTCGGGCCTTGCCCGAGTCCATGGCCCGGCGTTTTGCGGTGGTGCCGGTCTCACAGATAGACACCACGCTTCACATCGCCATGGTCAACCCGCTGGACATGCTTGCCTTCGACTTGATCCAGGCCCGCACGGGGATGCACCTGGAGCGCCTGGTGTCGGCGGAGCGCGATGTGCGCGGGGCGATTGACCGCTTCTACGGCCAGCTCGCCCGGGAACTGAAACAGCCGAGCGCTGCCCACGATGACCGCAAGAGCCTCTCGCTCAGCCGCGACCAGGCGGTGGAGGCGGAGGAGGTCAGCCATGTGGACGATCTCCTGCGGATGGTGATAAAGCGCCGCGCCTCGGATCTCCATCTCTCGGCCGGCAGCGCCCCCACCCTCCGCGTTGATGGCGAGTTGGTGGCCGTGCACGCCCAGAAGCTCGGCCCACGCAAAGTGCACGAGCTGATCTACGCCATCCTCACCGACGAGCAGATCGCCCACTTCGAGGAGAACTGGGAGCTCGATTTCGCTTACAGCGTGGCCGGCAGCTGCCGTTTCCGCGTCAACTGCCACCGGCAGCGCGGCACCATCGGTTCGGTCTTCCGGGCCGTGCCGGTTGATCCCCCATCCCTGGACGGCCTCGGTATGCCCGATATCCTCAAGACCATGGCCTCTCGCCCGCGTGGCCTGGTGCTCGTGACCGGCCCCACCGGGTCCGGCAAGTCAACCACCCTGGCCGCCATGATCCGGGAGATCAACACCCACCGGCCCTGCCACATCGTTACCGTCGAAGACCCCATCGAGTTCCTCCACCGCAACGACAAGAGCATCATCATCCAGCGCGAGGTGGGAAGTGACACCAGATCGTTCGCGAATGCCCTTCGGCATGTGCTCCGCCAGGACCCGGACGTGATCCTGATCGGCGAGATGCGGGACCTCGAGACGATCGCGGCCGCCATCACCGCGGCCGAGACCGGCCACCTCGTGCTCGCCACCTTGCACACCACGAGCGCGGCCCAGACGGTGGACCGCATCGTGGACGTGTTCCCGCCTCACCAGCAGGAGCAGATTCGCGTCCAGCTCTCCACCGTGCTGGAGGGGATCATCTGTCAGACGCTCCTGCCCCTGGCCGACGGAAAGGGCCGTGTCTGCGCGCAGGAGGTCCTGGTCGCCACCTCCGCCATCCGCAACCTGATCCGGGAGGGCAAGACCCATCAGATGCCCTCCGTGCTTCAGTCCAGTGCCGCAGAGGGCATGCAGACGCTCGACCAGGCGCTCAAGACCCTGGTGCTGCAGGCCAAGGTGACCCCCCAGGCCGCCATGGCGGTGGCCAGCAACCCCCAGGACTTCCAGATGTTCCTGCGGATGCGCTAGAGAGCGCCGGCTACGCGTGGGGCGACGTTAGCCGCCGGAGGGCTTTCCCCCCTCCGGCGCGCGGGAGTACAGCGCATTTCATGACCCCACCCCTCCTCCCCGCACCATCCGCCGGCATGAAATGCGCCCGCGCACACCCGTCCCTACCGGCCGGCTGTTTCATAGCCCCGCCGCAGGCGGGCTATGAAACAGCTTGTAGTGCAGCGTAGCGGCGGTGGTATTGCCGGCCGCATCCCGGGCTCTCACCTCCATCTGGTGCGCGCCCGTCGGCAGGCGCCCGGGATCGAGCACGATCTCCTCGCGCGGGTCATCGAAGATCCCGTCCTTCGCCGCCGCAGCCTGCCATTCGCCCGCGTCAACCCGGAACTCGGCGCCGGTGAGGTAGGTCGTTCGGTCGAATGCGGCCGCCCCCGCCGGAGGCGGGTCGGTGTCCTTTCTGCTCCGATCTACGACCAACTCGGGCGGGGTGTTGTCCACGATGAATGATGGCGAGACCGCCTTGCCCTCCCGCGCTCCGTCTGGATTCGAGATGCGGTCACTGCCGACCACTCGGATCACATAGACCCCATCTGCCACTTTGGCCGTGTCCCACTCTATGAGGGGCGCATTCCCCACGGGGAATGCGCCGGTGTTGGTCGCCGTAGACGCGGCAGCCGTTGGCTTGGCCGAGGGCCCCTCCTCCCCTGCACCCGACGGGGCAGGCTTGGCGCCGGCCTCCGCGGTCTTCTCTTCGGCGCCCTCCTCCGTTGCCGAGGCGGGGCTCGGTCCGGCGCTCTGCTCCCCCTCGTCCTGGTTCTGAGTCTTTGCCACGGGCGCAAAGCGACCGCCCTCGCGCCCGCCAGGGGCTGCGGGCGGCGCGCCCATGTCCGCAGTTCCCGCCCCGCCCTTCTGCTTGCCTTCGGCCGGTTTCGGTGGTGTAGGCTTCGGAGCTGCCTGCGGCGGCGCAGTTCCCGAGCCCGCCTGTGCCGAGGTCGGTTTGGAACCGGCCTCCCCTTCCTTCGTCTCCTTCTTCTGCTCAGCTTCCGCCTTCACCGGGGCCTCTATCTTCGTCCAGGTCTGACCTCTGTCCGCAGACCAGGCGACCTCGTAGGTGAGCTTGTCGCTATCCGGATCGCGGCCCGACCACCTCACCGTCTTCTTGCGCGACCAGATCTCGCCTCCCTTGGGCGCGGATAAGGAGACCTCAGGCGCGCGGTTGGCCGGCAAATAGCTGAACTCGACCGATTCCAGGCGAGGGATCGCTTTGCCCTCCCCCTCCAGCTCAATCCGACACTGCAGGAAGCGGCCCGGAGGGGCGGGCTTCGGACTTACCTCTGCCACTATCGCCGGCTGCCAGTCACTCCAGGTGCTGTCGGGGTGGCCCGTCTCACCCGCGCGCGTCCAGATGCTTACCCGCGCGCCGGTCGGGCAAGCGCCCTGCCAGCGCGCCGCGCCCCATCGCGCCTCTGCCCCCGCGTCTCGCACCGTCGAGAGATAGTGGCCCGTCCGCCTGACGGTTCCGTCCAGCTTCACGATCTGCCCGGTGTCTGACGCGGTCAGATAGATCGCCCCGGCTGCGTCAGCCGCCATTCCCGCCAGGAACGCGGTCTTCGGATCGTAGATCTCGGCCCACGTACCATCGGGCCAGATCGCATAGACCCTGGCTTCCGGCCCGGTCGCGGCGTAGATGACACCGTCGGCCCCGGCGCGCAGGGCGAGCACGTGCTTGCCCTTGGACTTCAGCACTTCCCGCATGGCCCCGTCCCGCCCGATGCGCAGGACCCGCCCGTCCGGAGACGTGCCGACGTAGACGTTGCCCTCCGCATCCACCGTCAGGCTCTGGGCCGACGACTTCTCGATCTCGAACACCGACCGCGACGCGCCGTCCGCCCCCACCGCGTACACCTTGCCCCGCGGGGAGGTGGCGAGGTATAGCGTGTCATCGGGGCCGGCCGCCAAGGCCACGATATGGCGGTCGGCAGCGGTGAAAGCTACTGCTGCCTTGCCATCCGGGCCGATCCGGAAGAGCTTCCCCTCCGGCCCCGTGGCTGCCCACAGCGTGCCCGACCCGGTGATGGCCAGGGCCCACACCAGCGGCGCCTCCAGGCGGCAGAGCGTGCTTGCCTGGCCATCCGCCCCCAGCCGGTAGATCGTGCCGCTCGGCGCAGCGGCGGCGTACACTGCCCCATCCTTCCCCACCGCGATCGCCTGCACCCCCGCATCGCCGGTCGTCAGCGCGACCGTCGTCTTCCCATCAGGTGTGGTCCTGCGCATCCCGCCATCGGCCCAGCTTCCGGTGTAGACCGATCCGTCAGGTCCAACGGCGATCGGCCAGAGGCACTGCGCGGTGACCTGGCTCACGACGGTCGCCCGGGGCGCGAGCGCCAGGCCCCCGGCGCTCACCGCCGCCACGCCCTCTGACTTTCCCTGCGCTAGGTCCTTCTGCGCGCTCAGCCGCCAGATGGAGGCCGGCCTCCCCACCGCCTCTCCCCGCGGACCTGCGCTCACCGGAGCTTCACCCGATACCTCAGGGACGCTGATCTCCGTCTCTCCTACCGCGGAGACCTCGTCCCAACTGGGCATCGGGACCTGCTCCTCGTCCAGGCTCAGGTCCTCTTCGCCGCCGTCAGGCCCGCCCGCACTCGCGGTCCCGACGGCGCCGCGCAGCGACGTCCCCAAGCCCATGAACAGGCCGGCCAGGCCGGGCGGCATCTCCTCGAACCCGGGCATGCCGTACTGGGGCGACGGCGGGCGCCCCCCCTTGTCCTTCTCCTCACCCTCGACGGTCAACGACACCACGGAGTAGCCGGAGACGACCCACTCCGTGCGCTCGCGCCGCTCCACATAGTCGCGCAGCGGGCGCAGCCGCGTCCCGCCCGAGGCCCGCAGCACTTCCATCGCCGCCGGTGGCAGATCGCGCAGGACCATCCCCCGCGCCTCGACTCCGACCGTGGGCAGCGCGAGCTGCACCACCAGCTCATCATTGCTCGCCCGGGCGAGCATCTGCCCCACCATCTGGCCCAGCGACTCGGGCTGCGGCTCTCCCACCTCCAGCCGCGAGCGCAGCCACTCCGCAGACCGACCCCCGGCGATCCCGAGTTGCACCCGCCCCGGGGGACAGGTGGCGGGGATCTGCACCTTCTCCACCTGGGTGATCCGCCCCGGCGGGCTGGCCACCCGGAGCGTGGCCGTGACCTGCACCTCCTCCCCTGGCTTAACTACGTGCTTGTCCACCAGCACCTGCTCCAGCCGAGCCACCCGCCTCCGCTTGCTGAACTCGACCTTGATCCCCAGCCCCGTCAGCTTCGCCTCCCCGAACTCGCTGCTCTGGAGCGCGTCCAGGATCTGGTTGAGCTCTTCGGTGGCAGAGGCCATCGCAGCCGACGGCCCGAGCAGTAGGGCCAGCAGCCCTTCGGCCTCCTCCATGGCGTAGGTGTTCTCCCTCTTCAGCTCCGGCAGCCCCTCCGCTTGCACCGAGAACGCCACCCTGGTTGTCCCCTCGGTCGGCGGGCCGGCACTCTCGATCGCACCCATCATGGCGGCGGAGAGCAGCGTCGTGGTGAGCGACCGGTTGCGCACTACCTCGAGGGCATACTTGTGCGTCACCTTCCGATCGCGGTCGGTCACATCAACCTTCGTGCGGACCAGTGCGGGGGCGGCGCCCAGCTTTCCGCCGATACACCACGGTCTGTCCTCCGTGAAATGCCCGATGGTCTGCCCGCCGGACGCTAACTTGAAAGACAGCTCCGACGAGGGCATGATGCCATGCACGTAGGCCGCGACCAGTGGCAGGTCAGTGCTCCCCAGGCTCGACATGGTGTGGCCGAAGGCCAGCACGACCCCGTCGTGGACCAAGGTTACCGTCCCGATGGCCGTGACATCGAGATCCCCTCCCATCAGCCGCGCGCCGACCGCCGCCCCCGGGACCATGCGGGCTTCCACGTGCGCCATCCCGCCCGCGCCGGCCACCGGCGTCAGGCCCAAGGGTTCGAGCGTGGTTCGCAGCATCGGCATCAGGCTCGGGTTGATCCCGCTCACCAGCAGGGGAGTCGCGACCGGCGTCAACGTCATCACCGCGGGGGCGGCCGAACGACCCCACGCGGTCGGGCCCGACCCGACTGCGCGCACCTCCGCGCGTGCGATGCGCTGGCCCTGGATGACGAAGGGCTGGGTCGCCTTCAGCGCGCCTTCTTGACGCACCGGCGCCGATCCCGGCTGGAACGCCTCCAGCATCTGCGCGATCGGCGTCACCCCGGCCACAGGGTGCTTGGCGAACGACCAGGTGTAGGCGAGGGCGCCGATGAGCTTCCCCCGAAGGTAGACCGGGCTCCCGCTCATGCCGGCCACCACCCCGAACCCCTTGCTGACCGGCGGCCCGGAGACGATCCTGACCAGGATGATGTCGCCGCCGAAGTCAACCCGTCGCAGCACGCCCAGCACGACGACCCCGAAGTCCTCGATCCGCGTGCCGCTGAAGACGCTCTTCCCGACCCCCGTCATGCCCGGCCGGATCTCATCTACCGACATCATCGCACTGCGGGCTATGAGGGGAGCCGCCGCCTGGCTTGAGGTCCGCGGAGCCTTCGCCGCGCCCGCCTGCGCCGCGTTCAGGCTTACCCAGCCCGCCACGAGAAGCGCGGCGGCCAGCGCGGCCGCGCGCCAGCTGGGTGGCAGGAGCAATCCCCCAACTGGCGGACTGCCGAACGGGAGGTTGCTGCGGAGATGCCTCATCTCTATCCCTCTTGCCGGGGGCGCAAGTCGCGGCCCCTCCTATAGCCTACTTGACCAGCGCCAGCTTGATGTTCATGATCATCTTGGTGCTCACGTCCATGCCTGGCGTCTCGGGCCCGCTCACGCTCATCTTCATATCCATCCCCATCGTTCCTTCGCCCTTCACGTACACGCTGTTCTCGTAGTCGTAGTGCCAGACCATTTCTCCCTGAAGCGTCGCCTGCATGGAGCCGGCGCCTGACTGGCCTCCAGGTATCGGGATCGTCAGCGGCCCACTGAAGGTGCTCCGAACCTGGGCGCACTTGCGCCCCTCCACTGTGGTCAGGGAGACCAGGCGCGACGCCACGTCGAGGCTGATCTCGGGGCTTCCGGCGGTCGCCGGGAGCTTGAGCTGATCCGACCAGGTATCACCAACCTTGACCTGCCCCTCAGGCAGCGCGGCGAAGCTCGCAAGCTCCGACCAGGTCCCGGTCCCAGAGAGGAGGTCAGCGGTCGCCGCCTTGTCTCCGAGGTCCGCCTCGATCACGCGCACCAGTCGCCCCCGCCGGTCCATCTCGGTAACCATCTTCCCAATCGGCATGGGCTGGGTCTGCGATTGGCCGCCCATGTTCATGACGAACTCTCCGCCAGTCAGACGCTGTTGGACGCGCACCCGGTCGGCTGTCTCGGAGAGGGCCTTCTCGGTGTAGCTCATGCTCCCCCTCACCTGCACGCGCATGGGCTGGTCCATTGCCTGCGAGGCGGCCTCCATGCGGCCGGCCATGGTTAGCTTGTGCTTCACCGCCACTCCGACTTTGGGCGCGTAACGCAAGACCACGGCGGCAGCCGGCACCTGGGTCGCGCCCCCCTCGGCGACCTTCCCCTCCCCTGCGGCCGGCGCAGGCGCTTCGGCTGCGGTGAGACAAGACAGACACATCGCCAGCCACAGACAGGCAGTCAGCCCAGCGAGGTGACCTCTCCTCATCGTCGTCGTCTCCCTTTCCTTCGGCTCCGCCCCCTTCGACTTCGCTCAGGGCAAGCAGGGCAGGCCCGCACGCGGCGGGCAAGAGTCACACGACCGGCAACTCCTCCCCCATCACCGCGCCGGTCAGCGTCTCGGCTCCGGCCGGCTCGACCAGCAGCATGTCCTCCAGCCTCACTCCGCCCACCCCGTCCAGGTAGACCCCCGGCTCCACCGTGACCACATTTCCCGCCGCCAGCCTGGTCTCCTCGCCTCCCCCCAGCCGCGGCGCCTCATGCACCTCGATGCCGACGCCGTGCCCCAGCCCATGCCCGAAGGCCTCGCCGTAGCCGGCCGCCGAGATCAGCTCGCGGGCTGCGGCGTCCACGTCGCCGCACACGGCCCCCTCCATGACCGCCGACGCACCTGCTCTCTGCGCCCGGTAGACCAGTGAGTAGATCTCCTGCGCCTGCGCCGAGGCCGACCTGACCGCGAACGTGCGCGTCATGTCCGAGCAGTACCCATCCACCCGTGCGCCGATGTCAACCACCACCAGATCGCCCCGTCTCAGCTCTCGCTCTGTGGTCTCGGCGTGAGGTAGCGCGCTGTGCGCGCCCGAGGCCACGATCAGGTCAAAGGCGGCTGCCTCCGCCCCCTCCCGTCGCATGCGGAACTCCCCCGCCAGCGCGATCTTCCTCTCGGTCGCCCCGGGTCGCAGCAGCGCGACCATTTCCCACAGGGCCTGGTCAGCCAGAGCGGCCGCCTGGCGGAGGCAGCTCACCTCTTCCGGCGACTTCACCGCGCGCAGCTCCTCGACCAGGGAGGCCGGGGTCAGCTCTGCCGTCTCTTCCCGTTCGGCTTCGCTCCCTTCGGCTTCGCTCAGGGCAAGCGCGGCCAGCCCCTCGGACAGCTCCGTTCGCCGCTGGCAGGTGAGGTGCCCGGGCTCATAGCCCAGTTGCTGCACGCCCCACTGCCTTGCCAGCTCGCCCAGCCGGCCGAACAGCCGCCGCTCGATCTCGATGAAGTCGTAGTCCGGCGCCTGCTCTCTTGCCTGGAGACGGTACCGGGAGTCGCTCAGCAAGGCTGCGCGGTCGGCCGTGATGAGTAGCGCCCCTGAGGATCCGCGAAATCCGCTGAGGTAGAAGATGTTGCTCGGCGCGGAGATCGCCAGCCCGCCAACCTCCGACCCCACCATGCGCTGCCGCAAGCGCGCGAGCCGCGCTTGCTGAGCCGCGCCCATCAGATGCCCGGAGCGAAGCCCGCGGCGAGGCCCCGCAAGGCGAGCAGGTAGCTGCCAGCACCGAATCCTGCGATCTGTCCGAGAGTGGCCGGCGCCACCACCGAGCGCCGGCGGAACTCCTCCCGCGCATGGATGTTCGAGATATGGACCTCGACCGCGGGCAGCCCCACCGCCTTCAGCGCGTCGTGGATGCCGATGCTGGTGGTGGTGAACCCGGCCGGGTTGATAATGATCGCCTCCGCCCACTTGGCCGCATCGTGGATGGCGACGATGACCTCGCCCTCGTGGTTCGACTGGACGATCCGCACCTCCACCCCCAGCTCGGCGGCCAGGCCCTCGATCTCCCGGTTGATCTCGGCCAGTGTCTTCGGGCCGTAGATGGCCGGCTCGCGCTGGCCGAGCAGATCGAGGTTGCAGCCGTGGATCACCATCACGCGCTTCGCGCCCATTTCGGCCTCTCCGTGGCGCCGGTTGCCAACACCCGCGCATTCCCCGTAGGGAATGCGCGCCTCCTGCCTTACGGCAGGTCCAGCACCATCCCCACTTCACCGCAGTCCGGGAACTTGGGACAGCGGATGCACTCGCTCCAGACCTTCTGAGGAAGCTCGGCCTTCTCCACCCGGCGGAAACCGAACCGGGCGAAGTAGTCCGGGATGTAGGTCAGCACGAACACCCTCGGGACGCCAAGCGTCTTCCCCTCCTCCAGGCAGGCCTGAACGAGGCACTCGCCGGTGCCCAGGCCGCGCCTGCTCTCGCGCACCGCCAGGCTCTTGACCTCCGCCAGGTCGGCCCAGGTCACGTGGATGGCGCAGCAGCCTGCGATCTCGCCCTCCACCTCGGCCAGCACGTAGTCCCTCAGGTTCTCGTAGATCTCGCTGAGGGAACGCGGGAGCATCTCGTCCCGCTCCGCGTAGTAGTTGATGAGGCGCTGCACCTCGGGCACATCCTCCACCCGGGCGCGCCGCAGCTTGGTTTCCATCGCCCCTGTTGGGCAGGAGCTTGCTCCTGCCATTCCGCGCGTCTCGCGCCACCGACCAGCCCCCGACCCGGGCTGGACCTTGTCGCGCTCTTGCTCGATTCTAGCACAGCGCGCGGGCGAAAACAAGGCAGCCATCTTCCTCCCGAAGCGCCGGGTGGCGGGCCTGAGATACAGGAACTGCGCATCCGGGAGCGGAAGGAACGTCATACGGCCGGCGACCGGCGGGCATGCAGATCAGCCGCGGCCCTTCGGCAGGCTCAGGGTCGCCCCCCGCGCCATCGCAAGGGACACCCCGAGCGAAGCCGAGGGGCGGCTGCGCTGTCCGCCTGGGCGGACAGCCGGGACATGCCCGCCCTACCAGTCCGCCGCCGTTTGTTTAGTCATGGCCTACACCCCACCGAGGGCTGCGGAGCAACTCCGTAACCTGGACAACGACGTGGTAGCTGACCTGCTGGTGATCGGGTCCGGCGCGGCCGGGCTGTCCTGCGCGCTGCAGGCGGCTCGCGCCGGCATCTCGGTCATCGTCATCACCAACGCAGACGACCCGGCCGAGTCCAGCAGCGATCGCGCACAGGGCGGCGTCGTGGCACGTCCGCCCGGCGACACCGCCGAACAGCTCGCGGCCGAGATCATCGCGGCCGGCGACGGCCTTTGCTCGCCCGAGGCGGTTCGGCTGCTGGCAGAGAACGTGCCAGCGATCGTGGACGGCTTCCTCATCGGCGAGCTCGGGGTCGCGTTCACGCGCGATGCCGAGGGCAACCTCGACTTCACCCAGGAGGCGGCCCACTCGTGCCGCCGCATCGTCCATGCAGACGACGCCACCGGGCATGCCATCTCGGCGCGCCTGCTGGAGGCGGCGAAGGCGCAGCCCTCGCTGACGCTCTTGCCCCGTCACAGCTCGGTGGACCTGATCACCACGCCCCACCACTCGCTCGACCCCCTCACCATCTACCAGGGCGTGGAGTGCCTGGGGGCGTACGTGCTCGACCGCGCCAGCGCGAAGGTGAAGCGCTTCTTCGCCTCCGCCACCGTGCTGGCCACCGGCGGTCTCGGTCAGCTCTACCTCCATACCACCAACCCCCGGGTGGCCCGCGGCGACGGGCTGGCGATGGCGCACCGCGCCGGGGCCGTCATCATCAACGCCGAGTATGTGCAGTTTCACCCCACCGCCTTCTACCACCGCGATGCCGACCGGTTTCTCATCTCGGAATCCCTGCGTGGGGAGGGGGCTATCCTGCGGACCCGCGCCGGTCGGGACTTCATGCCCGATTACCACCCCGACGGCTCCCTGGCGGCGCGCGATGTCGTCGCCCGCGCCATCCACGAGGAGATGCTGAAGAACGGGGACGAGTACGTCTTGCTCGACCTCTCACGCCTGGAGGTGGACCCGCGAGTCCGCTTCCCTACGATCTACCAGACATGTCTCAGGTACGGCGTAGACATCACCAGAGATCCCATCCCAGTAGTCCCGGCCGCCCACTACTTCTGCGGCGGCGTGCAGGTGGACACCTGGGGCCGCACGAGCATCCGGAGGCTCTATGCTGTCGGCGAGGTGAGCTGCACCGGGGTGCACGGGGCCAATCGCCTCGCCTCCACCTCGCTGCTGGAGGCCCTGTTCTGGGGTCGCCGCGCGGCCGAAGACGCGGCGCGCAGGCATCCGCCGGCTGGCGGATTTGACACTGGTCGCATCCGTGAGATCGCCTCCTGGCACGACGAGGGGCTGACCGAGGCGATTGATCCTCTGCTCATCATCCAGGACTGGATGATGATCAAGAGCACGATGTGGAACTACGCCGGGATCGTCCGCACCACCAAGCGACTGGCCCGCGCCGAGGCCGATCTCAGCTACCTGGCACACCGCATCGAGCAGTTCTACCGCGAGACCCGGCTCGCCGACTCCCTCATCGGCCTGCGCAACGGCCTTGCGGCCGCGCTCGTGGTGGCCGAGGCCGCCAGCCGCAACCCGGTCAGCCGCGGCTGCCACTATCGCCGCGACTAGCCGTGGGGCAGGTTTCCAACCTGCCATACCGGTAGACCCTCAGAGCGTGATACGCAGCTCGACCCGTTGGCCCAACCGCCAGATCGTCAGCGTCACGCGATCACCAGTGTTGTGGGCGCGGATCATCTTGCTGAGGGCCTGCTCGCTGTCAACTGCTTTGCCATCTATCGCCAGGATAACGTCGCCCCGCCGGATCCCGCCCCGGCCGGCCGGGCCGTCGGCCTCCACATTCTGCACCAGCGCGCCGCGTCCCCCGGATACATCAAGCCTTCGCGCCTGGCCCGGCGTGAGGAAGGAATAAGAGATGCCGAGCCAGGCAGGGGCCTTGCCGGTCTCGATGATCTTCTCGAACACCTGCTTCACCGAGTCAATGGAGACGGCGAACCCGAGCCCCTGGGCCTGCGGTATCATGGCTGTCGGAATCCCGATCACGTCGCCAGTCAGGTCCACGAGCGCGCCGCCGCTGTTGCCGCGGTTGATCGAGGCATCGGTCTGGAGCAGGTCCTGGAGCATTGCGCCGCTGGCCGGATCCCTGATCTCGCGCTCCTTCGCGCTCAGCACCCCGACCGTAACGCTGTTCCCCAGGCCGAACGGGTTTCCGATCGCGATCACCCAGGCCCCAATCGGGACTCGGGCGGCGCTCCCGAGGGCCGCCGCCGGCAGGTTGCCGCCCCTGATCTGCATCACTGCGATGTCCGAGAGCGGATCGCTCCCGGCCACGCGGGCATCGAAGCTGCGCTTGTCAGCGAGGGTCACCCTGACCTTCGCCGCGCCTCTCACAACGTGAGCGTTGGTCAACACGTAGCCCTGCTTGCCGTCAATGATGATGCCGCTCCCCTCGCCCTCGCTAGGAAGAGGCTGCACCGGCCTCCCCATGAACTCCCGCAGCATCTTCTGCATCGGGTTCTCGTCTGGGGGAGGGTAGAGCGTGCTGATCCTCACCACCGCCGGCCCAACCTTCTCCACGGCCTTGACAATGGCGTCCTCTGAACTGGTAGTCACCGGCCGGCTCGTTCCCGCCGGCGCTACGGTCCCGCCCTGGCCACCGGGGTGCCTGCTGACCACGGCCCAGACCAGCAGCGCGCCGACGAGCACCCCCAGCAGCCCTGTCAGCACCGCGAAGAGCGCCTGACCTCGCTGGTAGGGTTCCGCCATCAGGGCCGCCCGGAGTGCTCGACGCCCCGTGTTCGGACACCCCGAGCGCGGCGTTCCACCATAGCCTCGGCCTTTCATGTCACGCCTCCCGGGTGCAGCCAGAAGTTCCGCCCGGCGGGGATGCAGACCAGCGGCGGCTGCGCAGTCCGCCTGGGCGGACAGCCGGGACATCCCCGCCCTACAGGCGACTAGAGTGCCCTTGCCGCCCCTCGGCTCCGCTCGGGGTGTCCCTGCGAGCCCGCTGCGGGCGACCCTGAGCCTACCGAAGGGCCGCCATGCGCTCTGCGAGGGCGAGCAGTGTGCGTGTCCCCGCGCCGGTCGCGCCCTCCACCTGGTGGGGCTCATCCTCGTCGCTCCAAGATGTGCCGGCGATGTCAATGTGGACCCATGCGGTCTCCCCCACGAACTTCCTGAGGAACCAGCCGCCGGTGATCGTGCCCGCGGGCATTCCTCCCACATTCTTCAGGTCCGCGATCTTGCTGTCGAGCTGGCGCTCGTACTCCGGGAAGAGGGGGAGCCGCCACATCCGCTCTCCCGCTCGCTCTCCTGCGTCCAGCACCGCCTCCACCAGGTCGTTATCGTTCCCCATCACGCCGGAGGCGACGTGCCCCAGCGCGATGATGCAGGCCCCGGTGAGAGTGGCCACGTCAACCAGGTGCGTCGCGCCCAGGTGGCGGGCATACCCCAGGGCGTCCGCCAGCAGCAGCCGGCCTTCGGCGTCCGTGCTGATGACCTCGATCGTCCTGCCGCCGAACGCCTTCAGCACGTCGCCGGGCCGATAGGCGCGCCCGCTCGGCAGGTTCTCGGCCGCGGGGATCACGCCCAGCAAGTCGAGCTCCAGCTTCAGCTCCGCCGCGGCCCCCATCGCGGCCAGCACCGCGGCGGCGCCGGCCATGTCGCTCTTCATGGTGTGCATCCGCTCGGAGGGCTTGATCGAGATCCCTCCGCTGTCGAAGGTGAGCCCCTTTCCTACGAAGGCAAGGCGGGGCCCGCCTGTGGTCGCCCGCCTACCCCCGGCGGAAGCAGAATCGCTTCCGCCGTGCGGGCTCCCGAGATGCCGCAGCAGGATCAGCCGGGCCGGCTGCTCACTTCCCGCCGCGACCGCGAGGAGGGCGCCCATGCCGAGTTCTCCGAGCTGGGGCGGCTCCAGCACCTCCACCTCCAGCCCGGTCCTCTGTCCGGTCTTGATCGCCTCTTCGGCCAGACGTGACGGAGTCATCTCATTCGGCGGTAGGTTGACCAGCCGCCTGCTGTAGTTAGTGGCCTCACCCGCCGCGCGGGTCGACCGCGCGAGCTCTTTCGCGGCCTCCTGGTGCTGCTGGTCAATCCCCAGCAGACAGAGCTCTTCGATCTCGTCCGGCAGCTCGCGCTCCGTCTTGCACTCCTCACCGCGGTACAGCCCTACATACACGCCTTCGATGACAGCCCGCGCGCGGTCCTCGTGCCGTCCCGTCGGCAGGGCCAGATGACAGGTGGTCCCCATGCGTCGGCAGCCACGGTCGCGCAGCACCCGGGCGGCGGACCCCATCGCGCGCCGCAGGGCAAAGAGGTCGGCCTGCGCCGGGCGGCCGAGCCCGACCACCGCCACGCGGGCAGACGGCATTCGCCCATAGGTATGCAGAACCGTGACCTCAGACTGCTTGCCGCGGATCTCGCCTGCTCGCACCAGGCGCTCGATCAACCCATCCAGGCGCGTGTTCGCCTCGGCGGCGCCGCCTGTCAGTGGGGCCTGCTCCATCACGCCCACTGCCACGACGTCCCCCGCATACTCCTGCACGGACTCGCCCGAGACCCTTATCTCCACTTGCCGACTGCCTCCCGCTCCCCTCGCGCCATCCTACCCACGACCCGCGGCTTCCAGCGGCTGCGGCGTTGCCGCACAGCCGCCGCCTTGGTATAATGACTGTGTGCCTGCCGAGCAGCCCGGCCCCAGTCGCCGCGCCGAACTCGCCGGGTTCAGCCGTGTCTAAATACGCTGGCGGAGGCCTAACCCCTCCAGCCGGCGCGACCCAAGGAGATCTGGCTCAATGATGCCGTTGGGGGACCCCCTTTCCGAAGTGCTGGTGGATGCCGGGGTCATCACCCGGGAGCAACTCGAAACGGCCGTGGCCGCTCGCAGCAATGGCGTGGAGCGCCTGGATGAGACCATCGCCCGCCTCGGCCTGGCGCGCGAGGCCGACATCTACCGGGCGGTGGCCCACCGCCTGGGTCTGGAGTACATCCCCGAGCTCGACCGCGAGATAGATCAGACGCTACTCACCCAGGTGCCGAGCGAGTTCGCCATGCGCTATCAGGTTCTCCCTCTCCGCGCGGAGGATCACACCCTGGTCGTGGCGATGGCCAATCCTTTCGATGTTACCGTGCTCGATGATCTCCGCCTGCTCACCAGTCGCGACGTGCGGGCCGTCGTTGCCAGCCCGCGACAGATCTCGGAGGCGATCGAGCAGTGCTACATGGAGAAGATGTTCCGCGATATTGACGACATGCAGACCGAGGAGGTGGCCGAAGAGGACCTGGAGATCGCCGACCTCCAGAAGATGGCCCGCGAGGCCCTGGTGATCAAGCTCGTGAACCTGATCATCCATCAGGCCATCCAGGAGCGGGCCTCCGACATCCATGTCGAGCCACATGAGAAGGAGCTGCGGGTGCGCTACCGCGTGGACGGCGTGCTCCACGACGCATCGTCACCTCCCCGCCACCTGCACGCGGCGATCATCTCCCGCATCAAGATCCTGGCCGAGATGGACATCGCCGAGCGCCGGCTCCCCCAGGATGGCCGCGTCCGCCTCAAGATCGGCGGCCGCAACATTGACCTCCGGGTCTCCACCATCCCCACCCTTCACGGGGAAAGCGTCGTGATCCGGCTGCTCGACCGCGCGGCAGGTATGATCCCCCTCACCGATCTGGGCATGAGGCAGGACACCTTCGATGCGTTCCGCCGCCTGATCGCCCGGCCTCACGGCATTATCCTTGCCACCGGCCCCACGGGCTCGGGCAAGAGCACCACCCTTCATGCCGCCCTCCATGTGGTCTACTCGCCGGAGAAGAAAGTCATCACCATCGAGGAGCCGGTGGAATACGAGCTGGCGGGCGCGAACCAGATCAACGTGCGCCCCGAGATCGGGCTGACCTTCGCCTCCGGGCTCCGGCACATCGTCCGGCAGGACCCCGACATCATCATGGTAGGCGAGATCAGAGACCGAGAGACGGCCGACATCGCCATCCACGCCGCGCTCACCGGCCATCTCGTCTTCAGCACCGTCCACACCAATGACGCCCCCGGCGCCGTGACGCGCCTTCTCGATATGGGGATCGAGGCCTACCTGGTGGCATCCTCGCTCATCGGCGTCATCGCCCAGCGCCTGGTCCGGACCCTCTGTCCCGGCTGTAAGACTCCCTTCACCCCCAGTCCCGAGGATCTGCGCGAGATAGGCCTGACCTCCGAACAGGCCGGCGCGGTGACTCTCTACCGGGCCGGGCAGTGTGACCTCTGCCTCGGCGGCTATCTGGGCCGGACCGGCGCGTTCGAGTTGCTCCCGGTTGATGACGAGGTGCGGCGGCAGGTGATAGACAAGACCCCCTCCGGCGTCGTCAAGCAGCGCGCCGTGGACAAAGGCATGCGGACCCTCCTGGCCGACGGCCGCCAGAAGGTGCTGGAGGGCCGCACGACGATCGAGGAGCTGGTCCGCGTCTGCCAGCGGGATGAGGTATGATGCGCTTCCCCGGCGAGGGCAGGCCAGGATAGATGGCACGCTTCCGGTATACTGCGCTCGACCGGGCCGGCAAAGCGGTGAGTGGGGAGATCGCGGCAGAAGACGCCGACGAGGTGACGCGGCGGCTGCGCGATCTTGGCTATTTTCCTACCGACATCGGCGAGGCGGCCCAGGTGGCGCTCGCGCGGCCGGGCCGGCTGCGTGCCTCCCGCGGCCTTTCCACTACCGATATCGTGATCCTCACTCGGCAGCTCTCGGATATGACCGCGGCCAGCCTCCCCATGTTCCGCAGCCTCTCGGTGCTGGTCGAGCAGGCCGACAAATCGGCCCTCCGCGAGCTGGTCGAGGCCATTCGCAGCGACGTTCAGGAAGGGCGGCCTCTCTCCGAAGCTCTAGAGCGCCATCCGCGGTACTTCCACGACCTGTACGTGAACATGGTTCGGGCCGGCGAGACCAGCGGGCACCTGGACGCCATCCTGCTTCGGCTGGCCGACTTCCTGGAGAAGTCCCAGCAGCGCCGCTCTCAGGTCATCTCCGCCCTCATGTACCCAGCCGTCCTCATTACCGTCGCCATCTCCGCGGTCTCCTTCATCATTGGCTATCTCATCCCCAAGCTCGCCGCCTTGTTCTCCGAACTCGGGCAGACGCTCCCCCTGGCCACCCAGGCTCTGCTCATCATCGCGAACGTGGTCAGCAAGACGTGGTGGATACTGGCGCTTCTGATCGCGGCGCTGGTCGTCGCGATGCGGTGGTACGCTCGCACCTCCGCGGGGCGAGAGAGGCTGGACCTGCTGACGCTGCGCGCGCCCCTGCTGGGGCCGGTCTGGCACAAGATGGCGATCTCCCGGCTGGCGCGCACGCTGGGGACCATGCTGACCGGCGGCGTTCCCATCCTCACCGCGCTGGAGGTGAGCGGCAACGCCATCGCCAACCGCCCCCTGGTGCGCGCCGCCGACCAGGTGCGTGAGGAAGTGCGGCAGGGCGCGCGCCTGGCCGGGGCGCTGGAGCATGCCGGAGTCTTCCCGCCTCTCCTCATCCACATGGTGGCGGTCGGTGAAGAGACCGGTCAGCTCCCCGAGATGATGATCCGTGTCGCCAATAGCCTCGACTTCGAAGTGGACAGCACCCTCGGCCGGCTCACTACGCTGCTCGAGCCGTTCATCATCATCGTCATGGGCGTCATCGTCGGCTTCATCGTGCTGGCGGTGCTCCTGCCCATATTCCAAGTCAACGCGACCCTCGGTCGCTGACGGAGGCGCAGACCCCTATGAGGACTCGGTCGTTTCACCTCTCCCGCCGCGCGGTCTATCCTGAGCGGAGCCGAAGGGGCTTCACTCTGATCGAGCTGGTCCTGGTGGTGACCATCATCGCCATCCTGGCCGGCGCGATCGTGATCCAGGCCACCTCCCGAGCCAAGACGGCCAGGCGAGCGCGGGCCCTCATGGACATGCATACCCTGGAGGTGAACCTCGATATCTACACCGCCGACAATGGCGCCCCGCCTACCACGCAGCAGGGCCTCGCCGCGCTGCTGACGAAGCCAACCACGCCGCCGGTTCCCCTGAACTGGAACGGCCCGTACATCAAGGGTCTCAAGAAGGACCCGTGGGCGCAGGACTACGTCTACCACTACCCGGCCGAGAGCAACCCCGACAAAGAAAGCTACGACCTGATCTGCTACGGGTCAGATAGGCAGCCGGGTGGAGAGGGTGATGGCGAGGACATCACCAACTACGAGACGGAGTGAACCCGTCATGCCTCCGGCCCCACTCTGGCCGATCGCGCGGCGGACCCCGCATAGAGCAGGACCTGGCCTCCTGCCCCGCGTCGCCGTTCTCCCGCCGCGCGCCGGCTTCACCCTGATCGAGCTGACGGTCGTGATGGCAGTGATCGCCATCCTCTTCTTCGCGCTCCAGCCCACGTTCGTGGGCATGGTGCGCGGGGCGCAGGAGCGAGCGGCCCTCGGCGAGCTGGTCGGGCTGTTCAACCATGCCCGGACCGAGGCGGTGGGAAGCGGACGCCTAGTCCGCGTGATCTGCGAGCCCCGGGAGGGGCTTTTCTGGGCGGAGGCGCAGGCCGACCCCGAGCAGGACCGATCCCAGTTCGATCGGCTGCGCATCCTCGGCCGGTCGGAGGTGCGCATGTCCGGGCCTCTCACTGTCGCGGCGATGACTGTCTCCGGCCTGGAGATGGCAGACCAGCCGGCCGCCCCCGTTTACTTCTACCCCGATGGGCGAACCGATGGCGTTTCCCTCTCTCTCATTGATGGTACCGGCCGAGAGGTGACCATCCTCCTGTCATCGGCTACCGGGAGAGTGAGGATCCGTGGCTGAGCGCCGTCTCCCGCCGCAGACTCCGGCTGCGGGGTTGCTCCGCAGCCCCCGCGGCTTGCCCGCCGGCCGTGCAGCAGGCTTCACCCTGGTGGAGGTGCTGGTGGCGACCGTGGTGCTCGCCATCGGCCTGGTCGGCGCCCTCACGGCCTTCTCCATGGCCGCCCGCGTCACCGGCGCCTGCACCAATGACACCACGGTCAGCTTCCTCGCCCAGCAGAAGCTGGCTGAGATCCAGGCGCGAGGTTCTGAGCAGGCGGGGGGGCAGGTCCAGGACCTCTCCCCGTTGACCCCTGGCATCACCACCGGGAACTTCGCTCCCGCTTACCCTAACTACCGCTGGAGAATGGTGGTCTACCGTCCCGATACCATCCATCTGGTGCAGGTGGATCTTACGATCTACGCGCCCGAGGCAGGCAAGACCCGTGAATTGCGGTTCAACACTGCGGTCTTCTGACCTGTTGGGCAGGAGCTTGCTCCTGCCATCCGGCCGGCGGCGGTGCAGGTCTGCAGCCTGCCTGCCCTGGGTCCGGCGGGCCGGCCCGTCTGGTCGGGCGGCAGGCTTCACCTTGCTCGAGCTGACCATCGCCATGAGCTTTGTCGCCCTCCTTGCTGGCGGGATCGCACTCACCGTCTCCACCTGCCTGCGCGCTTCGCAATGGTCGCAGGAGCGGACAGATCTCAACCAGGAGGCGCGCTCCGTCGTGGCTGTTATCGCGCGCGATCTTCGCGGCGCTTACCTCGGGCTTAACCGGGACGCCGGTTTCTTCTTCGGAGAGCCAGCCGAGTCCGGGGCCCAGCCCTTCGATTACCTGGAGTTGTCCGCTCTGAGCAGCAACGTCTCAGTGGTCTCGCTTCTGCCCGACCAGCTCCGCCCCGGCCCCCAGGAGTCCCGTCCCCCGATCAGCGACTACGTGGGAGTGTCCTACAGATGGCTGGACGCCGACCAGGAAGCCCCTGCGGGCCTCTATCGCACCACCTGGGTGGTGCCGGTGGCCGTGCCGGCCGCGAGCCAGCAGACGCCGAGCGGCCCGCCGACCTCTGAGCTGATCTCGCCGCGCGTGACTAGCCTCCAGTTCCGCTATCTCACCCGCGACGGCTGGCAGACGCAGTACGACGCGGCCGGGTCGGCGAATCATGTCCCGATCGCGGTCGCCATCAAGCTGGGCGTGTTCGACGCCCACGGACGCGAGCATGAGTATGAGAGCGTCGTTGCCATTGCGTCACCCTAGCAGCTGCAGGCCGAGCGCGCCCGCTCCGGCCGCCTGCGGCTCCGGGGAGCGCGGCGTCGTGCTCATCCTGGCCATCTTCGCAGTGGTGCTGCTGACCGTGCTCGCCGCCGCCATTGCCATGGCTGTCAGGCTGGAGCTGCGAGCCTCGCGAGCGGGGCTCGAGCGAATCCAGGGGCTCTTCCTCGCTGAGGCCGGCATCCGTGAGGCCCGCGCCCTGCTGCTCTATGACGACGACCCCGCCCTCGATACTCTCCAGGACTCCTGGGGCCCGGAGTACAGCCCGCCGCTCGACGCTCCGCAGCCATGGGGAGACGGCTTCTTCCGGGTCCGCGTGGAGGACGCCTGCGGGCGCATTGACGTCAACAGCGCCGACGCGGAGACCCTTGCCCGGCTGACTGGGGACCCGCAGGTGGCGGCCTCCATTATCGGCTGGCGCGCCAGCCTCCTCAGCCCCGATGACATGTACTATCAGTCGCTGGCTTACCCATATCACGCCAGGAGCGGCGCCTTCCAGACCCTGGGAGAGCTGATGCTCGTCCGCGGCGTCACCCCCGATATGTTCTTCGGCGTGAACAACCGGCCTGGCCTGGCAGACCTTCTCTCTGTGGAGTCGCTGTCCTCGAACCTCGACCCCGACGGCAACGAGAAGATCGGCCTGAACGGCGCCTGGGACGAGGAGGGATTCCGCAGATCCATCCTGAGCAAGCTGGCAGCAGCCCTCAGCGAGTACGACGTGGATCAGATCGCATCAGGCTATCTGGCCCTGTTGAACACCGGCCAGCAGTACACTTCTCTGGGCCAGCTTGCCACGGTCGCCGGTCTGAGCTATGATACCATCGCTAAGATCATTGACTACTTCAGCGTCGCGCCAGGGCCGCTGGCGCGAGGCCAGGTGAATCTCAACACTGCCCGGCTGGAGGTGCTGGCTGCGCTGCCAGGTGGCTCGTCATCGCTGGCGACAGCCATCATCGCCCGACGCCGGCAGAGACCGTTCACCTCTCTCGGGGAGTTCACCGCGTTCGTGGTGGACCAGCCCGACGGCCCAGACGTGTTCCCGCTGATCATAGATCACGTTACTACGAGATCATCGTCCTTCGTCATTGAGGCGATGGGCTACCCCATGGAGGGGCGAGGATTCTGCACCTTGCGCGCCGTAGTTAGGCGCGTGCGTGACAACGTGGTGGTCGTGCAGCAGGGCGAAGAGGACTATCCATTGCCCTCCCTGGGCCCGCAGATGCAACTCGCCGGTGGGGCAGGTTTCCGACTTGCCTCTACTGTGACCGGCAGGTGAGATGATGCTGCTGCGAACTTCGGCCGTCAGCGTTGATATCGGGTCCTACTCGGTGAAGGTCGCACAACTCGAGGAGACCCGCGGAGGCATTCGCGCCATCCGGTTCGCCGAGCAGCCGCTGCCTCCGGACTACCGCTGGGAGATCGGCGGCGATCGCGCACCTCTGGTCGAGGCGGTCCGCGAGGCGCTCTCCCGGGCAGGAATCCGTCGCCGGGCCGTTATCCTGGCGCTCCCTCGGCGCCAGGTCACCGCCCGCATCAGCGCCTACCCGCCAGCCGATCGCTCGGCGCTCCGCCGCGTAATCGAGTACGACCTCGCCGACCAGATCCCATTCCCGGTGGACCAAGTGGTGCTGGACTTCCAGCCGCTCGGCCCCTCCCGCGATCAGGCCGGACTCAACGATGTGCTGGTGATCGCGGCCCAGCGGGAGCTGGTGCGAGAGTACCTGGCGCTGGCGCAGGACCTGGGCCTCCGCCTGGTTGGCCTCACCGTGGACGCGCTCGCCCTCCATGACCTTGTGCGCCGCCTCCCTGACATCCGAGGCCTTGCCCTGACCCTCGAGATCGGAGCCCGCGCCACCACCATCAACGTTTCGGAGGGAGGACGGCTTCGCCTCAGCCGCTCAGTTGGGCTGGGTAGTCAGCAGTTCACCCTCGCGCTACGGGATGACCTGGGTGTGGGTCTGGAGGAGGCCGAGCGACTCAAGGTGACCGAGGGACTCGCGGTGCTGGAACGTCGGCCCAGGCCACACCGGGTCGCAGCCTGGCTGGAGAACCTCCAGGGCGAGATCCGCCGCTCGGCCCTTTCTTTTGGGCCGGCCGCGATCTCCCGCCTCTTCTTTCTTGGCCCGGCCTCAGCTCTCCCTGGTCTGGCCGAGGCGATCCGGTCAGAGCTCGGTCTCGAGCCGACTCCTCTCTCCGCCGGGCAGCTCTTCCCCCGGGCTCACCTGCGGGGTGACCCGCCCCAGGCGGCCGATCACTGCCTGCTCGCCATCGGGCAGGCGCTGCGCGGCACCGCTCAGAGCGCTTGGGCAATATCCCTGGTCCCGCCCGAAGTCGCCCAGGCGCGGCGTGCCCGGGTGGCGCGGCGCGTCGGGCTGGCAGCTGTCTTCATCGCTCTGGTGGCCCTAATCACAGGGTATGTGCTCGAGGCCCGCGCACTGGGCCGCCGGAGAGTGGAGGTCAGAGCACTGGAACGGCAGGCCAAGGCCGCTGAAGGCCAGAGCGCCGCAGCCAAGGGGCTGCTGGGTGAGCGGGATCAGCTGGGACAGGATCTGGAGGATATCCAGCCCGCGCAAGCGCGCCGTTACGCCGCGTTGGAGCTGCTGCGCACTATCAGCGAGTTCGCGCCGAAAGGCGTAGTGCTCACTCACTTCACCCTCCGACCCGAGCAGCCCCTGGTGATCCAGGGCACGGCCCCGAACTCCACGGCGGTGGCTGATCTCCAGGCCGGGCTGGCCTCCTCGCGGCTCATCACCCGGCTCAGTCTCGACCGGGTTGACCAGAGCACGCCGGTCAGCCTGTACGGCCTCGCCGCCAGTCGCGCCCGGAATCGGCCCGCGGTCCGAGGCGGGCCGCCGATGGCCGCTCAACAGCCCGACCAGGTGATCTTCAGTCTCACCGCGCACCTGTGGACGGAGCGAGCGAGCGCTAGCGGCAACCGGAATCCCCGCGCTCCAGGAGCGGCCGGCGGGCGGGGAGTGCTGCCATGAGGAGGCTCTCTGCCCGCGAGCGCGGTGTGGTGGCGGTCGGGATCGGCGTGGTTGCCATCTTCCTGGTCGGCTTCCTGGTCGTACGGCCCATGCGCCGGAGAGCCGCCACGCTGTCTCGCCAGGCTGCGACCTTCGCCGCCAGGCTCACCGAGGCGCGGCACATGTACGAGCAGATCCCGGCGGTCCGGCAGGTGGTCACCAAGCTCCAGACCGAAGTGGCGCAGCAGTTCAGGCCCCGGCAGGCGGAGGTCGTTCCGGACGTGGTGCGGGAGATCGTGGAACTGAACCGCGATCTGGGGCTCCGTCTCACCAGCGTTCGGCCGAGCGAACCGGAGGCCCTCGGGGAATGCCTGAAGTACCCCATCAACTTCCGGGTGGAGGCCGGCTTCCCCCAACTCGCGCGCCTGCTCTACGAGATCGAGCAACCTCCTCGGCAGCTCTGGGTGGAGGGAGTGGAGATAGGCCCCGGCGGCAGAGGAGGGCAGGAGCTGTCGGCGTCGGTGCACGTCGCTACCTATACTCTGAAGCCGCCAGGCGAGGCAGGCCATGGTGAAGGTTAAGCCGAGCAATCTGGTGCTGATCGTGCTGCTGCTCGCGTCAGTCGCTTTCCTGGCCTACACGCTGAACACGGCACGGCAGGCCCAACCGCGGCCGCCGCGGGCCTCGCAGCGGGCCGCCGCCAGCGCTCCAAAGGCCAGATCGAGGGCCCTGGCTCCCGCCGCGCCGGCCAACGCTGACTTCAGCCGCTATCAGCTCATCGTCACGCGTGACGTCTTCAGCTCGCCCAAGCCGTCGGCGCCGACAGGTCCAGCCAGACCAGGGGCTCTGCCGCCGCTGACAACGACGGTGGTCACTCCTACGTCCCAGCCGTCGCGATCTTTGAGCTTCCCCGGCTGGTCATATGTCGGCTGCATCGTCATCAACGGCAAGATGCGAGGCGTTCTCCAGAACGCACAGACCCGTTCGGGCATGGACGTCATAGTTGGCGACAGCTTCCAGGGGGCAACCGTCGAGCAGATCACCCCTGATGAGATCCGGCTGAGGGCGGGACTGGCGGCGGTCTCTCTTTATCTCCCGACGGATTTCCCGGTGCTTCCTCTGGAGAACCCCGCGGCCCCACCTGCGCCGGCCGGCCCCAGACCAGGCCAGCCGTCCCCGCCGCCGCTCGTGGGGCAGCCTGGGTAGAGACACCACCGGCCGCGGGGTCGCTCCGCAGCCCCCGCGGTTGGGTGTCTGATGGCGCAGTCTGAAGTGGTCCGCCCGCGCAGGTCGTGGGCGAGGGTTCCGGGTGTTGGTGCGTAGGCAAGGGTGAGGGACTATTGAGTGAGGCCCGCGCGGTGCGGGCCTGGAAGGGCGAGAAAGATGCGCAGGCAACCTCGAACGCTTGGATGCCGGCTGCGGGGTCGTTCCGCAGCCCCCGCGGTGGTGATGGCAGGCCTGGTTCTGCTCGCCTGCTTCCTGTCGGTCGCCGCCCGTGCCCAGGAGGATCAGCAGCCTACTCCTCCCCCCGAAGGGCGCGCCGCGCTGAGGCAGCGCGGCCGACCGGGCGGGGGCGGCCCGCCATCCATCCGGATGCCAGGCCGGCAAGGGCGGCCGACATCGGCTCCAGGCCAGCCCACGCCCAGGCGCGAGACCCCACCCGGACCTGCAGCCACTCCCGCTGCTCCCACGGCCGCTCCCGCTCCTCGCCCGCGGATTGAGGTGACTCAGACCGCTGGCGGCACCAAGGTCATAGACATGACGAAGCTCTACGGGGTGGAGATAGACCAGCTTCTCCGCCTGCTGAGCCGCGAGGCGGGGGTGACCATCGTCAGGCCGGAGGAGGTCAAGGGCCAGGTCACCATCATCGCCCCCGAGCCTGTCCCTCTGGATGTCGCCTTCGACATCCTGAACTCGGCGTTGAGCGTGCGCGATTTCACCCTGATCCGGTCTCCCACCGGGGTCTACAAGGTCGTCCCGACCGCCAAGGCGATGCAGCAGGGCCCCCCGGTCGCGTTCGGCGGCCGGCCCGAGGACATCCCGCTCAACGACAGCATCATCACGCAGGTGATTCCTCTGACGAACCTCGATGCCGCAGATATGGCTACGCAGGTCAAGCCGTTGCTGTGGGAGAAGGCAAGCGTTATCCCCACCTCCACCAACTCGCTGATCATCACGGATACCGCTGCCAACATCCAGCGCGTCGTCAGCATCATCGCCGACACGGAATCCCAGCTCTCCGGCGGATTGCGCGTGTTCTCCCTCCAGTACTACAGCTCGGACGACATGGCCGATGTCGTCAACGCCACTATCCTGGCGCACGGAGGCGGAGGCGCGGCGGCAGCGGGAGGTGCAGCCCAGGCCGCAGCCGCCGCTGTTGCTCAACGGCGCCGCGCCTATGAGCGCGGTGTGGCCCAGCCCCTCCCCACCGGTGCACCCGGAGCCCGGGTATCGCCTGCGGCCTCCCTGACGGTCGGGGCGGGGCCGGAGTACTGCTATTCCGACTCCCGCACCAACCGGATCATCGTGCTGGCCACACCCGTCCACCTAGAGCAGATCCAGTCGCTTATTGACCAGCTCGACCATCCCGTCAGCCTGCGGGGCACGTCCTTCTCGTACGCGGTTCAGAACGTGACGGCAAGCGAGCTGGCCCAGCTAGTGGGGCCACTGATCGGTGCCCAGGTGAGTGGCACCACCGCCGGGACCGCGGGGCGGGCCGGGACGGCGGCCACCAGCCGTGCTGGCCAGCAGACGTCCGGCGGCTTCATGCCTCCAGGGTATGGCACGACAGGCCAGACGGGTGGCGGAGGGCGCTACCGTCCGCAGTCCTATGCCCCTGGCCCCGCTGGAGCCCCTCCCCTCTCTCAGGCGCCCTCACTCGAGGTGGACCCGCTGGCCGGAACGGCGACGGCTCCTGCCGACCCGGAGGCGATCACGATCGCTCAGGCCCCACAGGGTGCCGTGCCTGCGGTCCCGCAGCTGCCTCCCTGGATGCTTGGGGGCGGCATGCCCTTCGGCGCCCCCCAGGCCGCGGCTCCTGCGGCAGGGGCCAGTGCCGCACAGGCCACCGTCACGGCCGACGACAACACAAACACGCTGCTCATCTCCGGTTCGCCCGAGCAGCAGGAGCTCATTCGCGATTACCTCGAGAAGCTCGACGTGCCCGTGCCCCAGGTCTACATCCAGGCGATCATCGCTGAGGTCACGCTCGCCCGCGATACCAGCCTCGGCTTCCAGTTCGAAAGCTTGGGCCGCACCTTCGGGCAGTTCGGCAAGCAAGCTACGGACCTGTTCACTGGCAACGTCGGCGCCGACTTCGGTCTGATTCCGACCGACACCAAGCCCAGCGGATTCTTCGGCCAGATCAGCGGCCCGGAGTTCGAGGCCGCCCTCACCGCCCTCACGACTGACACTCACGCCCGCATCCTGTCCACTCCCAGCATCTTCACCTCCAACAACCAGGAGGCCCAGATAGACGTGTCCAGCAGCCGGCCTTTCCCCAGGGGCACTCTCACCACGGCCGCTGCTGGCACGACTACGAATACGGTGATCGGGACCAGTATCGAGTACCAGTCGGTCGGCATCGTGCTCACTGTCACCCCCCGGGTCACACAAGGCAACGTCGTCCAGATGGATGTCCAGGTCTCGGCCGATGAGCCGGGGGCGTCCATCCCGATTGCCGGACAGAGCTACCCGACTGTCAACCGGCGCATGACCCGGGGCGTCCTCAGCGTCAACGATGGCTACACCGTTGTCCTGGGCGGCCTGATGCGAGACACCATCACTCGCACGGGCTCGCGCGTGCCTCTCTTGGGCGATCTCCCGCTCATCGGGGCGTTCTTTCGCTCCACCACCTCGAAGCGGGAGAAGTCCGAGTTGCTGGTGTTCCTGACCCCGCATGTTGTCCGCGGCCCGGGCGAAGCCGCCGCCATCAGCGAAATGGAGAAAAAGAAGCTCGGCGAGGTCCCGCGCAGCCTGCGCGGCCCGTCCGCACCCGCCCCGACGCCGGAGGTTGAGAAGAAGTAGCGCGAGTTCCAACACTCGCACCACCAGGCCACCGAACACGACCAGCGAGCGCTTTGTGTAGGGCTGGCACCCGCCGTAGGCGGATGCCAGCCCTACGGATCTTCCTCGCCGAAGAAACGCGCCACCTCGTCTCTCTCAAAGCGCGGCAGCGGCTGTCGCCCGCGCTCGGCCAGCAACCAGAGGCCCTCTTCCCGCGGCAGGATTCGCCCGATCGGCGCAACGGCGAGCGTGGGCCTGCCCTGAGCGAAGTCGAAGGGAACGCCCGCCCTACAGGTGGCGCGGATCGCTTCGACCACAGCCCCGGCCGCCTCCGCCCTGGCGGCAATCAGCAGGGCGCCGGAGGCGATGAGACCCAGTGGATCGAGACCAAGCGCGGCGCACACCTCCCGGGTTAGCTGAAGTACGGGGATCGCTTCGGCCTCCACCTCCAGCCCGACCTGGGAGGCGAGGGCCAGCTCCGTCAGCCCGGTAGCGAGGCCACCCTCGGTCGGGTCGTGCAGCGCGGTGATGCCCCCGACCCGCAGGGCCGCCCGCGCCATGGGCACGACACTGATCCCCGGCTCGAACAGGAGGTCCCTTGCCCGCGCCATGGCTTCCGCCGTCATCCCCCTGGCGCGCAGTCGGTCGGCCGCCTCCCGCGCCAGCAGTGCCGTCCCCTCGATGGCGATGGGGCCGGCCAGTATCACAACATCGCCCGGCCTGGCGCCGCCGCTCGTCACGAGGTCCTCTCGCGCCACCTCGCCCAGCATGCAACCGACCATGATCGGGCGAGTAAGGCCGACTGTCACCTCGGTGTGTCCGCCAACCGCTGATACCCCCAGCCGCCGACACGCCTCCGCCACCTGGTCGAAGATCGCCGCTACCTCATGTTCTTCCAGGGTCTCCGGGAGGAGTGCTGTCGCCATGAACCAGCGCGGCTCCGCGCCCATGGCGGCGATGTCGTTCGCATTCACGTTGACGGTGTACCAGCCGATCAGGTCCGTCGCGAATGTCACCGGGTCGGCCTTCGCGACCAGGAGGCGGTCTCCGAGCTCGATCACCGCCGCGTCCTCCCCTACCCTCGGTCCAACGATCACCCGCGGATCGCTGACCGGGAGACGCGCGAGCAGCCTGGCCAGCAACTCGGGCGGAAGCTTGCCCGGCCTCACAGCTTCGCCTCCTTCCCGTGCGCTTTCGCCCACACCGTCTGGTAGACAACCATCGCCGGCCGCCCCGACGTGATGTTGTCGCTGAGCTGGACCCCGAAGACGGGCGTCAGCAGATCGCGCCGCGCGTCCATCTCCGGGTACCATTCCGGGAAGATGCCCATGTAATCGGGCCGGCGCTCGAAGACGTACTGAGAGAGCAGCGCCGGGGCAGTCCCTTCCGCCTGGCGCTTCAGGCTCCTCAGGGCGAGCACCTGCGGCGTGACCAGACCTTGCAGGTCGAGCACCGGGTCGTCCGTGATCACCGCGATCGCACCCACGTCATTCAAGGCCAGCAGCGCTCCTCTCGGCGCGTGGTCCCGCAGCCAGCGGCCGATCGTCACCTGCATCTCGGTGATGTTCTTCACGTTCAACGCGTAGGTGGCCGCGCTCGCCGGCTGCCGCGCCAGTGAGGCCGCCAGCACGGCCGCCGCCAGCACCACCCGCGCCGGCCTCGCCCTCAAGGGCGACACCCTCTCGACGATCCACCAGCCGCCGACCAGACCCATCAGCAGGAACAACGGGTTCAGTGCGGCGAGGTACCGCTGGCTTTGGTAATCGGCCGGGCGGTAGCCTGCGAACGGCGCCCAGAGCATCGGCTGCACTATCAGGGCCATCGGTATCAGCAGCGATCGGTGCTCCCCCCGTCCTCGCACCACCTCCCAGGTCAGCCAGCCCAAACCGATGAAGAGAGGCGCGATCAGCGCCGCGTTGTCCGCCGCCCACGTCGCCAGGAGCGACCCAAGCTGAAGCCACGGCGCGACTGCAATCACATAGAGCAGAGCCTTCATGTCCGCTCTGGCCAGTGCCCCGGAGATGCTGACCCACTGCTGCTTGGAGTAGAAGGAACTCGGCAGCCAGTAGCCTGTCACCACATGGTTGTAGATGAACGGCGGGCAGGCCACCAGCGCGAAGACTGGCAGTTGGACAGCGAGATCCTTGACCCATCTGCTCGCCCAGTTGCCATCCCGATCGACCCACTTGGCCACGATGAGCCGATCCAACATGGCCAGGGGGAAAAGCAGCAGGCACTCGGGCCGCGCCAGCCCGGCGAGGCCGAATGCGAGGGCGGCCGGTATCCCTACTTTCGCCCCGGAGCGGCGCCCGCGCACGTGCAGCAGCACGCCCAACAGGGCCAGCGTGGCGTAGAGCGGCGGCTCCATCCCGGACAGCGCCCACCACGGCAGTGGCGCGGTCACCGCCACCGTCACCCCGGCCAGCAGGGCCAGCCATCGGGACGGCACGAGGGTCAGGGTGAGCTCGTAGACCACCAGACACAGGAGGACGCACAGCGCGGCGTTGAGCACGATCGAGGTGAGGAGGAATTCGCGCGTCACGCGATGCGCGAGCGCCAGCAGCACCGTCCAGAGCGCGCCAGTGGTAGTGCTGGTGAGCTCCCCCGGGTTGAACGAGAAGCCCCGTGCCTGCAGCAGATGCTGGGCGAACCTCACATGGATCCAGCTATCGTCGAGTGGATAGCCGAACTCTCCGGCCGCCGCGCGCGACCCCGAGATATGGTACCAGCACAGCACCCCGATCAGAAGTGGGGCAAACACGCACAGCGCAACGCGCGTCCCATCCCGCGATCCCGATTCCGGTCTATCTCTCCGCGCCTTGCGCATGGACCGGCGTCCTCTCACGGCCAGGGGAAGAACGGCGCCGGCACGTGCCAGATCGCCGCGATCAGGGTCCACATCACCGCCGAGGTGAACTCCCCGAAGATCATCCCCAGGAACAGCGGCCGCGCCCGGCTGTATAATCGCATTCCGCCGTAGCGCACTACCACCGACTTGATCACCCATGCCACCAGCATCGGGAACCAGAACACCATTGTTGTCCAGGAGGTGGAAAGCGCATACCCCAGGGGATGAAGCGGCCAGCCGACATAGCGGACCCGCATCAATGCCAGCCCGGCCGTGATCGCGCCCCCGGCGATGAACGAGATCAGCCCGCCCGCCAGATGCTCGGACTCTCCCTGGAGGAAAGCGCCGTTCTCCTTGAAGAACTGGATGTTGTTGCCCCAGTACGTGTACGAGTACATGCTGGTCGCGCCCCGGTGGTAGGGGATCCAGAGCTGCATCGCGGCGGCCATCGGGATCGCCGCCAGAATGGCGATCCCGAACACATAGGGCAGTGTTCGCCGCCTGACCCCGAGCTCGTCACCCAGCTTCTGACCGTCCAGGAAGCCGGTCAGCACCAGGCCGCGCAGGTCGCGCGTGAACATAGCGTCGAAGAAGGCCGAGGCCGTCAGGTTCTTCGGCCCCAGCGCCATCTTGGGGATCACGAGGGCGCTGATGTCCATGGGTGTGAAGCACCCCTCCGACATGGGCAGGCCTGCCTCCGTGCACCCGCGCGCCATCACGATCGCTTCCACGAAGAAGTAGACCACGATCACGAAGATGGCGAAGAAGACATTCATCCCCAGCTCGCGCAGCCAGAACACCGCCAGGCCCAGGCCCACCACGACTCCCCACACCGCCCCGCGGTAGGGGATCATCTCCTCCTCGCCAGCCGCGCCCTTGCGGCTCACCGCGCGCCGCAGCGCCGCCTTCAGGTGGGGCAGGGCCACTGACCCCAGATAGATCACCAGCATGAAGTAGGCCCCGGCTGTCTGATAGTCCATATAGCCGTTGCCGCTGCCGTGGGGGGTCGAGATGGGCGGGAAGGCCAGCGCGGAGAACACCAGGTCCTGCACCTTGGCCAGCACGTGGAAGAGCCAGAAGCTGAGGAGCAGCTCGACTGGCAGCAGGTAGAAGAACCCGACCGAACCCGGGGAGATGTAGGCCACGAAGAAGGTGATGTCGGACCACGGCCGATGAGTGAAGTAGTTGTTGATGGAGATCTCCACGTTGATCGAGGGCAGAGCCGGGTTCCAGTTGTGGAGGCCGTTGATCGCGAACAGGAGGGTCGGGATCGCGAAGCCGATCCAGGTGAGGGGGTTGCCGAAGAATCCGCCGGAGGCGGACCCGGGCGCCTCCCGAACCATCTCCACGGGGAGTTGAACCAGTGGGTAGGACAGCCGCTCATTGTCGCTCCACTGCCGGCGCAGGATGGCCGACAGACAGAGGAAGGCGGTATAGATGGCGGCCACCAGCAGCAGCCAGCGGCTCAGCGGCCCCACCCACAGCAGCCAGGGGAGTCGCTCTCCCTCCCGCAGCCCCTCGTAGAAGGCGTTGGCCGAGAATTGGTGGATGCCGCCACCCGGATCCCAGGGCACCGCCCAGGCCGGGATGTAGGGGAAGAAGAGCTGCTCCCATCGGTTGCCGGGGTTAGCGTAGTAGTTGACGCCCACCAGGGTCGGCAGCAAGTCCTCCATCAGCCCCCGGGAGGACAGCATGGCGGTCATCAGCCACATGCAGTAGACGACCGCGATCTCGGCCGGCTGGAGCGCGTAGCGAGGGGCCACGCGCCGCATCGCCTTCGTCAGCAGGACCAACGCGAACAGCGCCGCCACCACCACCGGGGGGAGCTGGAGAAACCCGATCATGATCTGCCCGGTGACCAGCTCGCCCCACGACACGATGAACGACACCGCCACCATGCCGATCAGGCCGACCAGGAGCGCGCGAAGAGAAAGCCTCACGGCGAGAGCTCCGGAGCCCGCCGACTGCCTCGCGAAACAACGCCAGCGACGGCTGCGGAGCAACGTCGCAGCCTTTGCATTGGCTTGCCTCCTCCTCTGCTACTCTGCGAGGCGCCTACTCCGCCGAAGTAGCCCCAAGGCTGCGACGAGGCGCGCATCCCCTGCGCGGGATGCGCGGGCGCTGCTTCGCAGCCGTCGCCGGGCTACGGGGCCGGGTTGCCCGCCGACTGCCTCGCGGAGCAGTCCGCCAGCGGGCGGACTTCGCTCGTGCCGGCTCCTGGGGTCGCCGGCCTACTGCCGGGCAGAACAGCGGCGTTCTGCCCGTGCCGGCTCCTGGCCTACGGGCCGGCGGGAGAGGGCTGCTCTGCTCCAGCCCCCGCATTTCCCGGGGAAATGCGCCCGTCAGGGACCTGCTCGGACTCGGGCGCGGGAGGGGCCGCAGGTTCGAGACCTGCGCTACCGGAGGCGCCTGCGGCGGGCGCCCCTGATGGCGCGCGGACCGTCCGCGAGATGCTTGTCTGGCGTCCCTCCCCGTCCCGTGCGACTACCACCACGGTGCCCGAGCCGGCGGGGGCGGGCACAGTGGTCTCGAACCCGCCATCCACCGTGGTTGGCAGGATCACGCCGTTCACCACCACCGCAGTCCCGAGTTGAGCCCGCCCCGCGACCCGGATCACATTGCCCCCGAGCTGCTCTCCCTCTGCCGGCGATGTCACCTCCAGGAAGGGGCCCGGTGGGGCCGCAGGTTGGGAACCCGCCCTGCCGGCGGGTTGGAAACCTGCGCTACCGGCCAGGGGCCTGACCTCGCCAGCTTTCTGGCCCTTCGCACAGGTGGTCTCCGACCCCGCGGTCACGGTAGCGCTGCCGCCTTCGGCCCCCGTGACCCAGACGGTCCCTTCATACACCTCGAGCCGGCTCTGCCCATCCCTACCCACTGCGACCTGAAAAGAGGTCCCTCTGACCGCCGCCACCACGGTCGGAGTCTCCACTTCGAACTTCGATCGGCCTGTCAGCAGCTTCCGCAGCCTGACCCAGATCGTGCCGGTCTCCACGCGCAGCCGGGATTCCTCGTCCTTGGTCCGCCGGTTTGTCAACGCCCGCATCACCGTGAAGCGCGTGTCAGGCCCGATCCTCACCCTGGCGCCGCCGGCCATCTCGACCCAGCGCAGCTCAGCAGAAGACTTCGGCCCGGTCAGGATCACATCCCCGGCCCGCACCAGCTTGCCTTTCTGCAAGGGCAGAGGCGCGCCCCGCCCGTGCACGTATACCTGCACCTGCCCCTCCACCCTGTCCACGACCGCGAAGCGCTGCAGGATCACCAGTGAATGGGCGACATACCCCACGATGATCATGGCCAGGCCGAAGATGAAGATCAGCGCGGTCGCCGTCATCCGCATGCTTGTCCTCCGGAGTGGGGCAGGTTCCAAACCTGCTCTACCGCTCGGCTCCTGGGCAGAGCGAAGTAGAATGTCGAGCCCACACCTGGTTCGCTCTCGACCCAGATCCTTCCCCCGTGTGCATCGGCCAGCCCGCGCACCAGATAGAGCCCCAGGCCGGTCCCCCGGATGCCCTTGATGGCGTCCCGATCCACCCGCTGGTAGCGCTGGAACAGCTTCGCGACCTCCTCCGGCGTCATCCCGACGCCCTTGTCCGCCACGCGCAGCACGGCCTCCTCGCCCTGGACGATGCCCCCAACCGTCACCTCGCCCCCCGCGGGCGAGTACTTGATCGCGTTCGAGAGGAAGTTCGTGAGAATCTGGATCACTTTGTCCCGGTCCGCCTCCGCCCACAGCCCGTCCCCCGGGAAGTCGAAGACGAACTCGTGTCTGGTTGTGGTCACCCGCTGGAAGCGCACCACGTCTTCTGCCACCTGCTTGAGGTCGAGCCGGCTGTAGTTCATGCCCAGCTTCCGCCCTGCCTCCATGCGCGAGACGTCGAGCAGATCGTTGATCATGACCAGCAGGCGGTTGGACTCCTGCTCGATGATCCCCAGAAACTCGTCCTGCATCTCCGGGGGCAGTCGGTGCGACGAGCCGTGCAGCGTCTCGGCGAAACCCATGATGGAGGTGAGCGGGGTCCGCAACTCGTGCGAGACCAGGGAGACGAACTCCGTCTTCATCTCCGAGAGCTCCTGCAGCAGGGTGATGTCGGTCAGCACGGTGATGGCCCCGGTTCGGACGCCGTTCTCGTCCACCAGGTGAACAGTCCGCGGCGAGAGCACGAGCCGGCGCGGTTCCTCGATCCTGATCATCGGGATGGCCGGCTCCGTCTCCTCGGGGTGGTCGGCCAGTTGCGCCGCCAGCGCGGGATAGGGCAGCTTCGCGGCCGCCAGCTCGCCCTCGACCTCGCGCGCTTCCATGCCAAACATGGCGGCCGCGGCCGGGTTGAGGAAGGCGATGCGCCCCTCGGCATCTGTCAGCATCACCCCGTCCGCCATGTTGGAGACGATCGCGGCCACCCGGTCTCGCTCCTGCCTCAGCTCGCCGTAGAGCCCGACCAGTTGCCGGTTCGCGATCTCCACCTTTCCGGACAACTGCTCGTAGAGAGTCATGTTCTCGAGCGCGACCGCGGCCTCATCGGCCAGGGCCGAGAGCATGGTCAGGTGCTCGGGCTGGAACGGCGCATCGCCTGCTGCGCGCACCGCCTCGACCACTCCCAGCACCTCGCCCCGCACGCTCAGGGGCGCGAATGCCGCCGACACGACCGGGAACCGGACCGAACGTGCCAGCTCCTCAGCCACCGTCGAGCCCCGTTGGAGCCGGCCGATCAGATGGGCGGTGCCATGCTGAGCCACCCACCCCACCGTGGCCTCACCCACCTCGTAGGAGGCCACCTGGGAACCGTCGTCGCCCTGCCCGTCGCGCTCCAGCCGGAACCGTTCGCGCGTCTCGTCCCTGAGGTAGAGGTTGGTCTGGCGCGCCCCGATGGCGTCGGTGATCTGGTTCCGGATCTCGGTCAGCACTTGCGCGCGTTGGCGCACCGACCCGATCATCCGGGTGGCCTGCGCCAGCATGTCAACGCTCGCCTGGACGCGGAGGGAGTCGGTCTCGGACTGGCGGTAGCGCTGGGCCGCGGTGATGCTGTAGGCCAGCAGGGCCGCCATCGCGGGCACCGCCACGCCCACCCATACCCCGCGCACCCACAGCAGCAGACCTGCTGCCGCCAACCCCAGCGCCACTACCGTGAGCGCGATTCCCACCGCCCTCCCAGGCGAGCAGCGACAGGCGATCAAAGCGGTCAGCACCCCCAGCACCAGCGCCGCGCCCATTCGCCCCGGCCACTCCGCCCCGCGCAAGAACGATCCCTGGAGGATGCTGTTGATCGCCTGCGCGTTGATGTCCACCCCGAACGAGCCCGGGTTGAGCGGCGTCGGGTGCACATCCGCCATTCCCGCCGCCGCGAATCCGACCAGCACTGCTTTGCCCTTCAGGTCGGCAACAGGGACGGCGCGGGCCAGCACGCTCTCGTACCGCGCCCGCACGATCTGCCGGCCGCTCTCCGATTCGGGCGCAGGATGGTAGCTCACCAGAATCTCTCCCGCCTGGTCAACCGGCACCTGGTATCCACCGAAGTCAACCATCGTCCCGGGCTGCGCCCGCACCGGCTTCCTGTCCGGGTTCACCAGCGAGTTCACCACCACCGCCGCCAGGGACGGATAGGGCTTGCCCTCATGATCAGCCACCATCGGGATGCGTCGAATGCATCCGTCCAGCTCCGGGACCACGTTAACCGGTCCCACGCCGGCAGCGGCGAGCGCCAGCTCGCGCGCCGGCGGCCGCATGGCCGCGTAGTGCTTCCCCTCCCATCGCGCCCCCTCCACGTAGTCGGCCGCCAGCCAGCGCGCTTCGCCCCTCTTCTCTCCCGCCTCCACCGTGCCGGTGAGGAACGCCGCCAGGTAGACATTCCCGGCCTCGCGTAGGGCGCGCGCGAACTCGTGATTCTCATCCTGGGGATCGGGCTCGGCGAACAGCAGATCGAAGGCGATCGCGGCCGGGTGGTAGTGTTGGTTCAGGGTCCGCACGAACTCCGCGTGGCGGGTCCAGGGCCAAGGCCATCGGCCCAGCTTCTTGATCGAGATATCATCAATCAGGACTACCGCCACCCTGGAGGCGCCGGGCAGCGGAAACCGGTTCCTCACCGCCAGGTCGTAGGAGCGCGCGTCAATGCCTGCCAGCCAGCCGCATTCGCCGAGCACGAATGCAGCCAGCCCGGAGATGAGTCCCAACCCGACTGCGCCGAGCAGCCTCCTCGTAAGCGCTCACCTCCGCCCCTCGGCCCGCCTATTGCTTCCTCGCTCTGCCGGCCCCTCCTGCCGCCATTTCGGCGCGCTCTCTGCCGCCGGTCGAGTGGCCCGCTCCCGTTGACCCGATCTGCTGGCCCTGCTAGTATGCCCGCCGACGGGCGATCGCGCCTGGCAAGGAAGGGAGCGAACTCATGCTCAGCAAGGACGACATCGCGCGCATCCACGATACCAGCCTCCGTCTGCTGGAGACAGTCGGCGTCAAGGTGGATCATCCCGAGGTGCTCCGCCGTCTCACGGCGGCTGGCGCGACGCCGGCGGGAGATGGCCGTACCGTCCGTCTGCCCCGGGGCCTGGTGGCACAATGCCTTCGCAGCGCGCCTCGCAACCTGCGCCTGGCCGATCGCCGCGGCGGCCTCGTGACCGTCGGGGCCGATGGCGGCACAGTGTTCTGGGCGGGCAACGCGCTTTACCTTGCTCGCGGCCGCGAGCGCGCCGAGATCACCTCGGCCGACCTGGGGCGCTTCACGCGTCTGCTCGACGCCCTCCCCCACGTGCACGGCGTGGTCGGCACCAGCCTGGCCGACTACCCGCCTGTCGTCCGCGACTTCGTCGGCTTCCGGGTGCTCGCCGAGCACTCGACTAAACACCTTCGCCCGGTCATCTTCTCGCCCGATGGGCCTCTCGCCATTATCGAGATGGCCGAGGTGCTGGGCGAAGGTTCCTCTCTGGCCGAGCGACCGATAGTCAGCTTCGGCTACTCCATCGTCAGCCCGCTTCACTGGACGGCCGCGGCGCTCGAGCTGTTCCTTCGCACCTCCGGCTTCGGGTTGCCGATGATGATCAACTCCGAGCCCCTCGCCGGGGCCACCGCGCCCGTCACCCTCGCCGGCCTCCTCGCGCAGGCCAACGCGGAGGCCCTCTCCGGCCTTGTGATACTCCAGACACTCGAGCCCGGCCGCCCCTCTGTCTTCAACCTCGGGTTTGCGCACATGCTGGACATGCGCGCCGCACTCGCCACCAGCGGCGGGGTGCAGGACGCGCTCATCGCCGCCGCGGGGGCCGACATCGCCCGCTACCACGGCCTCCCCTCCGCCTCCTGGATCAGCAGCGACAACCCCATCTGCGACGCGCAGTCCACCCTGGAGAAGGCGCTCACCGGCATGCTTCACGCCCGCGCCGGCGTGAACATCATCTGGGGCATCGGCCAGCTCGAGACCGAGCTGACTCTCTCCCTGGAGCAAGCGGTCATTGATAGTGAGATGGCCGCGCAGCTCCTTCGCGCCCAGCGCGGCATCGAGGTAACGGACGAGACCATCGCCGCCGATGTCATCGCCGAAGGCGCGGCCACGGGCGACTTCCTGACCCATGACCACACTCTCGCCCACTACCGGGCGGAGCGCGTGTCCGGCGATCTCACCGCGCCCCAGCGGCGCGGCGAGTGGTTGGCCGCGGGAGGCCTCGACCTGGTCGAGCGGGCGGCCGCGCAGGTAGAGCAGATCCTCTCCCAGCCCCACCAGCCGCAGGTGAACCCGGACCAATCGGCGCGGCTGCGGGAGATCGAGAAGAGGTGGCTGGCGAAGCTCGCGTGACGCTGGCGACCGCCGTTGCCGGCCCTGCGCGGCCTGTGGTAAGATAGCAGGCGTTGCGCTCCGCGGTAGCTCAATCGGCAGAGCGGGTGGCTGTTAACCACTAGGTTCCAGGTTCGAGTCCTGGCCGCGGAGCCAAGGTCGAGCGGCAGAGTCCGCCGGAGGCGGATTAACCACTAGGTTCCAGGTTCGAGTCCTGGCCGCGGAGCCAAGGTCGAGCGGCAGAGTCCGCCGGAGGCGGATTAGCCACTAGGTTCCAGCTCGCAGGTGAGCTTGCCCTGAGCGGAGCGAAGGGAGTCCTGGCCGCGGAGCCAAGGTCGAGCGGCAGAGTCCGCCGGAGGCGGATTAACCACTAGGTTCCAGGTTCGAGTCCTGGCCGCGGAGCCAAGGTCGAGCGGCAGAGTCCGCCGGAGGCGGATTAACCACTAGGTTCCAGCTCGCAGGTGAGCTTGCCCTGAGCGGAGCGAAGGGAGTCCTGGCCGCGGAGCCAAGGTCGAGCGGCAGAGTCCGCCGGAGGCGGGTTAGCCACTAGCTTCCGGACCGGAGGTCCGCCGCAGGCGGATCCGAGCCTCGGCCGGGGGGCCTCGCCGTCCGCTGACTCCAGCAGCGTCTGAGAGTACCGTCAGTGCCATACTGGGTCTATGTGCTACGTAGCGAGCCGAGCGGGCGGCGTTACGTAGGGCAGACCGATGACCTGGCAGCCCGACTGCGCAGACACGGTGAGGGATTGGTCTTCTCAACCGCCCCATATCGCCCGTGGCGGTTGCTGCATGCCGAATCCTTTGCCAGCCGTTCGGCGGCCATGGTGCGAGAGCGCTTCTTCAAGTCAGGTCAGGGCCGCGAGTTCCTCGACCAGATGGAGGAGGAGCTCAATCGGCAGAGTCCGCCGGAGGCGGATTAACCACTAGGTTCCAGGTCGAAGATGCGCCTCTGGCGCATTCGGGCGCTGGCCGCGGAGCCAACGCGCTTGTCATGTGGCACGTCTACCTCTGTGACCGCCGAGGGAAGGTCTACACCGGGATCACGACCGACCTCGGACACCGTATGCGCCAGCACAGGGCCAGGCTGCTTCACTCGGAGCCTCACGCGGACCGGCACGCGGCGGCGCGCAGGGAACAGGAGATCAAGGGCTGGCGGCGGGAGAGGAAGCTCGCACTCATCCAAGGTCGCAGGTGAGCTTGCCCTGAGCGGAGCGAAGGGAGTCCTGGCTTGTCCTGAGCCTGCCGAAGGGCCGCGGAGCCAGGCCGCGGGTGGCTGCCAATCCGCCAGCTGGCGGATTCCAGGCCGAAGGTCCGCCGCAGGCGGATCGAAGTCCTGGCTTGCCCTGAGCCCAGCCGAAGGGAGCCTGCCGAAGGGCCGCGGAGCCAGCACGCTCGACGCTCGTCAGACGAGAACCCAGAGCTCCGGACGTGCCGCAATGACCCCGATGAGCGGGCGCCATGCCCGCGGTGAACCAGGGGGAGCCCGAATGGACTTCAGCGAGTGGCGCAGCGAGACTGATCGGTTGGCTGGGCAGCACGTGACAGCAGCCTTCGACGCCGCGGAGCACGGCGATCGGGTCTCGTGTGCGCGTGCGGCGCGCACGGCGGCCGGGATCCTGCTGCGTCGGTTCCTCGATGTCGCGGGCACCGAGGAGCATCCGGTAGGCCAGAGTGTCGCGTCTCTGCTGGACGCCTCGGCACAGTTGGACGAGTACTTCGCTCGTCTCCGTGCCGAAGCTTGTGTGCTGGACGCGGGTGAGGGCGGCGCAGCTTCCCCAGATGATCTTGTCGACGCGTTGATGGAAGTCAAGTTCCTTGTTGGTTTCCGCGTGGGCAAACGACTGGGCTTTAGCGTTGAGCCAGAGCACCGGGATCCGCGCCTGGTACCGTTCGTCACCCACTCCACCACAATCCAGAACGCAGCCGGCATCTTCGCTTGTGGGACGCTCTACAGCTTCAACCAGTGCGTTCGTCGAGGACTGTTCTCCGGGATCGCCAAGGGGGTCTCCTACCTGCACGACCCGCGCCGATATCAGGACTCAGTGCTGTTCCACATCCCTGACCACACCTACTTGGCGGGCGAGATGGTGCAGAACTCGCAACGCAAGGGCTACGCTGACGAGGCGATGGAGGATGACTACCAGCCGGGCGTGCGATTGTTCTTCCGGAAGGACCAGCTTGAATCGTTGCCTGGACGCGACGATGATGGGAGCCACCTGGTGATGATCCGTGACGAGGTCAGCTTGGACCTGATGGTGTGCACGGTATTCCCTACCGCCGACGCCAGAGGTCTGGCGTTGGCACGCGTGACAGACTCCGGGTGCCGCAAGAGACTCGCGGCGCGATGTATGACCGCCCCTCCGGAGTGTTCCCGCGATCCGCTAAGCTACGTGACCGTGACGAACACGATGGTCGCCGAGCGGTCCGGTTCGTAGGCCAGGAACTTGCCTCCTACCCTTCTCCCTATCACGCAGGAGGTCGCTCCCCCGGGGTCGAACCGCGGCACCCAAGGAGTGCACCATGGCCACCTTCAACGGACTCGGGATGCACCTGGGCAACCTCTCGCGCCTGTCCCCGGCGAAGACTCGTTCCATCAGCCCGGAGAACTTCACGGGGGAGAAGGGCAAGGCCGGCATGGCGACCGAGGGCACGGGCGCGAATGCGGCCCGCGATCTCGGCGTCGGCTGGAAGATCTCTCCCTGCATCCGCATTCAGCCTGGCGAGTGCCGCGTGCTGGCCGACATCCAGGGCTCGGGCGCGATCCAGCAAATCTGGATGACCCCGACCGGTCACTGGCGTCACAGCATTCTGCGCGTGTACTGGGATGGCGCGGAGACCCCCGCGGTCGAGTGTCCGCTGGGCGACTTCTTCGCCTGCGGCTGGGGGACCTATGCGCAGGTCTCTTCCCTCGCGGTCTGCGTCAACCCGAGGAGCGGCCTCAACTGTTACTGGGAGATGCCCTTCCGCAAGAGCTGCCGGATCACCATCACCAACATCGCCGAGGAGGCCATGACCCTCTTCTATCAGATCAACTACACCCTCACTGAGGTTCCGGCCGACGCCGCTTACTTCCACGCCCAGTTCCGGCGCGTCAACCCGCTCCCCTACCGCAGCGTCTACACCATTCTGGAGGGGGTGAAGGGAAGAGGGCAGTACGTCGGCACCTACCTGGCCTGGGGAGTCAACAACTGCGGCTGGTGGGGCGAGGGCGAGATCAAGTTCTACCTCGACGGCGACGCCGAGTTCCCCACCATCTGCGGCACCGGCACCGAGGACTACTTCTGCGGGTCGTACGACTTCGATCTCGGCAAGGAGCAGGGCGGCTACCGCGAGTTCACGACTCCTTACGCCGGCCTCCCGCAGGTGATCCGACCCGACGGCCTCTACTCCTCCCAAACGCGCTTCGGCCTTTACCGCTGGCACATCATGGACCCGATCCGGTTCGAGCAGGACCTGCGGGTGACTATCCAGGCGCTCGGCTGGCGGAGCGGCGGTCGCTATCTACCCATGCAGGACGACATCGCCTCGGTGGCCTACTGGTATCAGACCCTCCCCACCGCGCCCTTCCCGCCCCTACCCGACCGCGACTACCTCGAGGTCATATAGCTCGTTGGGCAGGAGCCCGCCGGGCGTGTGGCGGGTGAACTTGCCTGCTGCCGTTCGCAGTCGGCCCATCTGCGTGCCCCGCGCCGCCGCAGAACCTGTTCGGCAGGAGCTTGCTCCTGCCCCGTGCGCAAAGGTCTGCCCTCCTCCGCGTCGAACACCATGCGGCCGTTCCCAGTTCACCGCACCGACAGGAGACCGGAATGTCACGTAGTCTGCCCGCCGTCTGGCCCATCCCCCAGGAGATGAAGGTTCGGGATGACGCGCTGCCGCTGGCCCGCGCCGCCCTCGTGGTTCCGCCGCAGGCGAGGGAGGCCGACCTAGCGCCGACCCACCTCTTCGCCGACATGGTGGCAGATGACTACGGCCTGGTGGTGCCGGTAGTACGCGGCGAGGCCCCGGCCGGGCGGCTGCCGATCCGCATTCGCGTGGCAGGCCAGCGCGGCGGGGGGCGCACACCGCGCGCTCTTCCAGGCAGTGAGGGCTACCTGCTGAGCATCAGCGCGCAGGGCGCGGAGGCGGTCGGCCGCGATCGGCGGGGCGCGCAGTACGCCGCCGCCACCATGATGCAGCTCATCGAGCGGCGCGGCAGCGATCTCATGCTGCGCGGCGCCGAGATCCGGGACTGGCCCTACAAGCCCATCCGCATGGTGCACCTCTACCTGCCGGGCGTGGACCATCTGGGCTATGCGCGCCGCTATCTCAGGGATTTCCTCGTGCGCTACAAGTACAACGGCCTCTTCGTCGAGCTGGGCGGGGGAGTGCGCCTGCGGAATCGGCCCGAGATCGCGCAGGGCTGGCGCCGTTTCGTGGACGAGCTGCGGGCGATCGGAGACACCGGCCCCGTCTATGGCGAGCACTGCCCGCTCGGACCAGGCGGGCGCTTTGCCGCCTCAGTGCACACACACCTTGCCGACGGGCGCTACCTGGAGCCCGACGACCTGCGGCTCCTCGTGCAGTGGGCGCGGGGCTACGAGCTCGACCTGGTGCCGGAGATCCAGTCGCTCTCGCACGCCTACTACCTGGCCTGCACCTATCCCGAGCTCGCGGAGCTGAAAGAGGCGGACTTCCCCGATACCTACTGCCCCTGCAATCCCCAGTCTTACCAGGTCCTATTCGATGTGATGGCGGCCTATCTCGAGCTGTGCAAGTGCAGCAGCGTCCACATCGGCCACGATGAATGGCGAGCGGCCGGCCTCTGCCCCGAGTGCCGCGCGCGCGACACCGGCGTGCTCTTCGGCGAAGACGTGGTGAAGATCGCTTCCTGGCTGGCCGAGCGAGGGATAGGCGCATGGATGTGGGGCGATCACCTGGTGCCCAAACACAACGCCCGCCCCCGCAGCCATCGCAGCGAGAAGGTCTGGTACGATCACCCCTCCACCGAGGCCGCGGCCGAGATCATCGTTCGCTCTGGTCTGGTGCCGCACATCCGCCTCCTGAACTGGTCCTGGTATCTGGGCGCGATAGATGGGGACCAGGTGCTGGCCGATCTGGGATTCCAGCAGATCTACGGGAACTTCAGTCATCAGGGCTTCCAGGACTGGCCCGCCCGGAGCGCGCACCCGAGCGTGCTCGGCGCCGAGGTGTCCTCCTGGTGCGCGTGGGACGATTTCGAGCTGGGGATGATCCATTACCCGCCCGCGGTCTACTCCGCCAATGCGATGTGGTCGAAGCACTGGCCCGATCCGGGCGAGAGCGCGCGGGCTGTGGCGCGGGAGCTGCCGCGGCTCCGCGATCGCATGCGGCGAAGCTGGGAGAAGCCGCGCCTCTGGTCGGAGGCCACGCTGCCGCGGCGCAAGCACACCATATCCGTGCGAGAAGCGTGCAACGCCCCTGCCAAGACTGAGGGTTGGGACCTGACGGGCCTACGGGCGGGGCCCCAGGAGTGCGGCGGGGTCCCCTACGAGATCGTGGACCCGGAATCCAATGGCGGGCGCGTCGGCGTGGCCGTCTCTCGCCTGCAGCAACCAGAGAGCGAGTACCCGCACTCCTCGGCCGCCATCCCGATAGGCGGCAAGTACGGAAGCCTGATCTTCTGGCAGGTCGCAACCGCTCGCGGCGGGCGGCCCGCGCACGCGGGTGACGGAACCAATCACCCCCGGGAGGCCGCCGAGCTGCTGGGCTGGTACGAGATCGGGTTCGCAGACGGGCTGACCCGGAACGCCGAGATCCGCTATCACGAGAACGTGGGCGCCTGGAATGAGGGACATGCCCTGCTCTACTACGCGCGCGAGGTGGTCGCCGGGGAGCTTCCCGACGGCGGCCCGCTGGTGATCTGGGGGCTGGAGTGGACCAACCCGCGCCCGGCGGTGGCGATCGAATCAGTGGTGCTGCGCGGCGCCCGCACCATGGCCGATCGCCGTCGGGAGGGCGCCTCCGAGGCGCGCCCGATGCTGCTCGGCATCACTGCGGTCGAGGACCCCAAGTGGGAGGACTACCGACCGGGCAAAGAGGGGAAGCTGCCGGGGGTGGACTGACTCTCGTCTGGGGCAGGTTGAAAACCTGCCCTACCGAAGCCCATGGTGACCTGACGTATGCTGCTCGGAATCGAGATTGGTGGCACCAAGCTCCAGTTCGCGATTGGCTCCGGGCGCGGCGGCCGGCTGAGGGCGCTGGAGCGCCTGGAGGTGGACCGCGCCCAGGGCGCGGAAGGCATCCGTCGGCAGATCGTCGAGGTCGGGCGGAGACTCGCCGAGCGCTATGGGGCGACCGCGATCGGCATCGGCTTCGGCGGGCCGGTGGAAGCGACGGCGGCGAGGGTCATCCGCAGCTTCCAGGTCGAGGGATGGGACGACTTCCCGCTGGGTGAATGGTGCCGCCAGGAGCTCGGCCTGCCCACTGCCGTCGGCAATGACTCGGATATGGCCGGCCTGGCCGAGGCACGCTTTGGCGCCGGGCGCGGCCATCGGGTTGTGCTCTACAGCAATGTCGGCAGCGGCATCGGCGGATCGCTCGTCATTGCAGGCAAGCTCTACTCGGGCGGCAGTGGCGTGGTGTGCGAGATCGGGCACCTTCGCCCCGGCCTCGACGCTCTCTCTCCTGAGCAGACGGTGGAGTCGTTGGCCAGCGGCTTCGGAATGGCGGCCGTTGCCAGGGCCCGCATCGGAGGCCGTCAAGCCGACGACGAAGCGGCGGCCGACCTCCGGCGTCGCTGCCGCGGGCCGATCGAGGAGCTGACCGCGAGGATCGTGGTCGAGGCGGCCGCTGAGGGAAACTCCCTGGCGGGGGAGATCCTGCGCGGCGGAGTGCGCGCGTACGGGTGGGCGCTGGCCCAGGCTGTTACGCTGTTCGGCCCGAACGCAGTCATTGTCGGCGGCGGCGTGCCCCAGATCGGTGACGCGCTTTTCCTCTCTCCGCTCAGAGGGGAAGTGGACCGCTACGTCTACCCACCGCTGCGCGGCCGGTTCCAGGTGCTGCCGGCCGCGCTCGGCGAAGAGGTGGTCGTGCACGGCGCACTCGCGCTCGCTGCCACGGTTGCGCCGAAGCGGCGGCGCCGGCCTTCATCTGCGGCGAGCGGCTGAGGACATCGGTGGCCGAGGCAGGCTGGGCATGGCCACCCGGAAAGTCGTAGGAGGCTGCATAGGATGAAAGAGAAGCTGGTCCTGATCGGCGCCGGGAGCGCGATGTTCACCGGGGCCCTCATTACCGATGTGGTGAGGCGCGGCTGGGAGTGCGAGCTGGGCCTGGTGGACATAGACCCCGAGGCCTTGGCGGTAGCCGAGGGCCTCTCGAAGAAGGTGATCGAGGCGAGAGGCGCGCCGATCAAGCTCACGGCCTCCGTGGACCGACGTGACGTGCTGTCCGATGCAACCCTGGTCGTGACCACCATCGCAGTCGGAGGCCGGCGCGCCTGGGAACGGGACGTTGTCATCCCGCGGAAGTACGGCATCTACCAGCCGGTGGGCGATTCGGTGATGCCGGGAGGCACGTCGCGCGCCCTTCGCATGATCCCGCCCATGGTGGACATCGCCAGGGATGTGCTGGACCTGGCACCCGACGCGCTCTTCTTCAACTACGCCAACCCTATGACGGCCGTCTGCCGCGCCGTACGCAAGGCGACCGGGGCCGAGATCACTGGCCTGTGCAGCGGCGTCTGGGGGATCGGCCAGCAGTTGGCCGAGGTCCTCGGGGTGGAGTCGCGCGATCTGCGGTACACCGCGGTCGGGCTGAACCACCTGACATGGTTCCTGGAAGTGAGGGCCCGCGGCCAGGATCTGATGCCCAAACTGCGCCGAGAAGCCGATAGGAGAGTGGCCGAAGGCAATAAGCCGGGCACGTTGTGCTGGCAGCTCCTGCGAACGTTCGGCGCCTTCCCGGCAGTCGGCGACGGGCATGTGCTGGAGTTCTTCCCCACGCTTTTCCCGGACGGAACGTTCGGCGGCCTGAAGATCGGCCTGGAGTGGCATCCTTTCGAGGACATCATCGCCGCGGGTGATCGGATCTACGACCAGATGAGGGAGATGGCGTTCTCGCAGGAGCCACTGGATGAGGCCTACTTCGAGCACGCGGGCGGCGAAGGCGAGAGCCAGCAGTTCACAGACATCATCGAGAGCATCCGGCTGGACCAGGGCAGACTCTTCTCGGTCAACCTGCCGAACTCCGGCCAGGCCCCGAATCTCTCGCCAGAAGCGATTCTCGAGGCCCCGGCCATGGCCACCGCGAGCGGCCTCAAGCCTATCGCCCAGCGTCCACTTCCCCCCGGGATTGCGGGCACCCTGGCCACGCGGCTGGCCTGGGTGGAGACCGTGGTGGAGGCGGCCCTCGAGGGAAGCCGACAGAACTTCGTGCAGGCGCTCGTGCTCGATGGCTGGGTGAAGAGCGTGGAGATGGCCAACCGGCTGGCCGACGACCTGCTGGCCGCGCAGGCCGAGCATCTGCCGCGGTTCGCGGGACGGTAGTTGCGCGGAGGATAGCTTTGCACACGGAGCAAGAAGGATGATCCCTGGGCTCAGAGAGCTGGTCGCCGGACTGCCTTCAGAGGCGACCCCCTTTGGCCGGACCGAGTTCCCGTTCCCGGTCAGCCAGGCGCTGGTCGGCGCAAGCCCCGACATCGCGCGGCTGAGAGCAGAGGCGGCCGAGCTTGATGCCTCCGACCGACCGGCTCAGGATGCGGCGTGGGTCGCGCTCATCGCAGCCGAGGCCATCGAGTCGGCGCAGACCGACCGCGACGACTACCTCTCGTCAGATGGCGCTTTCCGCTCGGCGGTGTTCAGCGGGATCAAGTGGCGCGCCGGCTGGGCTCTCATCCTGGGTGAGGGCCAGGCAACGTTTGCTCGTGCCTTCGATGGCGCCGGGTTCATGGTCTACGTGACGCGCCCGGGGGTCGCGGCCGGCAAGTTCCTGGGGCCGCGAGAGACGACATCGGTCTACTTCGCGCAACTCCTCGCTCGTTACGCCCTCGTCTACAGCGATGTCCAGCCAGGCGATCGCCACGAGCTGACGCATTTCGTCGAGGACCATGGGCCGGGCGTGCTGGTCGTCTCGGGCCGAATGGGCGAGGTCGAGGCCCTGCTCGGCCTTGCGCTCATGCGGCTGGGGATGCGGGCGGTCGTCACGGCCGGGTTCCCGTGGGAGGTCGGCGATCGAGTAGAGGTGGCCTCCCCGGCAGAGGCGGTGGCCGCATCCGCCACCTTCGAGAACCTGCGCATCCGGGCCCAGGACCCGCTGGCCGCACTGCCCGACTATGCAAACCACGCCTATGTGCGTGAGCAGTTCGAACCGCGCGCACGCCTTGGCGGAGATGACCACAGCTTCTTCTTCCTACGCCGCGGGCCGGCCGAGGAGGACATCGCGGTCACCGGCGAGCCCGTCAGCAGCATCGGGGTCCTTGTCACAGTCAATGACGACAGTCTCGATCCGCCGGCCGCGGTTGAACTGGAGAGCGCGGCACTCGGCTACCTGAACACGATCGGCGGATTGCGGGTGGAGGCCGCCGACCCGCTAGCCCTGGTATTGCGCGAGCCCGGCAGACCGACAGCCGAGCAGATGGCTGACGTAGTGCGCCGAGCGCTGCGCCTGGAGTACCCAAGCGTTGGTCCGCTGCGGGTAGAAGTGATCGGAGATCAGCGAAGGCTGGCGGAGACAGCACCCGGGATCGCGTCCGAGCGCGCAGACCGCGACCGCGGCTTCGCAGCCGCGGTGTCAGAAGCGCCCGAGGTCGTCTATACCTGCGAGGCCTGCGCGCCGTTCAGCCGCGAGCACCTGTGCATCGCCCATCCCGTGCGCATGCCCATGTGCGGCCGCCGCTGGACCGAGATGCTGGTCGGCGCGCGCTACATGGGAGTGAGCGCGGGCCGCCCGTGGAGACGACGCGGCCGGCCGGAGAACTGCTGCACGGCGGTGCCTCTGGGCAAGGCATTGGACGCTGTCAAGGGCGAGTACGAAGGGCTGAACGAGTTCGCTCGCCGGGCCACCAACGGCAGGATCCAGCGGATCTTCCTGCACTCGGTGCGAGACCACCCCCACAGCTCGTGCGGCTGCTTCTACGCTCTCGCCTGGTGGAGCGACCAACTGGGTGGCCTCGGCCTCATGCACCGCGGCTTCGAAGGCGTCGCGCCTGATGGCTCGACCTGGAACCACCTCGCCAACCGCGCCGGTGGCAAGCAGCAGCCGGGGATCACTGGTGTCGGCCTCGAGTATATGCGGTCCGCCACCTTCCTCCAGGGAGACGGAGGGTGGCGCGCCGTGAAGTGGGTGACCCGAAAGCTGAAGGAAGAGGTGGCCGGTTACGCCCCAGACGCCTCCAGCGTCAGGACGGAAGCAGAGGCCTGCTGAGCGGGAAGCAACCACGGGGTGCGAAGGTGCAGGCGGCTCTACAGATAGCCAAGGCCTCGTAGCCGTCGCCTCATCTCTGCGGTCAACTCGTGCTCCGGGGCGCGCGGCGCCGGGCGGAGCGCGGCGTGCGGCTTCAGGAAGTCGAGCGGCGGCCGGCGTTGCGCGTGCGCGAAGGCCTCGAAGGCCGCCAGCATCTTGTCAGCCTGCTCTGGCTGTTCCGCGATCACGTTCCGCCTTTCCACCGGGTCGGCCTTCAGATCATACAGCACTCGCCACTGTCCATTGCCGTACAGAATGAGCGCGTGATTGAGGCTGCGCACCAGGTAGCTGGGCGGGTCCCCATCGGACCGGCAGAAGACATAGTCGTGAACCTTGTCTATGTCTCCCGCGATCAGTGGGAGCAGGGACCGGCCCTGCACCTCCGGCCGGGGATAGGCGATCCGGAACGCATCGAAGACGGTTGGGAGCAGGTCCACGGTCTCGGTGAGGGCGCCGATCGTGCGACTCTGCGTGGGCTGTCCGGGCCACTTCAGAATCAACGGTATCCGCGTCAGCTCGTCATATACGCCGCGCTCGTGCCAGAGGTAGCCGTGCTCACCGAATGCTTCCCCGTGGTCCGCGCTCACGACAAACAGGGTGTTGTCGTAGACCCCGGCCTTCCTGAGCAAACTCGCCAGCTCGCCCACCGCCCAGTCCGCGTAGCGCAGGTTGGCGTCATAGAGGTTGATCCACTCCAGCAATGGCTTGTACGAATATGGAGCAACCGTCTTCTTCTCGCCGACCGGGAACTCGTACTCGCCCTGCTGGAACCCGGGCGGGCGCTTCCCCTCGAAGAGATGAGTCATCCAGGCCGGCTGGAGATAGGGCTGGTGCGGTGGGTCCAGGTGAAGATAAGCGAAGAACCGCCGGCGCCGGTTCTGCTCCAGCCAGCGGCGGAACAGCTCCAGCATCGGCTCCGGCCGTGTCCAGTCCTCCCAGCGCTTGACCAACGGCTTCACATCGGTCTGGTCGAACCTGTCCTGGAAGTCGAGACCGATGCCCGCGCCTGGCGACGCGTTCGGGTTCGAACTGAAGAGCGCAGTGTGGAATCCCGCTGCCTCTAGTCCGGCGGCAATGGTGAACGTCCCCGGCAGCAGCCCCCGGTTGCCGCTGACCAGATGGGTGTCACTGTACTGAGAGGTGAACAGCGAGGCCGTGGATGGCTTCGTAGTGACGTACTGCGTGAAGTGCCGGTCGAACCTGAGTGCATCTCTGGCGAGCGCATCAGTGTTCGGAGTGGTATCGCGTGGATACCCGTAGCAGCCGAAGTGGTCCGCCCGCGCGGCGTCAAGCACGCAGATCACCAGGTTAGCGTTCGCCGCGACGGCTTGCAGCGCCGCGACCGCCTCGGATTCGGGTGCAGGACGCGTCGCCCCGGGGACGGCGCTCCCATGCCGCCAGGACGCATAGGCCCACCACCCCAGGCCCGCCAGGGGCACGAGCAGCAGCCAGCCAAGCCAACGATGCCTACGATGTTGCACGCGGTGTTGCCCTGCCCAACACGTCAGTCCTCCCCTGACAGGCTCATCACGGTCAGGGAGTCGGGGGCCAGCGCCAACTTCGCGCGGTCGCGAACCACGCGCAAGTCCTTCGGTCCGAGCCAGCGCGGGCTTCGGTCCTGCGGACCCTCGCCTCGCCAGTGCCAGCGTCGCGCCTTGCGCCACTTCGCCTGCCCCTTGAGGGAGAGGGAGACCTGGCGCTCGCAGACATCCTTGTTGATCATGAAGACGCTCAGCCGCGCTGGCTCCTGCGAGTAGCTGGCGAAGGTTCGCAGCCGCTCTGGCTCGCCCGCGAACACCATCTGGTCGTTCAGGAACTGGCTCCAGATTGCCAGCGCTCTGCCGGTTGGCTGAAGCTGGTTGTCATCGTCCACCGCATCCCACAGACTCGGCGTATCCGGTGGGTGGCTGACCCAGCGCGTGTTCCAGAGCTGAGCCATGTCCACCTTCGGGTTCTCGAGCAGTGTACCCATGAGGTCGAAGACGACGAGGCCATGGCCGAGATCGTTGACCTTTTCCCAGCCGCCCTCGGACCAGTCCGCTGCATTTAGCTCGGTGATCGTCACGCGCAGGCGCTGTTCGAATCCGGGCGGCCCCCAGCGCCGGGCAGCCGCCACCACACTATCCGCGTCGCGCTCCGCCTCCGGGTAACCAGGCGACTGGTTGCGATAGCCCTCGTAGCTTCCCCACTCCCAGCACGTGTAGAGATGGACCGGCGCGAAGTCAACGTGCTCCGCCGCGGTCTCGAAGACCACCTTCCACCACGGGGTCTGACTGCTCTCGTCAGCCCGTCCCGCGCCCTGTGTCCGGGGCGGCCCGTTGGCGCCGATCCGGATGGAAGGGTCTACCTCCTTCATGGCCTGGGCGAAGTCCACCAGATCGCGGGCATAGTCCTTCACGCTCACGGTGCGGTCAATGTAGCCCTCATTCCCGATCTCCCAGTACCTGACGCCGTACTTCATCTTCCGGTTGGCGTAGTCCACCCACGCCACCGCGGTGTCGAGCAACTGCTGCTTTGTCACCCGGCAGTCCGACGCGTGGAGGGCGTCATAGCAGACCACTACGGTTGGCTCGGCCCCCAGTCGGCGGCAGAGCCCCATGAACTCGTCGAAGTCAAGCAGCCTGACCTGCCATTCCCCATCCGCCGAGACCGGCGGCCCCTCCCGTCCCTCCCGCGGCCCGCACGCCAGAGTCGGACGCGGCCGGTCGAACGGGGGCACGGACCAGAGATGGTTATCCGACTTGTCGCCTCCGGGGAAGCGCAGCGAACGCACGCCCATCTCCCGGAGCGCCTCCTCCAACGGCCGCGCGCCGGGCCGGCGGTTGGCATCGTGGTCAACCAGGTAGTCAACATTGATGCCGATGACACGCGGTTCAACCTGGCGTATGACTCTTGTGACGTCCACCTCGACCACCGAGTCGGCCATCCTCTCCTACCTCCCTACTCCTCGCGTATTGGCGGCTCCTCACCGGCGCGGCAGCGAGACGGCGGCCTCGCAGGCGGCCTCCAGCAGCGACGCGCCCAGCGCCCGCATGCCATCACCGGTGCGCCGGTTCCAGGCGATGTCGAAGCCGAGAGTCCGGGAGCCGAAGTGCTCGCGAGCATACCAGGTGTTCGTCACAGCCGGGACCTCCGGCTTCGAGTTCTGGACGCGCCACCTCCACACCGGCCCGCCCACCTCGCCCAACAGGCGGGGAAGAAAGAACACTGCGGCCTCGCGGTCCTCGTACCGAAAGTTATCGAGATCGTTGTACATCCACCCGTGGAGGTTGACGTAGATGGCGGGCCGCAGCCTCTTCATGAAGCTGCGGAGCGCGACGCAAGTTGCGTCATCCGATGTGCCAAACTCGTGACAGATGTCCACCCCGCCGGGGCCCGTGAGACGGCACCACCCACCTGCGACTCCATCCGGATTCGACACTGGAATGAAATACGCCGCGACGCGCCGCTGCCAGTCCTTGCCCTCCCCGAGCAGCCAGGACAGCATCCCGCTGATGCAGTAAGCCCCGGTGGTCTCGTAAGGATGATTGCCGCCCTCGACCAGTACAACGGGCCGAGAGTCGCGATCCTCTGGCGCCACTGCGATGGCGAATATGTCGCGGCCCTGCGCGGTCCGGCCAATGCTGTGCACGCTCACCTCGGGCCGAAGCTGCAGGTTCTCCAGATCAGCGAGGTGATCGGAGTAGCTGCATTTCGGGTTCAGTGAGACCCATGTCTCGCCCGGCGGCACCTCGGCCGAAACGGTCACGACCGTGCCGCGGACGTCGCCGCCCACACGCTGCCAGTGCTCTCCAGAGCGGAAGAACAGGTGATCGCGGGGCTCCATGTAGACGGGATCTTGCCAGTCAACATGCAGCGTCACCTGGTGCGGGCGCTCGGCGCGGTTGACGATCAGCGTATCCATCCGAAACTTGTAGTTGGGATTGTCTTCCTCCTGGGTCGGGAGGATGACGAAAGCCGCCGGGCCTTCCCGCGTTACGCCAGAGGGATCCTGTGGATTGGCGCCCTCGAAGTCCGTCGAAACCAGGATGTCCTCAGGGCTTCCCATGCTCTCAGCCCCCTGGTCTAGCGATATGCGACACGAGTGGGCGCGATTCCTCGCGCCCCCATCCTGCTTCCACCTCCTCTAGCGACGTGCTATCATCTGCCGAACCTTGCGCGGCAACAACCGGCTGCGGCGTCGGCAGCCGCAGCCGACGCCGGCGGTGAAGAGATGACAACATCCATCCCCGATTGGGAGAACCCCGAGATGATCGGGCAGAACAAGGAGCCAGGGCACTGCACGCTCATGCCCTATCCTGATCTTCAGACCGCCATCCAGGGCACCCGGGAGGCCTCTCCTTATCACCTCGCCCTCAACGGGAACTGGAAGTTCCACTGGGTGCGCAAGCCGGCCGACCGGCCGCTTGACTTCTGGCGGCCCGAGTATGATGACAGCGGCTGGGCCAGCATCGCGGTCCCATCCAACTGGGAGCTCCAGGGCTTCGACATACCGATCTACACGAATGTCAAGTATCCCTTCATGCCCGTTGACCCGGACCCGCCGCATATCCCGCATGACTACAACCCGGTCGGCTCCTACCGAACGACCTTCCTCCTGCCGGAGTCCTGGCAGGGCCGCCAGATCTTCATCCACTTCGACGGCGTGAAGAGCGCTCTCTACCTCTGGGTGAACGGGCAGAAGGTGGGCTACAGCCAGGACAGCATGACTCCGGCGGAGTTCAACATTACCGACTTCGCGCGCCCCGGCCCGAACACGCTCGCGGTCGAGGTTTACCGCTGGTGCGACGGAAGCTACCTCGAGGATCAGGACACGTGGCGGCTGAGCGGGATCTACCGGGATGTCTACCTCTTCTCGACTCCGACCGTTCACCTGAGAGACTTCTTCGCACGCTGCGACTTCGACGCGGAGTATCGCGACGCGATCCTGGAAGTCACGGGAACGGTGCACAACTACCGCCGGCATAGCGCGGGGCGCCACAGCCTCGAGGTGCACCTGCTGAATGGTGAGGGTCAGCCGGTGGGAGCCGGTCCTCTGGCGCGCGGAACCGCCGAAGCCGTTCCGGCCGGGGCGGAAGCCGTGGTCGAGATCGAGGCCCCGGTCGCCTCGCCACGGAAGTGGTCGGCCGAAGACCCGCATCTCTACCAGGTGTTGCTCGTGCTGCGGAGCGGGGAAGGCGAGATGATCGAGGTCGAGCAGTGCCGGCTCGGCTTCCGCAAAGTCGAGATCCGACGCGGGCAACTGCTGGTGAACGGCATCCCGATCCTCGTGAAGGGAGTGGATCGCCACGAGCACGACCCGGATCACGGGCAGGCGATCCCACTCAGCCGGATGCTCCAAGATATCAAGCTCCTGAAACAGAACAACATCAACGCGGTGCGCACCAGCCACTACCCCGACGACCCGAAATGGTACGAGCTCTGCGATCGGTTCGGCATCTACGTGGTGGATGAGTGCAACCTCGAATCGCACGGCGTCAGCGACCGCGTTCCGGCAAGTGATCTGACCTGGACGAAGGCTTGCGTTGACCGCATGGCGCGCATGGTCGAGCGCGACAAGAACCACCCCTCGGTGATCGTCTGGTCCCTGGGCAATGAGGCGGGATTCGGCGAGAACTCCAGGCACATGGCCGCCTATGCGCACGGCGCCGACCCTACCCGGCCGGTCCAGTACGAGCCCGCGGGCGAGGACCCGGTGACCGACATCGTCTGCCCGATGTACCCGAAGATCGAGCGTCTGATCGAGTACGCCAGCCGCGAGCGCAGCCGGCCGCTGATCATGTGCGAATACTCCTTCGCCGGCGGCAACGCGGTCGGCAACCTCCAGGACTACTGGGAGGTGATCGAGCGCCACGAGCATCTCCAAGGCGGCTTCATCTGGGACTGGTCGGACAAGGCCTTCAGGAAGCAGGCCGCCGACGGAAGCATGTTCTGGGCCTACGGAGGCGATTACGGCCCTCCGGGCACGCCCTCGGACGGCATCTTCGTGTGCTGCGGCATCGTCGGGCCGGACCGCGACGAGCAGCCCGAGCTGCGCGAAGTGAGGAAGGTCTACCAGTACGTGGCGGCCGAGCTCGCCGAGGCTGACGCCGGCGGGACGATTCGCATCAAGAACAAGCATGATTTCCTCACCCTCGGCCACCTGGACATATCCTGGGAGCTGGAGTGCGATGGCGAGGTGATCCAGCGCGGAAGCTTGCCCCGGATGTCGCTCGCGCCCAAGCAGGAACAGGACGTCGTCGTGCCCTTCTCGCGGCCCGACCCGGCGCCCGGAACTGAGTACTGGCTGAAGATCATCTTCGCACTAGCTGAGGACAGGCCGTGGGCAGAGCGCGGCTTCGTCGTGGCCTGGGATCAGTTCCGGCTGCCCCTCCAGGCCCCGCCGGCCCCGCATGTCTCGGTCGCGGACATGCCGGCTCTGGCGGTGGACGACCGCCGCGACATCGTCGTCACCGGGAGAGACTTCCGCGTGGTGATCGGGAAGAAGGACCTGCTGCGCAGCGATGTGAGCGGTGCGCTGGTGTCGCTGCGACTGCGCGGCCGCGAACTGGTCGCCTCGCCGCTGATACCCAACTTCTGGCGAGTCCCGGTGGACAACGACATGTGCGGCCAGTGGGATCGTGAGTTCGTTGAGAGCGTGGGGGGGATGCCCCGTCGGCAGGGCCTGTGGCGGCACGCGGGGCAGTATCGGGAGGTGACGAAGGTCACCGCCGAGCAGCTCTCTCCCCAGGTTGTCCGCGTCGCGGTGGACGCGATCCTTCCTGTCGGCCAGACCGAGTACCGGACGGTGGAGATGTTCAGAGGAAGCACGGATCAGGTGCCCGCCGGGCCTGAGAGCTACCGCTGTGTCTACACCATCTATGGCAGTGGCGATGTTGGGATCGAGAGCTCGTTCGACCCCCAGGGCCTGCGGCTGCCCGACCTACCGCGCTTCGGCCTCCAGATGGCCGTGCCAAGTGAGTTCGACCTGATGACCTGGTTCGGCCGCGGACCGCACGAGAACTACTGCGACCGCAACACGGGCGCGGCCGTGGGCCTCTATCGCGAATGCGTCCACGGGCAGCCCTACCCATATGTGCGGCCTCAGGAATACGGGAACCGGACCGATGTGCGATGGCTGACGCTGACCGACCAGTCGGGAACCGGCCTGCTGGCCATCGGCATGCCTCTCCTGAGCGTCAGCGCCTGGCCGTATACCATGGCCGACCTGGAACGAGCGCGCCACATCAACGAGCTGCCTGACCGCGACACGATCACGCTGAACCTGGACTACAAGCAGATGGGAGTCGGCGGAGATGACGGCTGGGGCGCGCGGCCCCACGCCAAGTACTCGCTGCCCTGCCAGCCGTACAGCTACCGGCTTCGCCTCCGCCCCTATGCCCCAGACATGGGCGATCTCCGGCCGCTGGTGCAGGCGGGGTTCCCCCATGACCTCCGATAGGAACACGAGGAGAGCCCGTAGGGCAGGAGCGGTCCGTCGCCATAGCTTCGGGGCGTCGGCGACTTGCCTCCTGCCCTGGAGGAGCTGAGTACCCGCGCGGGTCTCGCGCTGGAGACAGTGGATGACTCTGCATCCGACTCTAACCACAGACGTGCTGGTCGTCGGCGCCGGCGCCTCCGGCCTGCCGGCCGCGATCGGCGCCGCCCGGGCCGGCGCGAAGGTCATCCTGATCGAGGAGGACCCGGTTGTCGGCGGCGCCACCTCCGACTACTATGTCTGCCTGCTGTATGGGGGCCCCGTCACTGGCGTGCTGAAGGAAGCCGAAGACCTGCTGAAAGCCAGGTGCAGCCCGATCCCGGGAGCGCAGTTCTTCCTTCCCTCCGGATACCAGCGCGTATGGGCCGAGTTGCTCGCCGCTGAGCCCAGGCTGCAAGTCATCACCGGCGCGCGAGCGATAGGTGCAGTCCTCTCCGACGCCAGTGCAAGGCCGAGCGTCGTGGGAGTCTCGGTCGAGATCGGCCCGGGCTCCCGGTTCGATATCAGGAGCAAGGTCACGATTGACGCCACGGGTTCTGGCGCGGTCTGCCTGATGGCGGGCTGCGCAGCCATGTACGGAAGAGAGGCGAAGAGCGACTTCGGCGAGCCGAATGCCCCCGCGAAGCCAGACGACCAGGTGCAGGCCTGCACCTGGATGTACTTCGTGCAGCGTCTGCCTGGCGCAGTGCCGGTCACGACCGGCCTGCCGCTCGGCGTAAGCGTGAAGATCGGCATCCCGCCGCGAGGCCATGTAGGGCCGTGGCCCAGCCAAGAGGCAGAACAGCACCCCGATGCGGGCCTCTACTTGCAGTGGGGCTGCGCGGTGCGGTGCCGCGATACGCGCGACCCGATCGAGTTGGCAGCCGCGCACCGCGAAGCGTACAAGGCTATGGAGCGCGACCATGCCTTGCTCCAAGAGAACGGCTACATGACCTACCTCGCCCCCCGCATTGGGGTGCGAGAGGCCAGCCGCATCGTTGGCGAATACGTCATCACGGAGAACGACGTGCGAGGTGGGAGTTTCCCGGCCGATACGGTGGCGGTGGCCGACTACGGACTAGACATCTGGAACGAGGCCACCGGTAGGACCAGAGAAACGGGAGGCCACGACGAGGGTGGGACAGTGGAGGTCTTCCGTCTTGAGACTGCTCGCTACGGCATCCCCTACCGCGCGCTCGTGCCCAGGGACAGGGATGGGTTGCTGGTAGCCGGCAAGTGCATGAGCGGAACCCACATCGCCCAGAGCTCGTTCCGAGTCCAGCCCATCGTTGCCGCTGCAGGCCAGGCAGCGGGCGTGGCCGCCGCCCTTGCCGCGGCCGGCGGGACGCAGCCTCGCCATCTGGGGCCGGAGGCGATCCGGCGAGTCCTCCGCCAACCCGATCAGCACGTGCAACTGTCCTTCGACGACCCGTGAAGCTTCTCTCCGGTAACGACCTCAGTCGTGGTCAGAGCCGTCTCGGGCGCTGCGCGCTTCATGCACCGCCTCTCGGTTGCCGCTGCGCTCTCGGATATGGTATCCTCAGACGCCCTTAGCTGTCGCCCTGAGCAAGGCCCACACAGGACCGATGCCCCGTTTCGTATTGGAGATAGGAACAGAGGAAATCCCGCCGCGCTACTTCCCGTCCGCGCTGGCCAGCCTGTACGCTGGCGGCGAGGCGATGCTTGGCCGGGCGCGTCTTGGCTGCGGCGAGGCGAAGGTGTATGGCACGCCGCGCCGGCTCGCGTTCATCGCCGAAGGGCTGGCCGCTGCCCAGGCGCCCCACACCCGCGAGGAGCGCGGCCCGTCCGCGCGCGTCGCGTTCGACGCGGATGGCAAGCCGACTAAGGCCGCCATCGGCTTCGCCCGGCGGCACGGCCTCCCTCCGGAAAAGCTGGAGCGGAGACAGACCGACCAGGGCGAGTACGTCTTCGCCATCATCCAGGAGCCGGAACTGCCAGCCGGGGAAGCTCTCGCGCCCCTCCTGCCGGGCCTCATCACCAGCATCTCGTTCCCCAAGGCGATGCGCTGGGGCGCCGGCGCTCTCCGCTTCGGCCGCCCCATCCGCTGGCTGCTCGCGCTGCTGGATGACCAGGTGGTGGAGTTCGAACTAGAGGGGATTAGGAGCGGTCGGCTGACGCGAGGACACCCGACGCTGGATGACGGCATGCATCCGGTCACTCACGCGGAGCGGTACGAGGACGCATTGAAGTCGCATTACATCATCGTGGACCCGACCGAGCGGCGGGACGAGGTCAACCGGCAGATCGGCCGCATCGCGAAGGACCATGGCGGCTGGTTGGTCGGGACGGGCGTCACACCATACCGGGAGCTGGAACTGCTGCTGCGAGAGCCGGAGGAGTTCGCCTACCAGATGGCGACCAACCTCGAACTCCAGACGACCTTTCTCGTGGAGTGGCCCACCGCGGCCCTTGGAGAGTTCGAGAAGCGATTCCTGGAGCTGCCTCGTGCCGTGCTCGAGACCGAGATGCAGCACGTTCAGAGCTACTTCCCCCTTGCGTCTCGGGATAACCGGAACGAGCTGCTGCCCGCATTCATCGCAGTCCGGGACGGCGGCGAGGAGCACCTGGACAAGGTTGTCGCCGGGTGGGAGAACGTGCTCAGGGCCAAGCTCATTGACGCCAGCTACTTCTACGAGCAGGACCTGAAGGTCGCGCTCGCGGAGCGGGTAGAGGCCCTGCGCGGTGTGGTGTTCCACGAGCAGTTGGGGACGATGTACGACAAGACCCAGCGTGTCCGCCTCGTCGCCCGTGCGGCCGCCGCGCAGATGCCTGCCGGTGACCCCGTAGATGAAGCACTCCTCGACCGCGCGGCTTACCTCTGCAAGGCCGACCTCACCACCGAGATGGTTACGGAACTGTCTGACCTGCAAGGGGTCATGGGTGGGGAGTATGCTAGCAGATCCCGCGAGCCAGAGGACGTCGCGACTGCCATCGCTGAGCACTACCGGCCGCGAAGCATGGACGACGGCACTCCAGGCAGCCCCCTTGCCCGTCTGCTCGCCATCGCTGATAAGCTGGACACGATCACGGCCTGCTTCGCCGTCGGCATTGTCCCTACGGGCTCGGCCGATCCTTATGGGCTGAGACGAGAGGGAACCGGTGTCGTCAGGATCGCGGTCGAAGGCAAGGTTCACCTTTCCTCGTCTGAGCTTGTGCGTGTTGCGCTTGCCGCTGTCCAGGAGCAGACCGGCACGGAGCGGCCAGGCGAGCAACTCCAAGAGGAGGTGCTCGCGTTCCTGCGCCAGCGCCTGGAAACATATCTGGAAAGAGAGCGACCGGGCGGACCGGCCATTCGCTACGACCTCGTGAACGCCGCGCTCGCCGCAGGCTGCGACGACCTATTCGACGCATCCGAGCGGGCCCTCGTGCTCGCGGACCTGGCGGGCTCCGATCGCCACTTCCTCCCCACCGTCATCGCCTCCACCCGCGTCAGCAACATCGTGAAGGGCTTCGAGGGCAGCGAGGTGGAGGTGGACGCCAAGCTGTTCCAGCACGAGTCGGAGACGGCCCTCTGGAAGGCGTACCAACAAGCGCTGGGCGAGGCCGACGCGGCGGTGCAAAGGGGCGACTACCGAGGCCTGTTCCAGCTCTTCCACGCCCTCCGCGCGCCCATAGACCGCTACTTCGACGACGTGCTGGTGATGGCGGCGGATGGGAAGCTGCGGCGGAATCGGCTGGCGACCTGCTGGCACATCAACCAGCTCTTCCGTCAGCTCGCCGACTTCACGCTAGTGGTTCAGGTCTAGGGCGGGGATGTCCCTTTCCCTTGCGCAGTGGACGCCGCTATGACGACACCGCGGGAGGAAAGAGAGCACCTCGAGGAGCAGATTCTCTCGCCGTTGGCGGCGAAGAGCGCGCGCAGCCGCGGCCGGGAGCAGCCGGAGGAGCCCTGCCCGATCCGCACCGCCTTCCAGCGCGACCGCGACCGCATCATCCACTGCAAGGCCTTCCGCCGGCTGACCTACAAGACCCAGGTCTTCATCGCTCCCGAGGCCGATCACTATCGCACCCGCCTGACCCATACCCTGGAGGTGGCGCAGATCGGCCGCACCATCGCCCGCGCTCTTCGCCTCAACGAGGACTTGACCGAAGCCATCGCGCTCGGTCACGACCTGGGTCACACCCCGTTCGGCCACGCCGGCGAGTGGGCGCTCGAGGCGGCCTATCGCGAGTTCGATCCGGAGGCGATGTTCCGCCACGCCGAGCAGAGCCTGCGCGTGGTCGAGGTGCTCGAGAAGGACGGCCGCGGGCTCAATCTCACCTATGAAGTGAGGGATGGCATCCGGACGCACAGCAAAGGGATGGAGGATCTGCCCCAGGACGCCGGGTCAGGCCCGGCAACCCTCGAGGGGCACGTGGTCAGATACGCGGACCGCATCGCTTACATCAACCACGACATAGACGACTCGATCCGCGCCGGTCTGATCGCCCCAGGCGACCTTCCGGCGGGATGCGTCGCGGTGCTCGGCGACAGCCACGCGCGGCGGATCACCACCATGGTCACCGACATCGTGCAGTCCAGCGAGAGGCAGCCGACCATCGCGATGAGCGGAGAGGTCGCCCAGGCGACCAATGACCTCAAGGATTTCCTCTTCGCGCGAGTCTACCAGACCGGCGGAACAGAGGAGGCAGACCGGGTCGAGCGCGTGCTGAAGGGCCTGTTCCGCTTCTACATGGAGCATCCCGAGGAGGTGCCGGGAGTGCCGCCGGCCGCGGTTGAGCCGCGCCAGCTCGCCCGCGTGGTCTGCGACTACCTGGCCGGAATGACCGATCGCTTCGCCGCGCAGCAGTTCCAGCGCTTCTATCTCCCGCGGCGCTGGTGGCGAGGGGCCTAGGGGAGCGCGACTTTTGCCGTCTCTACGTGTCGGTAGGAGCAGGGGTAGCTGCAACCGCGGGGACGCGAGGGGCCGCGGATCTGTGAGGCGCAGTGCAGTGATTGGGCTGCGGCCGTTGCTCGCGTGTCTGGTTTCCTGCCTGCTGGCGGGGCCCGCGCTCGCGGGTGTCGAGGCGGGCCCGCCGCGCGCGCGGCCCGGCAGTCCGGCTCTTCTGCCGCAGCCCGAGGGAGGGTTCGCATGCGAGGGGGAGAGCTACCGCGCCCTGATCGGCCCCGACGGCAACCTGCACTCCCTGCGGGTGGGCGACACGGAGATGCTCGACGACCGGATCGCCATCTCCTTGGGCGCCTTCTTCTACGCGGACGGACCCCGCAAGCTCGAGACCATCACGACGCCCGGCCCCACCGTCCTGGAGGCCACGGACGGGACTTTCCGCGCGGTCTACCGGTTCCGCCGGGGGGATGTCCGGATAACGCTTACCAGCCAAGGCACCGCGGCCCCCTACTTCGTTGTTCTCTCGCCCCTGATCACCGTGGTCTCCAACCCCCGGACCGAGGAGGCGGCCGCGGCCGGCTGCACCGAGAGCTGGGGAGACGCGCGCTTCAGCACCGAGAAAGGAGCCTACCTCGAGCTGACTGGAGGCTCTCGCATCTGGGGGCCGTGGCTCGGCCGGCAGGTCTGGGAAGTGAGCCGCGTAGTCCCGGGCCAGTCGGTCCAGATCCGCCTCACGGCCGGGACTGGACCTCCGCCCAAGCCGACCCTGGAGCAGTTGGTCGGGGCCCACGCCGAGGTCGCCGCACCCGACGGCATCGTCCACGTGGACAACCCCATCCTGCTTCAGGTGTCCGTCGAGAACCGATCCGATACGCCCCTCGAGTCACAGGTCTCGATGGAGCTTTCCGCCTGTCGCGGCGATCAGGTGATCTATGCCACGGCCCCTCTGCCACTGCCCGCGAAGCAGACTGCGGCCACCAGCTTCAACGCAACCGTTGATGCGCCGGACTTCTACCATGCTCGCATCACTGTCTCGGCCCTGGGCCGGGAGCTGGCCACTGCCCGCGCCGCAGCCGGCTACCGCGTCGCTGAGATCGCGCCGAAGGTCGAACGCCCGGCGGACTTCCGGGACTTCTGGCAGCGCCTGGCCTCCGAGGTGGGAGACGAAGCCCCGGACTACCGCCTCGACCTGATGGAGAATCGCTCGCGAGGCGAGGTTCAGGTCTGGGTGGCGCGCTATCCCAGCCTTGCCAGCAAGACCATTTCCGGCTGGTACCTCCAGCCCCAGTCCCCTGGCCCTCACCCCGGCATCGTCTACCTCTCCGGCTACGGTGCCCGGCCTGTGGTGCCGCCGGTGGCCCTGGCGGAGCAAGGCTATGCGGTGCTTGCGATAGATGTCAGGGGGAACGCCGTTGATCGTCCGCGCCCTCACCCCTTCGAGGACTACTCGACCATCGGCATTGACTCACCGAACAGCTACGTCTACCGCGAGATCATCGGCCATGCCCTCGGGGCCGTCCACCTGCTCGCCTCTCGCCAGGGGGTTGATCCGAGGCGGATCGCGGTGGTGGGCGTCAGCGAGGGCGGCGGACTCGGCCTGATTCTGGCCGCGCTTTCCCCCCAGGTCCGGGCGGTGGCCGCCGATGCGCCCATGCTCTGCGACTTCCCGCTCTCCCTGCGCTCGGCCGCTTGGCCCTATACCGAGATCGTGCGCTACATGCAGCGGCGGCCGGAGGCCGCGGCGCAGGTGACCCGGACGCTGACCTACTTCGACGTGGTGAACTTCGCGCCGGAGATCAAGTCGCCGGTCCTGCTGAGCACCGGGTTCCTCGATCCCGTCTCCCTCCCCGCTGCCGTCTACGGCGTGTTCAACGTGCTCGGGGGACCGAAGGAGATCCGGCCCTACCCGGAGGCCGGCCACGAAGGCGGCGGACACAGCTTGTGGGCCTACAAGCTGGATTGGCTGAAGAGGGCGCTGGCGACAGCGCCCTAGCGCGAGACCGCTCGTGTCCACCGCTTCCTCCCTCTCCGCGCCGAACCCGACCTCCGCGGTCACGTTGCGGGCGCTCTTCCGCCAGCGCCACTTCCGCCCCCGGCGTTCGCTTGGTCAGACCTTCCTTACAGACGCCAACATAGTGGCGAAGATCGTGGAGGCAGCCGAGCTGACAGGTCGGGAGCCCGTGCTGGAGATCGGGCCAGGCGCCGGTGCGGTCACGCGCGCCCTGGTCGGCGCGCCCCGGGTGCTGGCGATAGAGATTGACCCGACCCTGGTGGCCATCTTGCGCGAGACCGTGGGCGAGTCAGTGGAGGTAGTTCAAGCCGATGTGCTCGCGGTTGACTGGCGCCACCTGCTCGGAGGGAGCGGCGGAACGCGCTGGCGGGCGGTGGCGAACCTGCCGTACGCGATCACGGGCCCGGCGATCTTGCATCTCCTCGCCGCGCGCCAATGGCTCGACCGGATGGTGATCATGGTCCAGGCCGAAGTGGCGGCGCGCATCCTTGCTCCGCCCGGAGGGCGCCAGCGCGGCCTGCTCTCGGTGGTGGTGCAGGCGAGCTGTGAAGTGCGCCCGGTGTGGCGCGTGGCGAGGACCTGCTTCTGGCCGCAGCCGGAGGTGGATTCGGCCATACTCGCCCTCACAGTGCGGCGGCCCCCGTTGGTCCCTCATGCCCTGCAGCCGCTGTTCATGAAGGTGGTGCGCGCCGCCTTCGGGGCCCGGCGCAAGACCTTGCTCAATGCCTTGCCGCAGTCGGCTGAACTCGGGTTGCCGAAAGAGGAAGGGCGGGCGCTGCTCGCATCCTGCGAGATCGAGGAGAGAAGACGCGCCGAGACCCTGAGCGAGGACGAGTTTCTCCGGCTCGCGCAGGCCCTCGACAGGCGAGACCGGGAGGGGCGAGAGTGAGGCCCGCGGCAGTTCGGGCCTGCGCCAAAGTGAACCTGTGCCTCCGCGTGTTGGGCCGGAGGCCGGATGGCTACCACAACGTGGAAACCGTCCTCCATACCATTGACCTCTGGGACGAAGTACGGCTCACCTCTCTGCCCGGCAGCAGCACGATCACCGTGACCGTGGACTCGCCCGATGTCCCTGCCGATGGGTCGAACACCTGCTGGCGGGCGGCGAAGCTGCTCGCCGAGCGCGTGGGCGTGAGGGCGGGCGTCGCCATCGCGCTGCGGAAATCCATCCCCGCCGGGGCGGGACTGGGTGGCGGCAGCAGCGACGCAGCGGCCACGCTCGCGGGGCTCGCCCGCCTCTGGAACCTGAGCTTGCCGTCAGCAGACCTGGAGGCGGTGGCGGCTCAGATCGGCGCGGATGTCCCCTTCTTCCTGCGGGGCGGCTGCTGCCTCGCCCGCGGCAGAGGCGAGGAACTGGAGCCCCTGCCCGACGTCGCCCTGTGGCTCGTGGTCGTCGTGCCCGAACTCAAAGTCGCTACCTCGGATGCCTATGCCGCGCTGGAAAGACGGCCAGCCGCCAGCCGCCGTCGTCAGTTGACCCGGCCCGTGCAGCGCATGGTGGAGGCGATCAGGACGGGCGACGCGGCGGCCATAGCAGCCGCCCTCTGCAATGACTTCGAGTCGCTTCCCCTGCCCGGTGTCGAGCAGGCGCTTCGCGCCAAAGCTGACCTGATCGAGGCCGGGTGTTTGGGCGCGGGCCTCTCGGGCAGTGGGTCCGCCGTCTTCGGGCTGGCCTCGGACGGCGCCTCGGCCGAGCGCGCGGCGGCTGACCTGCGCTCCGCTTGGGCCTGGGTGCAGGTTGTGCCCACGACGCGTGGTATGCTCGTCCCCGAGGCGACGGAGAGTGCGCGCTCATGATTGATGCGGTGGTGTTGGCAGGGGGCGTTGACACCGGCGAGATCGCGGCCGAGACCGGGATCGTGCACCGCCCGCTCCTGGAGGTTGCGGGCCAGCCCATCGTGCGCCGCGTCCTGGCTGCGCTTCGCGGCTCCTCTGAAATCGGGAGAGTCACTCTCGTGGCGCCTGCACCGGTGCAGGCGGCGGTGAGCGACGAGGCGCTCGATCGCCGCACGGAGGCAGGCGTCGGGTTCGTGGACAGCCTCGCCCACGGGATCGAGGCCACCGCGCCCGAGGGCCATCAGATCCTGGCCCTCACGGGTGATCTACCCCTCATCACCCCGGCAGCTATCAACGACTTCGTGCGACAGTCAATCGCATCGCGCGCCGATCTCACCTACCCCATCATCCCGAGGGATTCGATGGAGCGCCGGCTTCCGGGGGCGCGAAGGACCTATGTGCGGCTGCGAGAGGGGACCTTCACTGGCGGCAACGGGGTGGTCCTGACGCGCGACTTCGTGCAGCAGCGCAAGGAGCTGATCGCCAGCCTCTACGAGGCGCGCAAGCATCCGGTGAGGCTCGCGGCTCTGCTCGGGCTGGGCTTCGTCATCGCTCTGCTTGCCCACCGGCTAACCATCCCTCAGCTAGAGGCAAGAGCAACCGCCATCGTCGGCGGCAGGGTGGCGGCGATCATCACCAGCTACCCCGAGATGGGCCACGACGTGGACAAGCTCTCGGACCTCTACCTCGCTCGCCGCCTGGCTGACTCCTTCGACTCGTAGCGCGCGCTGGGCCTTCGAACCCCGTCCCCGGGCGACCACAAGCGGTGCGGCGCGCTCTCCTATGCCCGCCCCGCAGTTGACACCCGCACAGTGCGGTCCTATACTCGCGTTGTCGGGTGCGAGTCGGTATGGGGCCCCGGGGCTCCGCGCATGGTCACGGTGACGGGGCTCCCACGGCCGCCATTGGGGGGTGCCGCCTGTGGCCGCAGTGCGGTGTCCGAAGTGTGGTGCTCTCTATCCCGCCGCGGCGGGCGGGCGTCTGGCTCGCTGCCTGACGTGCCGCGAATCCCTCAGGAGATGCCGCTACTGCCGCTACTACGATCATCGCCAGCTCGACTGCGTGCATTCCGCACGCGCCACACACGAGCGCATCGTGGACGCCGACGAGGTGCTCAACTGCCCCGACTTTGCGACCGGGTTGGTCACCCAGCCTGTCCGCAGGATCTGGCCCCGCGTGCGCACCCCGCTCGTCGGGGTGGCGGTTGGGCTGGGCCTGATGCTCTGTCTGATTCGTCTCGTCGGACCCCGCAGCGCGCCACCGCCCATCGAGCTGCGCACAAGCGTGGGCACCCCCGACTCCATCTTCCAGGAAGACCTCCTCGAGATCAAGATCCTCGTGTGCAACGAGGCCGATCACCCGGCCAAGGACGTACGCGTGGTGCTCTCGGGCCGGAGTATGCGCGGCCTGCTTTGCCAATCGGTAGACCCCCCCGAGGCCTTCGAGGAGGCCACGGCTCAGTATGCCTCTGCCTGGGTGGGCGACCTGGAGTCCGGCCAGATCGGTGGGGTCACTTTCCGCTTCTCGGCCAGTGGCACTGGGAAGCTGGACCTCGCCGCCCACGTCACCGCTGCCAACCTGCCAGTTCCCTCCGTCACGCCGGTGCACTGCGAGATCGTCCCCTGACCCGGCACGTGTCGCCCTGGAGACCCTTCGGCTCTGCTCAGGGCAGGCGGGGCTCCCACACTCCGGCGCGAGGCCGCCCATGAGGCCGGGCGGCGCTGATCTCCACGTGCATACCACTGCCTCGGACGGCACGCTGTCGCCCGCCGACACAGTGCGCGAGGCCGCGGAGCGCGGCGTCTCTCTGCTCGCGATCACGGATCACGATACTACCGATGGCCTGGCGGAGGCCCAGGCGGCGGCCATCCAGGTGGGAGTGGCGCTCATTCCGGGCGTCGAGCTGAGTGTGGATCTCGCGGCATACGACGTGCATCTGCTGGGCTACTTCATCCGTCAGGACGACCCGGACCTGCAGCAGGTGCTCCGAGAGTTGCGAGCCGGCCGCAACCTCCGCAACGAGCGCATCCTCGAGCGCCTCAGATCGCTGGGCGCGCCGGTGGAGCCGGAACGCGTGCGCGAGATCGCCGGTCCAGGATCAGTCGGGCGCCCGCACGTCGCGGCCGCGCTGGTCGAGGCCGGACACGTTGCCTCCCGGACCGAAGCCTTCACGCGCTACCTCGCGCGCGGCAAGCCGGCCTTCGTCCCTCGCATGCAGCTCACGCCGGCCGAGGGGTGCGCGGTGATAAGGCGCGCGGGCGGGCTGGCGGTGCTGGCCCATCCTGCCAAGATCGGCTCACGGACGGTGCTGGATGAGCTGATCTCTGCGGGCGTGGATGGGATCGAGGTCTACCACAGCGATCACAGCGCGGCGGATGTGGAGTCCCTGCTGGCGCGGGCGAAGGCAGCCAACCTGCTGGCGACCGGCGGCTCCGATTCCCACGGCCCTCATTCGGACCGTCCGCTCGCGGTGGGCAGCCTAACGTTTCCTACGGTGGCAGTCAAGCAACTGCTCGCCCGCGCGCCGGAGTGGTGGAAGCAAGCGCACCGATCAGCGTAGCCGCGCGGGGCGGGAGCTTGCCCTCGCGCCCCTTACGCGAGCACCTGCTTCGTCGTCTTGAAGTGGACTTTCGCCACCTGCCGCAGCAAGCTTTCCCCGCCCTTCGCGACGACCTGTCGCGCCGCGGGCAGCACGTGCGTGGCGCCGCGCGGTAACTCGATCCCGAGATCAGCCGAGAGACGCTCGACCGCGCGCACGAAGGCTGCCCTCGCCAGCACCGAGGCGGCCGCGACCGCGGGGTCCGATTCCGCTCGCACCTGCTGGATCAACCTGATCCGCCGGCCGCGCTTCATCAGTGATTCCTCGAGGTACTTCTCGTCCCCGAACTGATCGGTGACCGCGAGCCCGCAGCTCACTCGCTCCAACAGGCTCTCGATCGCCCGCGCGTGCGCCCATGCCAGCAGCCGGTTGAGATTCCCCATCTTGGCCTGAAGCTCGTTGTAGCGCGCGGGTGAGATCCGCACCACCTCGAACGCAGGGCAAATCTGCTCCACCGCCTTTTCCAGCCGCCAGAGCGTTCCGGTCGCGACGCGCTTTGCATCCCGCACCCCGGCCTGCGGCAGTCGTTCGAGCGCGACCGCATCCGCGTAGGCGGCGGCCACGACCAGGGGTCCGAAGTAATCACCCTTCCCGGCCTCATCGCTGCCTATGTGGGGGACGCCGGCGGCCACCAGTCCAGCCATCGCGCTTCACGTGCCTCCGAGGGATCTCAGGGTGGTTCCGAGGCCCAGCCGGCGTCTCCTGCAAACGGCCATTCGTTTAGTACTTATGTTTGCCATGCCTGCCCGGAAAAAACCCGGCCGGAGTCATTGACTTCGGGAGCGATTGTGGTAGAATCACGCACGCTCTTCCCTAACTCGGGGGAGAACGGGGGAAATCTCCCCGTCTTGGGCGAAACGGGAAGCGACGCACCTACACACCACAATGCTAACGGGCGAGGTAGAGCACCAACTGGATGATCGGGGTCGCGTGGCAGTCCCCCGCGCCTTCCGCGAGAGTCTGGAGCACGGGGCCTTCGTCACGCGGGGCTGGCACGGCTGCCTCTTCCTCTTCCCCTGGGAGCAGTGGCGGAAGATTGAGGAGAAGCTGAACCAAGTGCGCCTCACCGACATGGGCGGGGACATCGTCAAGCAGTTCTTCAGTGGTGGGACCAAGGTGTGGCTGGACCGGCAGGGCCGCGTGGTCTTGCCAGCGGCGCTCCGGGAGTATGCGGGGATCCAGCGCGACCTGACGGTCCGCGGGGTGATCAACCGGATCGAGATCTGGGCGAAGGATCGCTGGCTCTCCTTCCAGGCCGAGCAGTTCCAGCCCGAGCGGATCATGGCCAAGGCGGCCGAACTGAACATTGACATCTAAACACCCCGCCCGGTCGGGCGGGACGGAGCACCGATGAACGAAGCACCGGCCCCGGCAGGCGAGCATCAGCCGGTGATGGTCAGGGAGGTCGTGGAGTATCTCGCCTGCGGGCCGGGCCAGGTGGTGGTGGACGCCACCGTGGGATCGGGCGGACATGCCGCCGCGATCCTGGAGCAGATCCAGCCCGGCGGGGCGCTGATCGGGATTGACCGGGATCCCGAGGCGATCGAGAGAGCGAAGCAGCGGCTGGCCCGCTACCAGCGGGTGACGCTGATCCGAGACAACCATGCCAGAATGGAGGTGATCCTGGACCAGCTTGGGATCGCGGAGGTGGACGGCGTGCTCATTGACTGCGGCGCCTCCATGGAGCAGTTGACGACGCCGGAAAGAGGGTTCAGCTTCCGGCTCGAAGGGCCGCTTGATATGAGGATGGACCCGACGCAAGAGACCACCGCGGCGGATCTGGTGAATCAGTTGCCGGAGGACGAGCTGGCGACGGTCCTCTGGGAACTCGGAGGGGAACGGCGGGCACGAAGAATAGCACGAGCGATAGCAGGAGCCAGACAACAGAAGCAGATCACGACCACAGCACAGCTCGCAGCCATCATCACAGCAGCCATCCCACCCCGGGCGCGACCGAGACGGCTTCACGCAGCCACGAAGTGTTTCATGGCGGTGAGGATCGCCGTGAACGAAGAGCTCGGAGCGCTGCACGCAGTCCTGAACGCAGCCATTCGTCGCACCAGAACTCATGGCAGAATCGCAGTCCTGACCTACCAGAGCCTAGAAGGCGGGGTAACCAAGGGGGCCTTTCGCCGAGCCAGTGATCGCAGTCCGTGCCCGCCGTTCCCGTCCGAAGAAGCGCCAGTCTTGCCGCGCGTACGCATCTTGACCAAGAAGGCGGTGAAGCCGTCGGAGGAAGAGACGATGGCGAACCCCCGCGCCAGGTCGGCCACCCTGCGCGCGGCGGAGCGGATCTGAGGGCCTCCGTGCAGACCGGCGGAGGAAGGACCGGGGCCAGCCCCGGTTCATAGCTGAAGCGTCAAGTCAACAGGGCGGTGAGCACCATGCAATCGCAGCAAGTGTTCCAGCAAGGCCGGACCAGGTATCTGTCAATCTCCTCTCAACAACAGCCAGACAGATCACTGCGGAGACGGCCGGTGGGGATCCGCGCAGGCTTAGCAGCAACGGTGCTCGCCGCCCTGGCGTTCTCTCTAATGCTCTTCTTCGCGGTGGGAACCGCAGTCATCACGCGGAACGAGTACCGAGCCATGGCGCTGCGGAGGGAGATCCAGGACCTCCGCGCGCGGAACGCGCTCCTGCGCTACCAGATCAACCTGACCGCGTCGAGCCAGCAGATCCAGGAGGCGGCGGACCGTATGGGCCTGCGCCGGGCCGAGCTGGCTACCGAGGCGGACTACGTCTTCCTCCCCGACTCCCCGCGCGACGAGCTTCAGCTGGCGGCCGCCGGCCCGACCGCGCGCGCGGGCGGCCTGACCGCGACCCTGGCCGATCTCGCAACGGAGGTGGCGAGCAGCATGAGGGGCCGGGCCGAGGCGAGCACGGCACAGGGCCACCGCCCGTAGGCGGTGGCCTTTCTTGTTTGGCTGCCGATGCCGGTAGCCGGAAAGCTTCTGAGTGAGGCACTGACAGTGGAGAACGGAGGCCGGAGGCAGATCACGCGGCGGGGCAGCGCCTGGGCGGCAATCGCCCTGGCGCTCTTGTTGGCCTTGGCGGTCAGGCTCTTCCTCGTGCAGGCGGTCTACCACCGTGCCTACCGCCGGAAGGCGGAGACGACCCAGGGCCGGCGCTGGCCCATCCGCTCGCCCCGGGGCAACATCTACGACCGGAACGGGAACCCGCTGGCCCTCAACCTAAAGCTCTACTCGGTCGCGGCCGACCCAACCCGCGTGCGCGATCCCGCGGCGGCGGCGAAGCGGCTGTCACCACTGCTCAGGATCCCGGAGGCCGAGCTGATCGCCAAGCTGACCCCGACGAACGGGTCGCGCTACGTCTTACTGAGGGCCGCGGTAGATGCGCCCGCGGCGGCGGAGATACGGAGGCTGCCAGACTCAGGCCTGATCGTCAGCACCGAGTGGAAACGCGCCTATCCACACGAGCAGGTGGCGGCCGCGCTCCTGGGCTTCGTGGGCAAAGACATGCAGGGCCTGGGCGGGACAGAGGCCGTGCTCGACCGGAGGCTGGCCGGCGTGGACGGCGAGATGCTGGTGGTATTGGACGGCCGGCTGCCGCGATCACGCAACGAGATCCCGGGCCGAAGTGTAGTGGTCAGGGACATGATACCGGGGAGCAGCGCCGCGCTCACCATTGACCTTCAGATTCAGGCGATCACCGAGGAGGCCCTCACAGACGCGGTGAAGGCGGCGAACGCGAGCGGGGGGACGGCGGTCGTGATGGACCCCCAGACCGGAGAGATCCTGGCGCTCGCCAGCGATCCTGGGTTCGATCCGAACCAGTTCAGCCACTACCAGCCGAAGTCCTGGGTGAGCCACGCGGTGGTGAGCCCCTACGAGCCCGGCTCTACCTTCAAGCTGATCACGGCCTGCGCGGCGATAGAAGAGGGCGTGATGAGCCATGGCGAGACCTATACCTGCACGGGCAGCCGCGCCGTGGGGAACCGGACTATCAGTTGCGCGCTGCACGCGGGCAGCCGCGCCCACGGCACCCTCGATCTCGACCATATGATCATCAAGTCCTGCAACGTCGGGATGGGAACGGTGGCGCTGGCGCTGGGGGCCGAAAGATTGCACCGGTGGGCGGACCGGCTCGGGTTCGGCCAGAGGACTGGGATCGAGCTGGCCGGGGAATCGGCAGGAATGTTGATCCGACCCGCGAGCTGGTCTCAGGTGCAGTTGGCGAACGTGGGCTTCGGCCAAGGGGTGAGCGTGACCGCGCTCCAACTGCTCAGGGCCTATTGCGCGGTCGCCAACGGGGGGCGGCTGGTCCAGCCTCATCTCGTGAAGATGATCATGGAGCCAGGCGGCAAGGTGGAGACCCCGGCCGTCCCCGCGCCGAAACAGGTGCTTTCGCCCGCGACCTGCGAGCGTCTCCGCGCGGTGCTGGAGAAAGTGGTGGAGGAAGGCACCGGGAAGACCGCGCGCATCCCCGGCCGCCGCATCGCCGGCAAGACCGGGACCGCACAGAAGCCGACTCCCGAGGCCGGGTACCACTCGGGCAAGTACATCGGGTCTTTCGTCGGGTTCGCGCCGGCCGAGAAGCCGCGCCTGGCGATCCTGGTGGCGATTGATGAACCCAAGGGCGGTCACTACGGGGGGGTAGTGGCAGCGCCCGCGTTCCGCCAGATCTGCGAGCGGGCCCTCGCCTATCTCCGAGTCCCGCCCGACCGCATCCCTGCCGATCGGCGCATCGCCCTCGCCGCTAGCGACCACTAGCCAGGCCACTCGCCTGGCATGGGCGGCCGCCCGCGCTGGGGAGTATAATGACAGGTACGCGGCGGCTGCGCAGCAACGCCGCGGTCTCAGGGAAAGGACAGGCCTTGCAGTGGGCGGCGTGAACCGGGGCGGAGCGCGAGCCAAGACGGTTGCGGCGCTGGCCGAGGCGGTCCCCGGAGCGCGGATCGTAGGTGACGCCCGGGTCACAGTGACCGGGCTGGCATACGACTCACGGCGCGTCCAGAGGGGATTCGCGTTCTTCTGCGTGCGGGGCGCCCGAGCAGACGGGCATCACTTCGCGCCGGAGGCGGTTGCGCGCGGAGCGAGCGCGTTGGTGGTGGAAGCGGGACGGGAGGCGGAGGTGGCCCTGCCGCCTGGCGGGGTGATGCTGATCGTGCCCGACCCGCGCGCGGCCATGGCACCCATGGCGCGGGCCTTCTATGACGATCCTTCCTCCCGACTCATCCTCGCCGGCGTCACCGGCACTAACGGTAAGACCACGACCGTCCTGATGCTGGATGCCATCTTCCGCGCCGCGGGGCATCAGAGCGGGGTGATCGGAACCGTCGAGTACCGGATTGCCGGGGCGCGCCGGAAGGCCGAGCACACGACCCCGGAAGCGGTTGACCTGCAAGCGCTGCTCGCCGAGCTGGCGGAGAGCGGGGCGACGCATGCCGCGATGGAGGTCTCCTCTCACGCGCTCTCTCTCCACCGGGCCGACGGCTGCCAGTTCGCCGCCGCGACGTTCACCAACCTGACGCCCGAGCACCTGGATTTCCACGCCGACATGGGCGAGTACCTCGAGACGAAGACGCGGCTGTTCGCTGACCCGCAGTACCTGCCGCGTCGGGGCGAGCGGGTGAACGCGGTCAACCTCGACGATGACGCGGGGCCGGAGATCGGCCGCCAGGCGCTCGGGCGCACGCTCACCTACGCCCTCGAGGCCGCGGCCGACTGCCGCGCGGAGCAGATCGCGCTGGGCACAGAGGGCACCTCCTTCGTCGCCGCCCTGCCAACCGGTCGCGCGAGCATCCGAATACGCCTCCTGGGCCGGTTCAACGTCTACAACGCGCTCGGCGCGCTGGCGACCGCCGTCGGACTGGGGATACCTGTGGAGGCGGCGCAGGCCGCGCTGGAGGCGATGGAGCCAGTGCGGGGCCGGATGGAGCGAGTGCCCGCGAAGACCCGCACGGTGCTGGTGGACTACGCGCACTCCCCCGACGGCCTCACACAGGCCCTCGACACGGTGCGCCAGCTTGCGCGGGGCCGCGTGATCGTCGTGTTCGGCTGCGGCGGTGACCGCGACCGCACCAAGAGACCGGTGATGGGCGAGATCGCCAGCCGGCTGGCCGACCGCTGTGTCGTCACCTCTGATAACCCCCGCAGTGAGCGACCGGAGGCGATCATCGAGCAGATCGTCGCCGGCATTCCAGGGGAAGCGCGAGCGAAATGCGCCGTCGAGCCCGACCGCGCCCACGCCATCCGCCGAGCGATCGCAGAAGCTGGTCGAGACGACCTGGTGCTGATCGCGGGGAAGGGGCACGAGGACTACCAGATCTTCGCGGATCGAACCATTCACTTCGATGACCGCGAGGTGGCCGGAGCCGCGGTGCGAGAGATCGAGGGCGGCCCTTCGGCATGCTCAGGGTCGCCCTCGCCACTAGGCCAGGGGACACCAGGAGCGCGGTCGGGGGGCGGCGGAAGTGCCTGAGTTCTCCCTCGCCATGCTGCTCGCGGCGACGGGAGGTCGCCTGATCGGACAGCCTCCCGCTCGGCTGGCGGGGATCTCGACCGATACGCGTACGCTCCCGGCTGGGGCGCTGTTCGTGGCGCTCAAGGGCGAGCAGTTCGACGGACACGAGTTCGTCCAGGAGGCGTTCCGCCGCGGCGCCGCCGCGGCACTGGTGTCGCGGGAGGTAGGCGCCGCCGGGCCGCTGGTGCTGGTGGACGACACGCTCTTGGCGCTGGGAGCTCTGGCTGCGGCCCATCGGGCGCGGCTGGAGGTGAAGGTGGTCGCGATCACCGGCAGCACCGGGAAAACCACCACCAAGGAGATGACGGCGGCGATCCTCTCCCAGGGCGGGCCGGTGGCGAAGACGCCGGGGAACTACAACAATGAAATCGGCGTTCCCCTTGCTCTGCTCGGCCTGGACGAATCGCATCGCGCCGCGGTGGTCGAACTGGCCATGCGCGGGCGAGGACAGATCGCCTATCTGGCGGACATGGCGCGTCCACAGATCGGCGTGATCACGAACGTGGGCGTTTCCCACATCGAGCTCTTGGGAAGCCGCGAGGCGATTGCGGAGACGAAGGCGGAGCTGCTCGGCGCGCTGCCCCACGACGGGGCCGCCGTGCTGAACGCGGACGACGACTTTTTCGACCTGCTCAAGGCCCGGAGCCCCGCGCGGGTGGTATCCTTCGGCCAGAGCAAAGCTGCGGACGTCCGCGTGGAGGACATCGTCGTCGGGCCGGAGGGTAGGGTGAGCCTCCATCTCCACGGCTGGTGGGGGGAACAGGAGATTGCTCTCAGAGCAGCCGGACGCCATCATGCCATGAACGCGGCCGCCGCTGCCGCCGCCGCGATGACGGCGGGCGCCGAGCCGGCCTGGCTGGTGGTAGGTCTCTCCGCCTTCGAGGCGGCGGACATGAGGGGGCAGATCCTGACGGCACCGGGCGGCTATACCGTGATCAATGATACCTACAACGCCGCGCCCGATTCGATGCGCGTGGCGCTGGAGCTGCTCGCCGACCTGCCAGGTGAGCGCAAGTGGGCGGCGCTGGGCGACATGAAGGAGCTCGGGCCGATGGGGCCGGAGTGGCACCGCGAGGTGGGCGAGCTGGCCGCCGCGCTCGGATTGGCCGGGCTGGTGACCGTGGGAAAGCTGGCCCAGCACATCGCGGCCGGTGCGCGCGCCGGTCTGCTGCGGGGAGAGGTGATCGAGGCCGCCGACAACGCCGCCGCGGCCCAGGCGATCGCCGAGCGAGCGCGCAGTGGTGACGTGGTCCTGGTGAAGGGCTCGCGGGCGATGAAGATGGACGAGATCGTCAGCTCACTCCTGCGCGGCGCCGGGCAGGGAGCCGATGACTGAGTTCCGCCCACCCATCATGGCGGCCATCATCCCCACGGTCTCACTGCTCCTCGTGCTTGTGCTAGGCCATCCAGTGATCGCTCTCCTGAAGCGAGCAAGAGCAGGTCAACGAGTGAGAGACGACGGGCCGCACCGGCACTTGCAGAAAGAGGGCACGCCGACCATGGGCGGGGTGCTCATCATCGCCGCAGCAGTGGCCGCAGTGGTGGTCGGCGGAGCACTGGATCACGCGGTGGTGACGCGCAGGGCCTGGCTCTTGCTGGCCGCGACCGTGGCCTTCGGCCTCATCGGCCTTGCCGACGACTGCCTCAAGATCAGGAAGGGACGGTCTCTGGGCCTCAAGGCGCGGCAGAAGCTCGTGCTCCAATGCGCCGCCGCCGTCGCATTCATGTATGCGCTGGGGGCTGACATGGCGAGCCATGACTACCCCGGCGCGCCGCCGTACCCGAGGTTCCCCGGGTGGGAATGGATCGGGTTCTGGGCACTGGCAACGGTCCTCACTTCGAACGCGGCGAACCTGGCAGACGGGCTGGATGGGCTCGCGGCCGGGCTGACGATCATCGCCGCCGCCGGTCTCACACTGATGACTCCCGACAAAGATATGGCAGCAGTCAGCCTTTCCCTGCTCGGCGCCTGCCTGGGGTTCCTCTGGTTCAACCGCCATCCCGCACGGGTTTTCATGGGAGATGTCGGTTCACTCGCACTGGGAGCCGCGATCGCGGGAGGCGCGGCCGTCATGCACAACCCGATCGCGCTGGCGGGGCTGTTCCTCGTGCCGTATCTGGAGGCGGGGTCGGTGGTAGCGCAAGTGATCTCCTTCAAGACCACAGGCAAGCGCATCTTCAGGATGAGCCCGGTTCACCATCACTTCGAGCTGCTGGGATGGTCGGAGCAGCGCGTGGTGTGGACGTTCTGGATCGTTGCGGCGGCAGCAGCGGCGGTGACGGCAGGGATCACGCTGGCCTCGCGCGGATGAGCACATCGGGCAGGAGCAAGCTCCTGCCCAACAGGCAAGCCGACCTACAGGGCGACTGAAGGCAAGAGTGGACGGACGATTCGCCGGTAAGAAAGTGCACGTGATCGGCCTGGGCAGCCTGGGAACAGGCCGGGCGGTGGCGCGGGTGCTGTCGCGGCGTGGGGCCGAGGTGACGGTGTCCGACATCAAGCCCGCCCGCGAGCTGGAGGGCGAGATCGCGGCGCTCGCCGACACCGGTGTGACCATCCGCGCCGGCGCCGATGCGTATCGGGGCATCGAAGAGGCCGAGCTGGTGGTGCCCAGCCCCGGAGTCCCGCTCGACATCCCTCCCCTACTCCGCGCCCGCGAGCGTGGCACGGCCGTGGTGAGCGAGATCGAGGTCGCCTACTGGATCGCGCCCTGCCCCATCGTGGCCGTGACCGGTACAAAGGGGAAGACGACGACGACCGCGCTGATCGGCGAGCTGCTCAGAAGCGAAGGGAAGAGGGCCTTGGTGGGCGGCAACATCGGCCAGCCGCTGATCGGCCTCGCCGATCGGGCGGCCGCGGATGACCTCCTGGTCGCCGAGGTGAGCAGCTTCCAGCTCGAAGCGACCCAGAAGTTTCGGCCTCGGGTGGCGGTGCTGCTCAATCTGTTCCCCGATCACCTGGACCGGCACGCGGACATGGGCGTCTACCGCGAGGCGAAGGCGCGAATCTTCGCCAACCAGGAGAAGGAAGACGCGGCGGTGATCAACCGCGACGACCCGGAGGCGTGGGCCCTGCGCACGCGCACGCGGGCGCAGATAGGCGGCTACAGCATCGAGCAGCCCGATCCGGAGGGAGCGGACCTGGCGGAAGGATGGTTCCGGGTCGGCGGCGAGAGGATCTGCCCGGCGCGCGCTCTCAAGCTGCGGGGGAGGCACAATCTTGGGAACGCGCTGGCCGGGCTGGCGGCGGCGAGAGCGGCCGGCGCCTCGCTGAAGGGCGCGGCTGACACCCTCTCGGAGTTCCCGGGGGTGGAGCACCGGCTGGAGGTAGTGGGAACGGTCCGGGGTGTGGTATTCGTGAATGACTCACAGGCCACCACGCCGGAGGCCGCGATCGCGGGTCTGGAAGCATTCGACGAGCGGGTGGTGCTGATCGCGGGCGGCCGGCCGAAGGTACACGATTTCCGCGGCCTGGGCGAGACCATCGCCCGGCGTGGGGCCAGCTTGGTTGTGATCGGCGAGGCGGCGGCCGAGATCGCCGAGGCCGCGAGGCAAGCAGGCGCGGAGAAGGTGATGGGAGCGAAGGATCTGGCGGAGGCGGTGCGGCTGGCCCGTCGAGAGGCGCGCCCTGGGGAAGTGGTGCTGCTCTCTCCCGCCTGCGCCAGCTTCGACATGTTCGCGAACATGGTGGAGCGAGGGACGAAGTTCAAGGAGTTGGTGCTGGAGCTGGCCCGCGAAGGGGGCGAATAGGGTGCCGCCGCAGGAACGGGCTGACGACGCGGTCGCTGGGCTTCGGCGACACGGGCATACCACGTTGGGGTGCCGTGGGCTGGAGGGCCTTCATCACGTGGGCCGTCGGTGGGCAGTTACTTCGGTGAAACGGGGGTAGGAATGTCCGCGGTCCGCCCGATCCGGGTGCCACAGTCCGAGCTCGCCAGAGAGGAGGCGAGCGAGGTTGATCTCTGGCTGCTGGCGCCGACCCTGGCATTGGTAGGCCTGGGGGTGGCGATGGTCTACAGCGCCAGCATACCCATGGCGGCGGCTGAGGGGGGGAGCATCTTCAGCTACCTGGTGCGCGAGGTGGTGCTCGTGGCGATGGGCCTGGCGGGGATGCTGGTCGCGATGAGGATCAAGCTCGAGTGGCTGTCCCGGCAGGCCTGGTCGCTGCTGCTGCTCACGGTTGCGCTGCTCGTGGGGGTCTTCTTCATGCCAAGCAGAAACGGCTCCCACTCGTGGTACGCCATCCCCCATACCTCGTTCAGCTTCCAGCCGAGTGAGCTGGCCAAGCTGGTGCTGGTGATCGTGGCCGCGCGCTACTTCTCGCACTTCCCACAAGGGCTATCGGGCTGGCGGCAGGCCCTGCGGCCGTTCCTGGTGATGTTCGGCATCGTGGGCCTGATCGCGATCGAGCCGGACATGGGGACGGCCGTGGTGACGGCGATGGCGATGATGGTGCTCTTCCATATCGCGGGTACCAGGATGCGCCACCTGCTGGCGGCCGGCGGGGTCGCCGGGTTGGTGGCGGCGGCCCTGGTGTTGAGGCATCCCTACCAACTGCGCCGGATCGTTGACTTCTTCCTGGGCCAGGAGGTGGAGCTGGCAGGGGGCTACCAGAGAGCGAGGTCGCTGATCGCGCTGGGCTCGGGAGGTCTGACCGGCGCCGGCTATTGCGGAAGCGTGGAGAAGTTCTTCTACCTTCCCGCCGCCACCACCGACTCGATCCTGGCAGTCGTGGGAGAGGAACTTGGGATGATCGCCACCTGGGGAGTGCTGGCGATGTTCGCCCTCCTGGTGTGGCGCGGCATGCGCGTGGCGGGGCGTGCGCCCGACCGTTTCTCGGGCCTGGTCGCTGCGGGCATCACCTCGGTCATCGCGGTGCAGGCGCTGCTCAACATCGCGGTGGTCACCGGCACCATCCCGGCCACCGGGGTGACTCTGCCCTTCGTCAGCTATGGGGGATCGTCACTGCTCTTCTCGATGATCGGCCTGGGGCTGCTGCTCAACGTCTCGCGGAGAGCCCAAGAGGCCCGGCCGGCCGCGGAGGCGCGATGAGCGAGCGGGTCCACCTGGTCGGCATTGGGGGGATCTCGATGAGCGGGCTGGCGAAGCTGCTGCTGGCCCGGGGAGTGACGGTCTCGGGATCCGATGCTCAGGCATCTTCGATGACGGCCGACTTGGCGGCGCGGGGTGCGGCGGTGACGATCGGACACCGGGCAGACCTGGTGGAAGGGGCGGATCGGGTAGTGAGCTCTGACGCCATCCATGAGGACAATCCCGAGCTGAGACGGGCGCGCGAGCTGGGCCTGCCGGTCCAGCGGCGTTCCCAGGTGTTCGGCGAGCTGATGGCCGAGCGCCGGGGGATAGCGGTCTCCGGTACTCATGGGAAGACTACGGTGACGGCCATGGTCGGGCTGATCTTGGTGGAGGCGGGGATGGACCCGACCGTCGCTCTGGGCGGCGAGTACACACCTCTCGATGGCAACCTGCGCATCGGCCGGGGCGACTGGATGGTGCTGGAGGCGTGCGAGGCCTACGAGTCCTATCTCGACCTGCGCCCCGAGATCGCGCTTGTCACGAACATTGAGCCGGACCATCTGGACCACCACAAGACTGAGGCCCGCCTGCGCGAGAGCTTCGCTCAGTTTCTGGGGCTCATCACCCCCGACGGCTGCGCGGTCCTCTGCTCGGATAGAGAGGAGCTGCGCGCGCTCGCCCATCGGGTCACACGGGAGGTGGTGACCTACGGGTTGAGCCCGGCCGCGCGGGTCCGGGGCGATCGCCCACACTCGGAGGGCGCGCGCGGAAGCTGCCAACTGGTGATCGAGGGGAAGGAGCACGGCCGGCTCGAAGTGGGGGTGCCGGGCAGGCACAACATCATCAACGCGCTGGGAGCAACCGCCGCGGCCTGGAGGGCCGGAGCTCCGATCGCGGCCTGTCAGCGCGCCCTCGCCGGCTTCACCGGTGTGGGACGCAGATTCGAGATCCTGGGCGAAGCAGGAGGCGTTACGGTAGTAGATGACTACGCCCACCACCCCACCGAGCTGAGTGCGACCATCGCGGCCGCCCGGGCGGTCTTCCCGGGGCGGCGGCTGGTAGCGGTCTTCCAACCCCACCTCTACTCGCGCACCCGGGACTTCGCGGACGGCTTCGCGCAGGCACTGGAGGCGGCCGATCTGGTGATTCTGACCGACATCTACCCGGCGCGAGAGGCCCCCATCGCGGGTGTCACTTCGCGTCTGATCGCGGAACGCGTGAGAGCGGACCGGGGAAAGGGCGGAGTGCGCGAGATGGCGAAGGAGGAAGTGGTGAGCGAGTTGCCCGGGCTGACGGGTCCGGGGGATGTGATCCTGGTGATGGGGGCGGGCGACATCGGGGAGACGGCCCGGGAGCTGGCCGGCCGTCTGGGGGTCGAGTCCCCCAGGTCGCAGGCGGCCGCGGTGAAACGATGAGCACGGGCCAGCAGACCCCACGCGTTCTCTTGCATCACGGCAATACCTGTGATACAAGAGAACGCGGCCTGGTCACGCCTGACGCTTCCGCGCTTAGGTCCCCCGGATCAGGGTCTGGCCCTGACCCAGGAGACCCTCTAGTCGCAACACCCGTAGTGGCCTCCTACCGCCAGCAGATCGAGCTGGCCGCCGAGGAGCTTCGCCGGCGCCTCCCTGGCAGCACCTTCAGGCCCTTCGAGCCGATGGCGCGTCATACCACCTTCCGCATCGGTGGGCCCGCCGACCTCTTCGTCCAACCGACCGATGGCGACGATCTGACGGCCGCGGTGGCGTTCGCGCACGCGAAGGGCTTGCCCATCAGGGTGATCGGGAACGGGAGCAATCTCCTGGTCGGAGACCGCGGGATCCGCGGCCTGGTGGTGCGATTGGCTCCCCACTTCAGTGAGATGGAATGGCGGGAGGACGGGGTGATCGCGGGCGGCGGCGCGAGGCTTGGGAAGCTGGTGAAGACGGCCGCCGAGATGGGCCTGAGCGGCCTCGAGTCAACGGTGGGAATCCCCGGCACGCTGGGGGGTGCGCTGGCGACTAACGCCGGGACTGACACTGGCTGCGTGGGCGACCTGGTAGTGACGGCGACGGTGCTGGAGAACGGAGGGCGAGTCGCGGAGTGGAGCGCGGCGCAGCTGGCTTATCGCTATCGCCACAGCAGCATCTGCGCGGCCGGAGCCGTGGTGCTGTCGGCGAGGCTGAAGCTCCAGCCCGCCCCGAGGGAGGAGATCTGGGCCAAGGTCGAGCGGCTGCGGCAGAAGCGGGCCGGCCGCCAGCCGCTCCGTGCCTGGAGCGCGGGGAGTGTGTTCAAGAACCTGCGCGCGGTGGCGGCCGGCAAAGTGCTCCACCGCGCGGGCGCCAAAGGGCTGCGCGTGGGAGACGCCCAGGTCTCGCTGAAGCACGCGAATTTCTTCATCAACCGGGGCCGCGCGACGGCCGCGGAGATGAGAGAGCTGATCGAGCGGATGCACGCACTGGCGCTCCGGCGCTATGGGGTTGACCTGGAACTCGAGATCGAGATGGTCGGGGAGTAGCAGCGAGATGGAGCGTCTGAGAGTGGTCGTCCTGACGGGCGGATGCTCGGCCGAGCGTGAGGTTTGCCTGAAGAGCGGAGCCAAGGTGATGGCCGCGCTCGACCCGGCGCGGTACGAGGCGGTCGCGGTTGACCTGGCCGCCATCACCGGCGCACGGGCCGACGATCTGGCAGCGGCTCTGCTGGCGCCCAACGGCTGTGACCCGAAGGCCCTGTCTGCGCCACTAACGGCCGCGCAGCCTACGTGGCGAGGACACCCAGCCCTGCCTGCAGGCACCCCTTCTCGGCCGACCGCACTCCGGGCGGCCGCGGAAGACAAGCTGGCGGCCGAGCCAGGACGGCGGCCGGACGTGGTCTTCCTCGCGCTGCACGGGGGGGCCGGGGAGAACGGTTCGGTGCAAGGCATGCTCGAGCTGCTGGGCATCCCCTACACCGGATCTGGCGTGCTCGCGAGTGCCCTGGCGATGAACAAGATCATGTCCAAGAAGGTCTTCGAGCGCGAGGGAATCCCCACGCCCAAGTGGGTGGCCGTGCACAACTCCGGCCGGGGCTCGGCGCGGGATTCGGTCCTGTCCCAGGTCGGCGTGCCATGCGTGGTGAAGCCGGCCTGCGAGGGCTCGACCATCGGCGTGACGATCGTGAGAGAGCGAGATCGGCTGGAGCCCGCGCTGGACGAGGCCTTCCGCTATGGGCGCGAGGCCTTGGCGGAGGAGTTCGTGCCGGGCACCGAGATCACCGGGGCGGTGCTGGGCAATGAGAAGCCACAAGTACTGCCCCTGGTCGAGATCGTGCCAGTCGGGGGCTTCTACGACTACGAGCGCAAGTACACTCCGGGCGCGACGGAGGAGATCATCCCCGCACGGATCACCGAGGCCCAGGCGGCCCGGGCGCGCGAACTGACGCTCCAGGCACACCAAGCCCTGGGCTGCCGCGGCTTCTCCCGCGTGGACATAATAGTGGGCGCCGATGAGATCTATGTGCTGGAGGTCAACAGCATACCGGGTCTGACCGAGACCAGCCTGGTGCCAAGGGCGGCGGCGGCGGCGGGAATCAGCTTCACCCAGTTGGTTGACAGGTTGGTCGAGCTGGCGCTGGAGGACTCACGGCGCGAGCCCGAGTAGGCGGGCTGGAGGACTGAGAAGCAGATGGCAGAGGACGGCGCGAGCTACGGAAGCCCCCCACGGCAGGCGGCGCCCGCCTCCGGCGGGCTGCGGTCCTATAGACCCAAGGTAGGAGCGCTTGACTCCCGAGAGGAGCCGAGGTCAGAGGCCATGCACCAACTCCGCCCGCTGACAGCCGCGGCCGCCGCGGGCCTCGCGATCCTGCTCATCTGCGTTCCCTTCACCTCGCCTCGCTTTGCCGTGCGGGAGGTCCTGCTGCGAGGAGATCCCCGGGTCGCCGAGCTGGTGGCGCCGCACATGAGGCTGCCCGAGGGCACCAATCTGCTGCGGGCCCCGGTCGGTCTACTCGAGAAGAGAGCCGAGGAGGTGCCCGCGGTGCAGAGGGCCGAAGTGTCCCGCAGCTTGCCCGGCCGCCTGGTGGTGACGCTGGAGCGGAGAGAGGCGGTGGCGGTCGTCCGGGGCGCGGACGAGGCGATGTTGGTTGACCCTGACGGGGTGGTGTTCGCCATCCGCGACGAGTGGGGGTGGGGCCTGCCCGAGCTGGCGGGCCTTCACCTTAGGCGAAACGAGATCGGGACCGCGCGGGGAAAGGCGGAGCTATCCAGCCTGCTGGCGGTGCTCCGGGCGCTCGGGCCGGACCCGCGGCTCTGTGTGGCACGGCTCGAGATGAGCGCAGGAGCGGATCCCGACGGCGAGGCGGTCGAGGTGATGCTGGAGTCAGGGGCGAGGGTCAGTCTTGGCGCACCGGATCGCCTGGAGGCGAAGGTCAAGCTCCTGGGGGCCGCGCTCGACCAGATCGGTCCCGGCCGGATCGAGACTATGGACCTGAGCGATCCGCAAGCCGCACACTGGCGGCCCCGGGCGGGGGTGAGCGTGGTGGGGAAAGGTGGGAACTAGATGCGGGCGTTCTGGGAAGTGACAAGAGGGTGGACGCTACCGGTGGCCGGGATCTGCCTGGTGCTGGGCGGTCTGCTGGGGGTGCAAGTTCACACCCAGCAGCTGCGGGGCGCGGCGGAGGCCGGACGGCGCAGCAGCGCGCTCGTGGGCATGCTGACGAGCAGCCAGAATCAGCTCGAGGCGCAGGCGAAGGAGATCGCGCAACTGAGAGCCCAGGTGGCGAAGTTCGAGAAAGAGGCGGTCAGCGACAGGAGCGGCGGCCAGCGCGTCTACCAGGAGCTTCAGGACAGCCGCCTGACGCTCGGGCTGTTGCCGGTCAGGGGCCCCGGCGTCGAGGTGGAGCTGGGCGACAGCACCATGCGGAAGCCGGACAACGAGATCGGCGGGCTGGATTGGTTCCTGGTCCACGACTACGATCTGTTGGAGACGGCCAATGAGCTGTGGGCGGCCGGCGCGGAGGCGGTCTCGCTCAACGGACAGCGACTGGTGGCGGGGAGCGCGATCCGATGCTCCGGGCCTGTCATCCAGGTGAACAGCACCCCCATCGCCAGTCCTTTTGTCTTTCGGGCTGTCGGGAACAAGGAGACCCTGGCCTCTGCGCTCAACCTGCCCGGCGGGGTGGTAGACCGGCTCCGGTCAGCGACGCTGCGGGTGCGGCTGACCAAGAAGGACGATCTGGTACTGCCCGCGATCGCGGTGGCGCCGAGGTTCCACTTCGCAAGATCGGCAGCAGAGGAGACGCCGTGATCTTCCTTCCCATCGTCGCCTTGGTGGCCGGCTTCCTGCTGGCCTACTATCGCTTCTCGATTCCCTCCGCCTGGGCCGACTATGCCGCCATCGCGATTCTGGCCGGGCTCGACGCCCTGATCGGCGCGGTGCGGGCGCGGCTGGAGAACCAGTTCGACGAGGCCGTCTTCGTGAGCGGGTTCTTCGTGAACATGGGACTGGCGATCCTGCTCGCCTACCTCGGGGACAAGCTGGGTGTGGACCTCTACCTGGCAGTGGTGGTGGCCCTGGGGATTCGCATCTTCACGAACCTGGGGAGGATTCGCGGGCTGTTCGTGAGAGCGCGCATGGAGGCCCACCGCGCCCGACACCCGGCGGGAGCGGACCTGAAGCCGGCCCCGCCGCGCTGATACCGGAGGGACGGCGCGCGGTGGCGGTAAGTGCGCGATCTGCGCCAGCAGATCGCGGCAGAGGCGGAAACCGGCCCGTCAGGTGACGGGCGGGGGAGGCGGCGGTCAGGAGCAAGCTCCTGACGAACGGAATGCCAGAGACCCTGCTCGGATTGGATGTTGGCACCACCAAGGTGGCCGCGGTGGTAGGGGGTGGGGGCGCGCCCGGCGTCCGCCGGCCGGCGGACGGACCCGCGCTACTGGGGGCGGCCTTGGCGTCCTGCGCGGGTCTGAGGCGGGGAAACGTCGTTGATGTGGCCGAGACCACCCGGGGAATCCAGGAGGCAACAGCCAAGGCGCTGCGCATGGCCGGGGTCGAGGTGGAGGCCGCCTGGGTGGGGGTCACGGGGCAGCACATCTCTTGCCTGAACGCTCGGGGCGAGGTCCAGATCGCGCGCGCCCATCGCCAGATCACCTGGGACGATGTGGAGCGCGTGATGAGCGCCGCGGTGAATGCCGTCTCCATCGCACCTGACCGGCAGATGATCCATGCCATCTCCCGGGGATTCTGGGTGGATGACCAGCCGAGGGTGCGCAACCCGGTCGGCCTGACGGCCAACCGCCTGGCCGTGGACACCCACATGGTCACCGCATCGAGGAACCTGGTGGCGAACCTGGTGAAGTCGGTCGAGCAGGCCGGTCTCGAGGTGGCCGAGCTGGTAGCGGAGCCGCTGGCGGGGGCCGATGCCGTGCTCACCGCCGATGAAGAGGAGCTCGGTGTGCTGCTCATTGACGTGGGCGGAGGGACGACCGACCTGGGCCTCTTCCTGGAAGGCAGCATCGCCTTCACCGGCGCCGTGCCGGTGGGCGGCGCGAACGTCACCCACGACCTGGCGGTGGCGCTGGGCATCACCCACCCCCAGGCCGAGCAGGTGAAGCTGGCGCACGGGTGCTGCCAGGCCGCCCTGGTCTTGGAGGAGGAAGCGGTTCCAGTGCCTGGTGAAGAGGAGCGCAGCCTCAGTCGGCGGCTCCTGGCGGAGGTGATCGAGGCGAGGGTGCAGGAGACCTTCAGCCTGGTGGCGCACGAGATGGGCCGGGCGCAGGCGGACTGGCCGCCGCCCGGCGGCGCGGTCCTCACCGGGGGCGGCAGCCTGCTGCCGGGCATCGCCCGCATGGCCGAGCGCACGCTTGGCTGTCGGGTAAGGCTGGGGACGCCCCGTGTCGCCTCAGGACCCTCCGGGCTGCTCGAGATGCCGGCCCTGGCGACGGGAGTCGGGCTCGTCTACTATGCCCACCGGGAGGCGGAGTCTCGCCAGGCTGAGGCCAGACGCGGGAGGAGGCAGGCGGGGTCGCCCGCGGGCCTGCGCGCCCTCCCCATCTTGGGTCGGGTGGTCGCCTGGGTGAAGGAGCTCTTCACCTCCTGACCCCTCGGCTTGCGCTCGGGGCCACCCTGAGCCGCGCCGAACGGGTGAGGTCGGCAAGGATGACTACAAGCTGTTTCATAACCCCGCCGCAGGCAAGCTATGAAACAGCCGGCCGGCAGCATCGGGTCTGCACGGGCGCATTTCATGCCCGCGCGCGGTGGGGGAAAGCAGACTTGAGGTTATGAAAGGCGCGGTATGCAGGCCCCTCAGATGAAGCCGGTGCGAGTGGTGCTTGCCGCAGGCGGCACGGGCGGCCACGTCTACCCGGCGCTGGCGGTGGCGGAGGAGTTGCGCCGGCTCAGGCCGAACGCGCGCCTCCTCTTCATCGGCGGCGACCGGATGGAAGCCCAGGTTGTGCCTGCGGCCGGGTACCGGTTCCGCAGGATCTCAGTCCACGGACTGGCCGGGCGCGGGCTGACGCGGCTGGCGCGCCGGACGCGGGCCGCACTGGAGCTGCTGCTAGGGATCCCGCTGTGGCAGAGCCTGGGTGCGCTGCGCGGCTTCCGACCCAACGTGGTGATCGGTACCGGGGGTTATGCGTCGGGCCCGGTCCTGCTGGCCGCACATCTGATGCACATTCCCTCACTCGCGCTGGAAGGCAACCGCACGGCGGGCCGGACCAGCCGCGCGGCCGCCAAGATGGTGGACGTGATGGCGGTGGCCTGGCCCGAGCTGGAGGCGTACTTCTCCGACCGGGTGCGGAAGTCAACGCGGGTGGTGCTGACCGGGCTCCCGGTGCGGCCAGAGCTGCTCCAGGTGGGGCGATCAGAGGGGGCCACGACGCTCGGCCTCGACCCGGTGCGGAGGACGCTGCTCGTGCTGGGGGGCAGCCTCGGATCGCGCCCGATCAACGAAGCGCTGGTGGGAGCGATCAGGCTGATAGCTGGCAGGGGAGGTTTCGGCGAGGTGCAGGTGGTGCACGCGACCGGCCGGTCAGCGGCGGCTGCGCGGTCCGCCAGGGCGGACCGCGGCCGGGGCCATGGCGACAGCGCACAGAGCGTCGTGAGGCTCACGGCCAGCGAGGTGGAGGCGATCGCACCCGGATACCGGGCGATCCCTTACCTGGAGGCAGACTACGGGGCGGCGCTGGCCGTCGCCGATCTGGTGGTGGCGCGAGCGGGGGCGAGCACGGTCGCAGAGCTGACCGCCCGGGGCCTGCCCGCGATCCTCATACCGTGGTCGCAGGCCGCGGCCGGCGAGCAGACAGAGAACGCCGAGCCGGTCGCGAAGGTGGGAGGCGCAACAGTGATCCCGGACGCGGAGCTGACCCCCGAACGGCTAGCCCAGGCCCTGGTGCAGATCCTGTGGGATGACGAGAGGCGAGCCCGGATGGCCACGGCCAGCAAGCTCCTGGGTCGGCCCAAGGCGGCCGAGGAGGTGGCGCGGCTCGCCCTGGAGTTGGGGGAGCGGTAGCGACGCAGGTCGCGGACCTGCGCTACCGCGGGATCAGCCCGCCGGCGCCGCGGAGAGAGGGGGAAGATCGGCGTAAGGCGCCAGGTACGGACGCCAGGCCGGATTGGCGGCCGCCGCCAGGAACTTCGTGTAGCTGATATAGGGGATGAACTTCGGCCGAACGGGGCGCCTGCGCAGCCGCATACCCACCTCATCCGGCGTCCGGTTCCCCTTCTTGTTGTTGCACGCCGTGCAGCAGCAGACCAGGTTGACCCAGTCGGTCCCTCCTCCCCTCTCCTTGGGGACGACGTGGTCAATGGTGAGCGGAACGTTGTGGGCCCCGCAGTACTGGCAGGTGTAGCGGTCGCGCGCGAACACGCTCTTGCGCGAGATGTGCAGCACCGGCATGGGCCGGCGCACGTGGTGGTTCAGCCGCACCACGCTCGGCATCTCGATGCTGAGCCGCTCGGAGCGGAACACCTTGGAGTCCGTGGCCACCGTGTGCGCCTTGCCAAGGAAGAGCATCCCCAGCGCCCGGCGCGCGTTGGTCACGTTCAAGGGTTGGTAATTGTGGTTGAGTACCAGAACGCCATCCATCGCCAGAACCTCAGGACACCGGCTGCGCCCCCCCGGAATAACAGGACCCGTCAGCGATACGCGCGCCGACGGGCCTGGCAGGCAGGCGTGACCACCGCGGATGCGCCGCTGAGAAGTACGCGGTCAGGACCAGCGCGTTTCTGAGCTGGTCTCGACCGGTCTCCGTGCCAATTGTGTAGCCCAGATCCATCAGGCGTGCCTTCCGGCTGAGCGGGTAAGGGCCAGCCAAAGCTGATAATAGCGAACGTCCCTCGGCTTTGTCAAGCCTGACGACTTCGGCGGCTGTGGGGCAGCGCCGCAGCGCTTGGGGCATGGAGGAAGGTTCTCGTGCTTGTTACTTCAGCGGGCGAAAAGCGGTATAATGGCGCGGCGGTTTCCACCCGCCTCGAGGCCCTGCCGGGGGAACGGTCTGGCCTCCGGCAGAGTCTGACTATCAGGCGACTTCTCGGGCGAGAGAAGCGGAGACTCACGGGAGCGAGAGATGGCTAGAGGATGGCAGAGCAGAAGGCTCGTGGGGATGATCGCGTTAGTGGCGGCCGTGGGTGCGGGCCTGCTCTGGGGAGCCGAGCGTGGGGGCCGCGCGGCGGCCGCGGTGAAGCGGGCCCCGGCCAAGTCCGCGGGCGGTGCAGTGAAGCCAGTGGTTCCTCCGGCTGCCCCGAAGCCCACCCCTGCCGGGGGCCTCGAGATCACGGCGCCTCAGTCCAATGAGAAACTGCGCGGGGTGGCCGTGGTCAAGGTGACCTGGCCCGACAGCACCGGCTACGTCGTATTCCGCGTAGATGGCGAGTTCGCCTACGCTGCCACTGCGCCCTACCAGATGCGGTGGGACACGAGCAGCACCGCTGACGGCTCACACGTCGTCCGGGCCGATGCCTATGGCCGGTCCGGCGAGTACGCGGGGAGCAGCACCATCCAGGTGGTCGTGCAGAACGCGATCCCAGCCCCCGAGAGCGGCCTGCTCCTGGCCGTGAAGTTCGAGGAGCAGAGAGTGCTGAACCGCCAATTGTCCGCGCGAGGAGAGCTGGCCGCGCTGAGGGAGGACCAGGTACTGCCGGCGGGCTTCGACGTGCTTGCTGGCGCTCTCCAAGGGCAGCTCAACCAGACCGTGTTGGACGCCTCCTATGAGGGCGTCTCGGCCCTGGTGCGGAACCGACTGCGCGCGGCGACGATCATGGTAGACGGGGCCAAGCGGCCTGTCCCTGAAGTGGGCCAGTATACGATGGTGCAGATATCGCGCAATGGGCTCACTATCCCTGCCTCATCGGGCTCCACCCGGCCGCGCCTTGGGCTCGGAGAGATATCGCTCGCCATGCCCGACTATCCGGTGATGGCCGGCGACACCTGGGAATCGCCCCTCGGGGTGGTGTGCAACCTCTACTCACGCCGGGCCGTCTTCGTCCAGGGCAAGCATACCTTCGACGGGCTCCGCTGGTTCCGGGGGAGGGAGTGCGCCGTCGTCAGCTCGACCTATGCTATTCCGGAGATGCCACTGCTCGAGAGTTCGACACAGCAGACGGCAAGCGCGACAGGCGTGGCGGCCGCGGGCCCCCAGGTTGAGTTGACCCAGATGAGAGGCGGAGGGATGCGGGGCGGAGGCGCTATGCGCGGCGGCGCGGGGCGCGGTGGGACCGGGGGGGCGGCGGGCGCGGGGCGGGCGGCCGGCGCTGCCACCGTCCAAAGCGCAACGTTGACAGGGCTGGAGGGAGTGCGACAGACCTATCTGACCCGCGAGACCGGCAGCGTCATGTACACCCAGGATACGATCACGGGGAAGGTGGAGTTCCGGGCCAGTTCGGCCGCCGCACCCCGCGTCACTGCCGCCGCTGGGGAGGCCTATGCCGTGGCGCTGACCGGCGGTATGAGAGGTGGGGGCGGCGGGATGCGCGGCGGAGGGGGCATGAGGGGCGGAGGCGGAATGCGCGGGGGCGGCGGCGCGGCACGTGGTGGGGCCGCGCGGGGCGCCCAGGCGGGAGCGGCCGGGGCGGCGCCGGGAAGGGCCCCGGCGGCCCAGGCCCCGAAGCAGATCCCGTCGAGCCTCGACTACGGATTCCGGCTGACCACCGAGCTCCTCCCCGGCTGACCGGCCTGCCGCGTAGGCCAATAGGAAATCGCGTCGCGCCCGTCGGCTGACGGGCGCGACGGCTAAGCCTGCGGCGTCGCCCCGCAGCTGCCACCGATCTGAAAGACCCGTGCGGAGGGAGAGAGCCATGCGACCTTGGGTAGCCGTGGTCTTGGCCGTGCTGCTGCTTGCTGCGGGTTCCGCCTGGGGCGTGCAGAAGGGCGAGCAGGCCCCGACGTTCAGCTTGTCGTCCACGGATGGCGAGGTCGTCTCGCTCGCCGACCTATCAGGCAGCGTGGTCGTGGTCTCCTTCTGGGCGACCTGGGGGAAGCAGTGCCAGGAGGAGCTGAAGCAGTTGCAGACCCTTTCGCAGGGCTCGGCCGGGAAGGGCCTGGTAGTGCTGGGGATCAACGAGCGGGAGGACCGTGCGACCGCAGAGGGGTTCGCTCAGCGCAATGAACTCGAGTACCGCGTGCTGCTGGACGATGGCAGTGTGGCGCGCGCCTACGGGGTCAACGGCCTGCCGGACCTCTGGGTGATCGGGCGCAACGGAGTGGTGCGCTCGCGCCTCACCGGGTATGGTCCCGGGTCACCCAAGGAGATCGAGACCGCGGTGGCCGCCGCCCTGGCAGGGACGCCTTTGCCCGAAGAACGAACTGCGGCCGCGGCGGGAGAGACCGGCCCTCCCCTTCCCCTGCCGCTTCGCGCGTACGCGCACCTTCAGCTTGGCGCCGCTCACGTGAACATCGGGGACGCCTTCATCAAGGCCGGCTACCGCGACGCCGGGCACTTCAAGGAGGCGGTGCGTGAGTTGAGGTCCGGGGTGGCACTCGATCCGAAGAACGTCGAGCTGCACATCTGGCTGGGGGTGGCGCTGGAGCGCGACCAGGACAAGGCCGGCGCGATCCGGGAGTACCAGGCCGCGCTCACCCTCGACTCGGCCAATGTTTACGCGCAGGATGCCCTCCGCCGGCTTGGGGTGCCGCCGCCCGCCGCAGAGGAGCAGTAGCGCGCCCCCTTACCACTCTATCCGCCGCAGAGGACGGCGCGGGGGAGTGAGCCTCCTCACCAGGATCCACCCGGCCACGAAGCCCCCGATGTGCGCGAAGACCGCCACTCCGCCCGCCGCCTGGCGACCCACCATTCCCAGGCTGTCCAACACCTGAAGCAGAAACCAGAGCAGCAGCACCAGCCCCGCGGGCACCCAAACCAGGGTGATGAAGAAGAAGAACACCACGCAGAGCACGCGGGTCTGCGGGAACTTGACGTAGTAGGCCCCCAGGACCCCGGCGATGGCGCCGCTGGCGCCGATCATCGGGACCGGCGATCCCAGGCTGAAGCCGATCTGCACCGCCGCCGCGAGCAGTCCGCAGAGCAGGTAGAAGACCAGGAAGCGGAAGTGCCCGAGGACGTCCTCGACGTTGTTCCCGAAGATCCACAGATACAGCATGTTGCCGCCAATGTGCATCAGCCCGCCGTGCAGGAACATCGCGGTGAAGATCGTGAGCCAGATTGGCTGGAGGGGCGTGATCGGTACCCCATAGTGGCCGGCGGCGGCTACGACCTGAGAAGGCAAGACCTGCGCGAGCTGCGCCTTGCCGAGCAGCACCACCGGGATGGCCGCATAGGTGTACTGGAAGATCAGCCCGCGCAGGTCCGGCAGCGCCCACTGGTAGAGATAGACCGCGAGATTGGCGGCGATCAGGACGATGGTCACTACCGGGAGGGTGCGGGTTGGATTGTCGTCGCGGAGCGGGATCACGCAGGCCTCGAGGGACGCAAGCTGGGGGCGATTCTAGCACCACCGCCGCGGTCGGGTCAAACGACCCGGCTACCGGGGCAGTGTCATTTCGTTGTTGCTCCAGTTGGTGGAAAGAGACGTGGGAGCCTCGTCCCCGAGGCGATTTCCAGGCAGAGTCGCCCGGAGGACCGGGCTCCCACAGGTGCATTCCTCTCCAGATGACGACAATGAAATGACCCTGGCTGCCGGGATGTGACTGCAAGCTCTGGGTAACGGTATGCCCCCTGTAGGGCGGGCATGTCGGACGTCCGCCGCAGGCGGACGAACGCATGCCCGCCGCCCGTTCCCTGCGCGATGGCGCCACCATGGCAGGAGGCAAGTTCACCCGCCTCAGTCGGGCTCCTGCCCAACGGGCACCTACTCCGTCTCACGTTCAGCCTCCTCAGCCAGATCCCTGAGCACGCGAGGATAGACGTTAAGCAATACCTGCAACTCGGGGTTCAGCCTACCCCTGCAGGTGGGGTATAACTGCAAGAAGCCACCTATCGCTAGCGCCAGCACGGCCGCGGAGACCATCACTGGGAACTCGACCAAGTTATCGCGGCCCATCGAGTCAACGGAGTGGAACGCTCTGATCTGATCCACTGCGTGAGGTGCCATATGGACGTGAGTCGAGAACTGACGGTGGAGCTTCCAGAGGACGCCATCTGGAACGCCAGCGCTCTTGGCTCTGCAGGGGAAGGACCTGCCCGAGAACCCCGCGTTCATCCTGCGCCCTTTGTACTCGCCGTTCTTGTATAGCCACTTATCCTCCAACCATCTGCTTCGCCCGTCGCAGGGCAGGTACTGATTCCGGCGGAGCCGTTCCTTCCAGTACCTAAGAGCGTCGGGCAGGGCGGCGCGCTGCACCCACAGATGGAGAGCGTGTTGCTCTTCGACGGACAGACCTGACCAGTCGTCTGGTATCGAAGGCGGCTTTGCACCGCGCTTCTCCATCTGCTTCTCAATATGAGCGGTTCGGTCTTCACGTTCCCGCACACAGTCAAGGTTGGCAAGAATGAACCGGAGCTCGCGTTCATTATCATCCTCCGGCTCGATAGCGAAGTGATGGAAATTCGCGCACGCCTCCATTAGAACGCGGGCAAGCACCTGCAGCGAGGTCGGGTTCCATACCTGCCGTCCCCACGGGACAAAGTAGCAACTCTTCGGGTGTAGCCTGAGGATGGCGTCTGCTGTGTAACACGCCCCCTTGAAGTACTGCAGGGCATACGCCAGCTCGTCGGACCCCGCACCCGCCTTGTCGACTTCCGCTAAGCTATCAAAGGCGAACTGGGTGAGGTCTTCGAGATCGTTCAAGGAGTACCCGTACGCCCCCATTCCCGCATCCTCCGCTGCCTCGGTAACTTGCTGCCGAAGCCCCTCCGCTGTGGGTTGGGCAGGAGCCCGCCTGAGGCGGGTAGACTTGCCTCCTGTCCCTGAACCTTGAACCCCTCCCTCCATCTCCGATTGCAGCAAGCGCGCGGGCCTTCTCTTAGCTCGCCTCGGATCACTTCGGTGAAGAGAGGGGGGTCCTTGCGTTCCCGCTGGTCCCTGGTTCATGCGCGCCCTCATGTGACGAGTCCTGCGACGCCTCTTCCAGGAGGGCGGGACCGATTCCACCTTGCGACCGCAGTCCCGCGGCCGCAGTGTCCCACTTGAGCGACACCTCGCCATCGGGGGTGCTCACCACGAGAGTTAGGAAACGGGTCTGAGAGCCACGGACCGGTTCCCATTGCGATGGACGCTCTGCGCCGAGAAGCTCGGCGATTACGGCTCCGAGGCCTCGAGCAGCGTTCTCCTTGCGCCGCGCGAACACAAAAGACACGAAGTTGTAGGTACGCGTCTGTGGACCGCCGGCGACATAAGAGCGCGATGAGACCCAGCCGACGCCGGCCACATACGTCCGCGTCTGGGAGCTACGATAGTCAGACCGATCCGCGGTGCTCGGCAGACTTACGACGGTTTCGCTGTGGGCAGGCCCAGGCCCGTCCACATCAATGTGCCATTCCAGGGGTTCGTGCTTCCACACGACGTCACGCTGCCACTTGATCCCCGTCACCTTCCACCGCCGGCCGAGGTCATCAGTTACTGAGGCAGCCAAGCCGCTCGGAGAGGGCAGTGGAGCGGCTTGGAAGGGAAAGAGAGGCGCTGGGTGCAGGAAATCTGGCCCGTCGATGTAAGGGCCGCCGATGATGAACTCATCGCAGTCGGGATGTCGGATGTAGCTCGCCAAAACAGCCGTCGCCAATACGTTTGGTCTGAGGTAGGCAAGCTGCGTGCTCTTGTCGTTCTTTGCCGCGGTCTCTAGGCCGGCGCGAAAGCCGTCTTCATACCGCTTCTCATCGCTCGCGAGACCCGGGGCGGAGCAAGCCGCCAGGAGGACCAGCGCCGCGACCAGCTTTGCCCACATGCATCCCCCTTTCTTGGGGCCATCCCGGCCGGCAGACACCCCTTGTGGGTGATAAGGCTAAGTCTCGTGCTTCCTACGTGAGATGCCGAGTATCACGTCCAGCAACTGCCCTGTTGACTCGACCCACATCATGCTCTCACCGTCAAGCTGGTAAAGGTCCCTCAAGGACACCGGCGGCCTGATCCGCCAGTAGAAACCTGCATCGGCCGAGGGCTCTGGCACACTGTAGATGACTATCGCTTCTGTGTCTCTCAGCAACTTGGCCATCTGCTACTCCTCTCCTGCCTGGTCGAGCACATCTGTGCATACATCCGACCGTCCTGGCGGTAGTTCCGGTTGGCGATCAGGAGGCTCTTCCCCCTGAACGGGCGGCGGGCGTGGACAAGCCCGCCCTCCGTGTGGTGGGCTTGCCCGCCCCTGGCGGGAACGCCCCGCCTACAGCTACACAACCAGCCCAAGCGCCCTCGCCACGCAGACCGCCATCTGGTCGCGCGTGCAGGCCCACTCGGGATGGTAGGGCCCATCGGGATAGCCCTGGGTCACGCCCCGAGCTTTGAGGTAGGCGATGTGCCGGCAAGCTGGGTGGTCAGGCGGAACATCAGGGAACGGCGCCGTGTCGCAGTCGCGGGCGAGCATCTCCGCCTCTCCTGTCTGCTTCGCCAGAGCGCGGGCGATGAGCACCGCCATCTGACCCCGATCCAGGTTGAGGTAGGGCCTGTACTCGCCGCCCGGATAGCCCTCCGCGATCCCCTTGGCGTGCGCGTACTCGATGTACCTGAAGGCCCAGTGATCGGCCGGCACATCCCGGAAGCTCCCCGGCCCCGGTGCCTCCGGCACACGATCATCCTCCCCGGCCAGCGCCCGCGCGAGGACCATCGCCAGCAGGGCGCGCGTGACTGGGTAGCCGGGCCGATAGCTGCCGTCCGGGAAGACCGGCAGAAGCCCAGCCCTGGCGCAGGCTTCGATCTCGGCGAAGGCCCAGTGGTCGGAGGGAACGTCCGAGAAGGAACCCGATCGCGCCTGAGCACGCGGCGAGGCCGCGCCTGGCCGCCGCTCTCCCTGGGGAGTGAAGCGCATAAGGGCGTAGGCCCAGTGAGGGGAGAGATCGTACGCCTCCAGGTGCTCCCTCTCCCACCCGTAACCGTGGAATACCGAGGTGAGGTAGGACACGGTCTGGCCCCAGGTCCACCAGGTGGTCTCGAACTGATCTACCGCCGGCTCCCGCGACCAGCCGGCACATCGGATCAGGTCCTTTAGCTCTTCCGGATAGAAGAGCAGATTCACGCACCCGCTGGGCAGCCGGAACATGCTTTCCTTCAGCACCGGCTGAGCCATACATACCACCCGCTCGGTCTTGCCGGCAACGTTCTGGATGACCTCGACCGCTCGGTCCTGGTGCAGCAGTACGTCGTAGAGCACGGAGACATCAACCGGCCTCAGCGCGTCGTACAAGGAAGGCCGCCGAAAGTCAGCATCCCTCATCTCGACAGTGATCGGCAGGTCGCGCCGCAGCCGCTCCATCCCCTCGACGAACTCCGCGTCCGCGATGTTGTCCACCATCTGAGCGTAGGTGGCGCCCAGCGCTCGCGCCCCCTCCAGCAGGTAGAGCCCGTGGACCCCCCAGACTCCGCCGAAATCCCGGATCGAGTCCGCCCGGCCGATGTCGGTGATCAGCTTCAGCTTCCTCGCCACGCGCTCATCGGCCGCGAGCGGAGGAGCGATGTCATATCGCTCGAGGAAGCGCGCGAACTCTCGGTCCTCCCGATCCGGTGTGCCAGCCACTGATGTCCTCTGCCGGGGCCCTCTTGACTAGTCGCTGCACTAGCCGCGGCTCTGCCCGCCCCGGGCGTCCGATGATACGGGATCGCCAGGTAGGTTGGCAAGCGCGGCGCTGGGGCCGCGAGCCGCGCAGTTGACACACCTTATGGGCTGTTGTAGAGTCTCCTTGTGGGCCGTTAGCTCAGTCGGTAGAGCACCGGACTTTTAATCCGGGTGTCCTGGGTTCGATCCCCAGACGGCCTATTGCGCGCCAGCGGGGCCCGCGAGGGGAGCGGGGAGGCGAGCATAGAGGGTCACTGTGAGGTTCGTCTGTCGGAAGTCCCAACTGCGTGGTGAGGTGCGCATCCCCGGGTCGAAGTCTCACACCATCCGGGCGGTCGCCATCGCGAGTCTGGCCGAAGGCGAAAGCGCGATCCGGGCGCCGCTTGTCTCCGATGATACGGTAGCTGCGGTGGAGGCCTACCGCGCGCTGGGCGCTCAGATCCGGATGGATCCGGATGTCTGGCGGGTGAGCGGGACCGGCGGGGAGATACGAGCGCCGGACAATGTGATTGACGTGCGCAACTCAGGCGTTACCCTTCGCACAGCCCTCGGCACCTGCGCGCTGCTGCGAAAAGGGATGGCGGTGCTGACCGGGGATGAGCAGATTCGCCGCCGGCCGGCCGGGCCTCTTGCGCAGTCACTGAACGACCTCGGCGCGAAGGTGCGCTCGACCCGCGGCACCGGCGTCGCCCCCTTCGTGGTGGAGGGGCGGCTGCACGGCGGCGAGACCTCGATCGAGGGCACGACCAGCCAGTACGTGACCGGGCTGCTGATCAACGCGCCCCTTGCCGACGGCGACTCCACCATCCGGGTGCCCGTGCTAAACGAGGCGCCCTATGTCGAGATGACTCTCGAATGGCTGCGCAGCCACGGGATCAGGTTCCAGCAAGACGGGCTGCGCGAGTTTCGCGTGCCTGGAGGCCAGCAGTACCGGCCCGTCCGGCGGGCCATCCCGGCCGACTGGTCATCGGCCACCTTCTTCCTGGGCGCGGGGGCGCTGGCGCAGGGCGGCATTACTCTGCTTGGCCTGGATATGAGCGATATCCAGGGTGACAAGGCAGTGGTTGATTACCTGAAGAAGATGGGCGCGACCGTCGAGGTCGCGCCCGACCGGATCAGGGTAAAGGCGAATGAGCTGGTTGGCTGCGAGCTGGATCTGAACGACACGCCGGACGCGCTGCCCACGCTGGCCGTGCTCGGCTGCTTCGCCAGGGGCACGACACGGCTGGTCAATGTGCCCCAGGCGCGGATCAAGGAGTCGGACCGGATCGCGGTGATGGCCCGGGAACTCGGGAGGCTCGGAGCGCGCACGGAGGAGCTCGCCGACGGCCTCGTGGTGCACGAGAGCAAGCTGAAAGGCGCAGAGGTCAACGGCCACGGCGATCACCGGGTGGTGATGGCGCTGGCGGTGGCCGGGTGCTTCATCCCCGGCGAGACGGTGGTTCACGGCGCAGAGGCGGCGGCGGTGACGTTCCCCGAGTTCGCGGACTGCATGTCGGCGCTCGGGGCGCAGATGAGAGTCGAGCAGTAGCACACAGCGGAGGTCGCGTGAATGCTCGGATGTGACATGGGCACGCTGTTCAAGGTGGCGGTGGCAGGCGGCTCGTACCAGGAGGGGCTGACGGTCCACCTGCAGGGGACGCCGCCCGGATTGCTGATCACCGAGGAGGAGATCTACCGCGACCTGCTGCTGCGGAAGCCCGGCCAGGGAGAGCTTACCTCGCCCCGGCGGGAGCCCGATATCCCCATCATCTATAGCGGCGTGAACGCGGCCGACACCATGCCGGGCTTCAGCAATGCCGGCTACACCAATGGCACGCCCCTCGTGATCCTGATCCCGAACCTGGACCGGCACTTCGAGCACATCGAGCAGTATCAGGCGACCAACCGGACGCCGCGCCCGGGGCACGCCTCCTATGCCTCCTACTGCAAGTACGGGGAATGGGATGACGCGATCGGCGCCGGCTTCTTCAGCGGCCGCTACACCGCCACTATCGTCGCCGCAGGCGCGGTGGCGAAGCGAGTGCTCGGTGAGCACGGGATCGAGGTGGTGGGCTATGTGAAGGAAGCCGCCGGCGTCCGCGCGCCCGAGCTGCCCCTCGATACCATCCGATCCAAGGTGGCGGCTTACAAGGAAGTGCGCCGCCAGTATGACCCGGTGTACGAGGCGATCTTCGCCTCGGGGCGGGTCAAACCGGGCATGTGCTTCCTGGAGAAGATGGCGGTGCTTGCCGAGTTCGAGCGCGATATCCCGCAGCTTCGCTGGCGGGAGATGGATGAGAAGAAGATTCGCGCCGAGCACGGCATCCACCCGAAGCTGAACTGCCCGGACCTGGCGGCGGCCGATGAGATGTACCGCCGCATCCTGGAGATCGCGGAGGCGGGAGACTCGAGCGGCGGCGTGGTGGAGGTGATCGCGACGGGAGTCCCGGTCGGCCTGGGCGAGCCGGTGTTCCGCAAGCTGGATGGCGAGCTGGGCCGGATGCTCAGCATCGGCACCGTGAAGGCGGTCGAGATCGGCGACGGGATCGCGGCGAAGGATAGCACCGGATCACAGTTCAACGACGAGATGTACGTCGAGGGCGGCGAAGTGAAGTTCCGCTCGAATCACGCCGGTGGGGTCACGGGCGGCCTGGCCACCGGCCTGCCGATTGTCGTGCGGCTCACCGTGAAGCCGACGCCCACCATCGCGAAGGATCAGCACACCATTGACAAGGTGTCGCTGGGGAACCGCGTGCTGCAAGCGGTGACCCGGCGCGACCCCACCATCGTGCCACGCGTGTGGCCGGTGGCGGAAGCGTTCGTCGCGCTGGTCTTGCTCGACCAGTACATGATGCACCTTGCATACCGGGGCGTGACCCCAGCGCGATCGGAGAAGCAGTAGCGGGGGCGTGATGGCAAGATCCCGTGGCAACGCTTGGGCCGGACACTGGGTGTTCCGCGGGCCGGGCTGGCGGGCGCGGCGAGTCCGCCTGGCGATCGCTCTCGGGGCGTGCCTGCTGATAGCCGTCATCTGTTGGGTGCAGTCATCGTGGCCCCTGCTCGCCGCGGCCGCGCCGCTGCTGGTCGCGGCTACCTGGCTATCGCAGGCAGGCCTGAGCTGGATGTTGCTGGCAGCCGTGCTCGCCGAGGGCGGATGGCTGCTGCGGGCCGGGCTTGCGGGCACGGCGCCAGTCGCACAGCTCGCCCCCGCGTGGGCCGCCACCGCGACCATGCTGGTGCTCCTGGTAGGGCTGATACGGGTTCGCCGCAGGCAACCTCCGCCTCCAGACCCTGGTCGAGGAGGAGGCGGCGGGCGAGGCCCACAACCTGACCCCGTACCGGCCATGCCGCTTGCGCCGCTCCGCACCCTCGCGGCCGGCGCGGAGGCCGAGCCGGAGGACGAAGGGGCGCCGTGAACGGGAACAGCATCGTGGTGGACGCTGCGATGGCGCTGTCCGTGGCCGTCCTCTCCTACTTCCTCTACCACTTGGTCCAGCACAGAACTGCAGCAGAGAAGGCCGGCAGACACGTCCCGCAGTGCCTGGATTTCCTGATGCGTCATCGTGGCCGAGGCGTTCGCGTCGCCGTCCATCTGTGCTTCGTCCTGCTAATCGGGTCCTACCTCGCCGCCAGGCTGCTCTGGCTGCCTCCCGAGTCGCGGTGGGTTTTGGCGCGCGGACTGGCCCGCGACTACGGCCTGGTGGCCGCGGCGCTGGCGCTCGTCTTCGGCGTCGGCGCGCTGGCCATATGGGTCGTGAGGCGACGCGGGGAAGGCGGTCGCGCCTAGTGCCCGAGGCTGCTTCCGCTACGCTTGCCGTCTGCATCGTCTCCTGGCGAAGCCGCGATCTGCTCCACACCTGCCTCTCTTCCGTGGTCGGGCGGCCCGAGGCGGGCGAGATCGTGGTGGTGGACAATGCCTCGGCGGATGGCACCGTCGAAATGGTGCGCCAGGAGTTCCCTTCGGTTACTCTGATCGCGAACGATGCTAACCTCGGCTTCGCGGCGGGCAACAACCAGGCCATTCGCGCCACGCATGAGCCCTTCGTGCTCCTGCTCAACCCGGACACGGAAGTGCAGGCGGGGGCGCTGGGCGCGCTGCTGGAAGAGTTCGGAGAGGACGAACGAGTCGGCGCGGTCGCAGCGCAGTTGGTGCTGCCAGATGGCTCCATCCAGCCTTCTTGCCGGAGCTTCCCTGAGCCCAGCGCGCTCTTCTCCGATGCGCTCGGGCTGGCTCGCCTCTTCCCTCGGAGCACCACCTTCGGCCGCTACCGCATGACCTACTGGGATCACGACAGCCGCCGGGAAGTGGACCAGCCGATGGCCTCCGCGCTGGCGCTGCGCCGAAGCGCGCTCGGGGAAGTTGGCCTGTTCGATGAGAGCTTCCCCCTCTACTTCAATGACGTGGATCTCTGCTATCGCCTGCGACAGGCCGGGTGGAAGATCGTCTTCGAGCCGAAGACGAACGTGATCCACTACTATGGCCTGAGCAGCACCTGGCAGGTGCGCCCCGCCGGGATCGTCGAGTCACACCGCAGCCTGATCCGCTTCTACCGGAAGCACTACCGCGGGCGGGTCTGCTGGTGCGGTTACATGGCCGTCATCGCGAGCTCCTGGCTCACGATGTGGCCGCGCGCCGCAATCGTCTGGCTCTGGCAGAAGGTGCGTCCGCGCTAGCGGGAAGGCACGGCGGCACTTCGCGCTCGATCCTGGCGATCTCGGCGGCGGTCAGGCGGTATGCCCGGTAGACGGCCAAGTCCAGCTGGCGCACCAAGGTGGCCCTTCGTGCCTTGTCCGCTTCATCCAGCAGCTTCGCGGCCAGCTCGGCGAGCCCATCCCTTCCGGCAGGTGGCACCGGCAGCAGCTTGAGCTTGCTCACTTTCACCTGGGCGAAGGCGCGGCCGACCTCGGGTGCAACTGCCCGGTAGAGCGCGGCAAAGGCCCGGGAGTTGGAGATCGCCACCAGCCGGAGTAGCTGGCGCTCACCGGGACCTGTAAGGGCGATGACGCTCCGGCCGAACCAGACGCCGCGACGATCGAGCGTCGCGATGGGGCGGTCGGCGGTCTGCCGGAACAGCAGCTTGGGGACCACGCGGTAGAGGCCCTCGCGGACTGACACTCGGCCGGCGGGGCCGGTTCGGCGTCGCCAGTCATGCCTCAGCCACGCGGAGTGACCGACTGAGGTGAAAGGCCCGAAGTCGCGCCCGCGCGTGACCGGCCGGTCGTCCGGGTGCTCGCGCTTGCCCGCGTACAGAGCAGCGCGGCCGATCTCGGCCCGCGGGTAGTTGATGCCCACATCGTGGAACTCGAACCCCAGCGCCGGATCACCAAGGGCCGGCATGGTGGCAGTCAGCCTGCCCAGCAATCGCCGAAGCCAGGCCGGCGGCGCTAGAAAGCTGGAGTGCGCGGCGGAGAGGGGCGCATCGCGAGGCGTGGGCGATCCCGCGCGTGACGTCTCTCTTTCGAGCTGATCGCGCGAGACGCGCCGAAGGTCAGAAGTCGGGAAATGCCGCGGCGTGATAGCCCTGCCGGCCAGGCAGAGCAGGCAAGCAGGCGCCGTCGCCCCCGGGAAGATGCCATCTCCGAGCAGCGTGACTCTCAGCGGTCGGAACCGCTCGAGCAGGAGGCGCCGTATCCCTTCATATCGCACCTGGGAGAGGATGGTGTCCGGGAGCAGAAGGCCGATCGCGCCGTCATCGCGTGCCGCCTCGGCCGCCAGGTGCAGGAAGAACAGGAAGCTGTCCCGGTGCCCTGACAGCGCCTCTGGCGCGGCCGCAGCCAGCCTGCTGGCCTGACTCGCGGGCAGCGTGACACCCCAAGGCGGATTGCCCAGTATGACATCGAAGCTCCGGGCCTCAGGCCGGTGTGACAGCGCTTCTGCCACCACGATGCGATCGGCCGGGATAGCGGCGGGTCGGCCAGGCCGCGAGGCGCTCAGCCACAGGGCCAGCCGGCACGCGTCGGCGGCGAGTCGGCGCCGCTCGCACCCGAACAGGCAGTCTCGGGCTGCGGCCCTCCGCGCCGCGTTCTCGCTCCTCCCCTCCCCCGCGGCGGCGGCTATCGCCTCGACCGCCGCCAGCGCGAAGGCGCCGGCGCCGATCGCCGGATCGAGAATCCTGAGCGCGAGCGCCTGTGAAGTCGCGGCGCCCCTCCCCTCGAGCACGCCTCGGGTGGCGGTCTCCGCGATCTCGTCGGCCAGCCAGGGCGGCGTGTAGTAGCTCCCGGTCGCCTTCCTTCGACCCCGGAGGAGCGCCTCGCAGAAGCGGCCCAGTCGGTCGCCGTGATCGCGAGGCGAGCCCGCATCTTGCCACGACTCGAGCGCGGCGCGCACTGCGCGTCCGACTCGGTCAGCGGGCGCAACGGGCCACCCGACACCTTCGAGTCCCAGAGTTCGTTCGGCATTGAGGAATGCGTCCCTCACGTGCGAGACGAGTGGCGCGAGGCCGGTCTCGCGGGCCTCTCCTTTGGCCGCCAGCTTTCCCACCAAGCGCGCCAGGGCCGGCGGCAACAGTTCGAGCCGCAGGGCGGACAGCAGGAAGTGCATTCGGAGCGCAAGCGCGGCAGACCACGGGTCGCGCGAGAACGCCTGGGTCACGTTGCGTCGCACTGGCGTGGGCCTTCGCGGGCTGCGAGCACGCGCGAGGGTCATTGCGTTATCCACTGTATCCGCCAAAAGGGCGGTCCTTCTGCAGGGCAGGGTCACCGAACCCCGGCTTGGCGTGACACAAACGGCAAGAACGACTGGCGGGCATCGGTGTGCCCGCCCTACAGCAGCGCTTCGCGGCGACAATGCAGTGACCCTGGCCAGGGGTCGGCCGTGCCGGCGCCGAGGGCGTCGAGGAAGCGGAGGAAGTCTTGGTAAATGAGATGCGCGCCCAACCTACCGATCCCTCGCGAGCTGGCTGCGACTCATCCCCACTCTACCGGCGTCTCCTCTACGATCCCGGCGGCGCGCCGGAGGCGCTCCGCCAGGTCCACTGGCACGCGCGCCCGGAGGTCCACACCGTCCGCCCCAGACTCCTCGGACAGCACCCGGCCGCGCGCATGGGCCTCCGAGACCAGATCCTGGGACGCGAATGGGATCAGCAGCTCGACCGGAACGAGGGCCTGCTCCAGTCGCTCGCGCACGAGCACAAGCAGATCGTCCAGACCCTCACCGGTAACGGCGGAGATCGCCGCCCCCAGCGGCTCGCGCGCGAGCCGCTCTCGCAGCCAGTCGCGATCACCGACCAGATCACACTTGTTGAAGGCGAAGATGGTTGGTTTGTCGGCGCACTCCAGCTCGGCGAGCACCCGCTGGGCGGCCACAATCTGGTCTTCCATCTGCTGATGGCTGGCATCTATCACATGCACGAGCACGTCGGCCTCTATCACCTCCTCCAGTGTGGCATGGAAGGCCGCTACCAGCTGATGCGGCAGGTTGCGGATGAAGCCGACGGTGTCAACCAGCAGAGCATCGCGGCCGCCCGGAAGAGCGATGCGGCGGATGGTAGGGTCGAGGGTGGCGAAGAGGCTATCCTCGACGAACACCTGCGCGCCCGACAGCGTGTTGAGGAGAGTGGACTTGCCCGCGTTCGTGTATCCCACCAGGGCGACGACCGGCATCCCTGCCTTCCGCCGCTGCCGACGCTCCAGAGAGCGCCGCTCCCCCAGCTTCTCGACTTCCTTGCGCAGTGTCATCAGGCGGCGGCGAATCTTCCTGCGGTCCGCCTCCAGCTTGGTCTCGCCGGGCCCTCGCGTGCCAATCCCGCCGCCCAGCCGGGAGAGCTCGGTGCCCTTGCCACTCAGCCGCGGCAGCAGGTAGCTGAGCTGGGCCAGCTCCACCTGGAGCTTGCCCTCCCCGCTGCGGGCGCGCATGGCGAAGATGTCCAGGATGATCGCGCTCCGGCCCAGCACGCCGGCGCCCGTGGCGTCCTCCAGGTTGTGCTCCTGGCCTGGCGTCAGCTCGCCGTCAACCAACACCAGGTCGGCGTGCAGCTCGGCCGCCAGTCCGCGTATCTCGTGCGCCTTCCCCTTGCCCACGTAGTAGACGCGGTCAGGCTTCTCGCGCTTCTGGCTGATGGAGCCTACCACCTCACCGCCCGCGGTCTCGACCAGCCGCGCCAACTCCTCCAGGGAGTCCTGCCACCGCGGGTCATGGCCCTCTAGCGCAACCAGGAGCGTGCGCTCTCGCGAGTGGGTAGTAACAGTCAACTCAGCCTCACCTTCTCCTTGATCCGTGCGACCGCCTCCGCGATCCCCTCCTCCGGCCGGCCGCCCTGGATGGTGAGCGAGAAGCGCACGAATCCCTCCCCACACTGGCCGTAGGCGCTCCCTGGCGTCACCAGGACGCCGGCCTCCTGCAGCAGCGTCTCGGCCAGGCTGGCCGAACTGTAGCCCTTCGGCACAGGCGCCCACACGTAGCAGGTCGCCTTCGGCTTCGGGATCGCCCACCCTATCCCGGCCAGCCCGCCAACGAGCAGGTCCCGGCGGCGCTGGTAGACCGCGCGCATCTCTTCCACGCATTGCTGAGGCCCGGTGAGGGCGGCCACCGCCGCGCGCTGGATCGCCAGGAAGGCGCCTGAGTCCACATTGGATTTGAGCTTCTCGAGCGCGTCCAAGGCCTGTGGGTTACCGACCGCGAACCCGATCCGCCATCCCGTCATATTGTAGGTCTTGGACAAGGAGTGAATCTCGATTGCCGTGTCCTTCGCGCCCTCGACCTGGAGCAGGCTGTCAGAGCGATGGCCATCATAGTAGAGCTCGGAGTAGGCCATGTCGAGGCAGACGAGCAGGCTCCGCTCCCTGGCGAACTCCACCAGGCGCCGGTAGAAGTCCGCCTCCGCCACCGCGCCGGTGGGCATGTTGGGATAGCACAGATACATGAGCCGGGCGCGCCGCAGTGCGTCGGCCGGGATGGCGCCGAAGTCCGGCAGATAGCCCGACTCCTGCGAGAGCGGCAGGAAGTGCACCTCCGCCCCTGCGAACATGGATGCCACCTTGTAGACTGGATAGCCCGGATCCGGGATCAGGGCCACGTCTCCCGGGTTGAGCACGGCCCAGGCCAGATGCGCGAGCCCCTCTTTGGCGCCGATCAGGCGTAGCACTTCGCGGTCGGGATCCAGGCGCGGGCCGAAGCGCTTGCCATACCATGAGGCAACCGCCTGCCTGAACTCGGGCAGCCCCTTTCCGGTCTCGTCATACTGGTGGGTGACCGGATCGCGGGCGGCCTCGGAGAGCGCCGCGATGATGTGGGCGGGGGTGGGCTGATCCGGGTCGCCGATGCCGAAGTCCACCAGGTCACGGCCCTCCGCCCGCGCCTGCGCCTTCAGTCGCGCCAGCTCCGCGAAGGGATAGGGCGGCGTCTTCAGCAATCGCTCTGCGATCTGCATCCTGACTCCTCCTCGGGATGGCCTACCTCATCGGCGTCACAGCGACTCGTCCAGACCCGTCTCGCCCGTGAACACCTCGGCCGCCGGGCCTTCGATGAAGACGTGATCGTTCTCAGGATTCCAGCTTGCCTGGAGGTCTCCCCCTCGCAGGTGCACTCTTGCTTTGCGCGGCGACAGGCCGTTGAGCACGGCCGCGACCAGCGTGGCCGCGGCGCCGGTCCCGCAGGCCAGGGTCTCGCCCGCGCCGCGCTCCCAGACTCTCATCCTGATCTCGCCGCTGCCGACGATCTGGGCGAACTCGACGTTGGTGCGCCGCGGGAAGAGGTCGTGGCGCTCGATGGCCGGGCCGATCACCTCCACCTTCGCGCGCTCCACGTCCTCCACGAACAACACGCAGTGCGGGTTGCCCATGGAGACGGCGGTGACGCTGTATCGCTGCCCTCCCACGCGCAGCCGTTCACCCACCACGCGGGGCTGATCGGGCCCTTTCATCGGGATGTCAGAGCGGGCCAGCCGCGGGGCTCCCATGTCCACCTGCACCCCTGTCACCTTGCCGTTCCGCACGCGCAGGTGCGGTCGGATGATCCCGGCGAGCGTCTCCACCTCGAGCTCGCGTTCCCGCGTGTAGTTCCGTTCGTAGACGAACTTGGCGAAGAGCCGCATCCCGTTCCCGCACATCTCGGCCTCGCTCCCGTCGGAGTTGAAGATACGCATCCGGAAGTGCGCGGCGCGGGACGGAAGCACCAGGATGAGCCCGTCGGAGCCGATGCCGAAGTGCCGATCCGAGAGCGCCTTCGCCAGAGCGGCCAGCTTGCCTTCTGGCGGCGCTTGCTTCAGCGCGTCGATCACCACGTAGTCATTGCCGAGTCCATGCATCTTGGTGAACTTGATCATCTGCCACACCTTTCTACTAGCCCAGAAACACAAGGGCGCCGGTGGGACGCTCTGCGTCCGCTCCGGCGCCTGCACTCGCTTCGTTCCGCTTGCACTCCCTCAGACTCGGGCGACCTCCCGACGGGGCGCGTGACGAGGCGAGGCGGACCGGAGCGGCCCGCCGCCGCGCTTGGTGCGCTTGCTCGCCATCGTGCCCTGGCTCATTCCTCTTGCCATCGCTTCCTGATCACATCCGCCGTCGGCCCGGGCCCACCCGTTTCGGCGACATCCAGCCACTCGATCCGCGGGTCGGCCCGGAACCAGGTCAGCTGCCGCTTCGCGAACCGCCTGGTGTCCCGCTTCAGCCGCCGTACCGCCTCCTCGAGGGACCACTCGCCCCGCAGGAGCGGGATCATCTGGGCGTAGCCCAGCCCCTTCATCGAGACCAGGCTTTCGCTGTATCCCCGGCCGAGCAATCCCCTGACTTCCTCAACCAGGCCCTGCGCGACCATCGCGTCGACGCGGGTCTCGATCCGCCGGTAAAGATCCTCCCGGGGGAGCATCAGCCCGAACTGGCGCGTATTGTAGCGCGCCCGCCGCTCGCGGTCAAGCGCCTGCAGATGAGAGATCGGCTGGCCAGTGTGAGCGTGCACCTCCAGCGCGCGGATGATCCGCCTGGCGTCCCTCACACCGATTCGCGCCGCGGCCTCTGGGTCAACCGCGGCAAGCCCGGCATGCAGGGCCTCGATGCCCTGAGCCGTGGCCTCTTCCGCCAGGCGGTGACGAAGCTCCGGGTCCGGCGGGGCCATGGGGAAGGCCAACCCATCCACCACCGCGCGAACATAGAGGCCGCTGCCCCCGACCAGGATCGGCTGCCGGCCGCGCGCGCGGATGTCGGCGATCGCCTCCTCCGCTCGCGCCTGGTAGTCGGCGACAGAGAAGGGTTCATCAGGAGAGATGATGCCGACCAGATGATGGGGGACTCGGGCAAGTTGCTCCGCGGTGGGCTTGCTCGTGCCGATGTCCAATCCGCGGTAGGCCTGCATGGAGTCGGCCGAGATGATCTCGCCGTCGAGCGCCTCGGCGACGAGGACGCCGACCTCGGTCTTGCCGCTGGCGGTCGGGCCAACGATCGCGAGTAGCCGCGGAGCCATGGCATCAGCGGTTGAACTTGCGGTCAATCTCGAAGTTCGAGACCGTCATCACGATGGGCCAGCCGTGAGGACAGGTATAAGGCCGGGCGGTGGCCGAGAGGGCCTTCAGCAGCTCGACGCTCTCCTCGTAGCCCAGGCTGTCGCCCGCCTTGATCGCCGACCGGCACGACAGGCTGACCAGCAGCCGCTCCCGCCGCCGGTCCAGCGGCTGCCCTCCGGCCTCGGCCGCCAGGTCCTCGCCCAGGTCCCGCACCAGGGCGGCTGGATCCTCCTTTGCCAGCGGCGCAGGTACGGCCCGGACCAGAAACGCATCGCTGCCGAAGGCCTCCAGCTCGAAGCCGAGAGCCGATAGCTCCGGCATCCCCTCCGCTACTGCACTTGCCTCCCGCGGGCTCAACTGCACCACGACCGGTTCCAGCAGGGCCTGCGCGGACTTGCGTTCCGATAGGCGGGCCTCTGTGAACTGCTCGTAGAGCACGCGCTCCTGGGCCCGGTGTTGGTCAACCAGGAGCAGCCCCTGCGCGCTCTCGGCCAGCAGGTAAGTGTGACGCAACTGGGCGAGGGGACGCAGCTCGATCCCGCCCTGCGCGCCGGACTGGAAGGCTGGTGAGAGCACCCCTGGCGCCGCCAGCGTCCCGGCCCACCCCATGGGGAGCTGCCCCGGCGAAGAGGCCGGAGGCCCCACGGGAGCCGGCCCGGCAGGTCTGCTGGCTTGCGTCAGTGCGAGCTGCGCGGCCGCGCCATCCGCACCCAGGGCCTCCCGCACTGCCCGCGAGACCAGATGGTGCACCTCCCACTCGCGGCTCAGGCGAACCTCGGCCTTGGTGGGATGGACGTTCACGTCCACAGACCCCGGCTCGACCTCGAGCAGCAGCACCGCCGCCGGGAACCGCCCCTCTGGCAGCGCTCCACGAGAGGCCTCCTCCAGGGCGTGGCTGAGGGCCCGGTTCCTGATCCACCGGTGATTGACGAAAAGCATCTGCCGGCTCCGGCTGCCTCGATGCAGCGAGGGCCGCGAGACCAGGCCGCGCACCGCCATTCCGGGCAGAGCCAGCTCGACGGGGAGCATCGCCTCGGCCAGCTCCCGGCCCCAGGCGGCCAGCACGGCCGCGCCCAGGCTAAGCCCGCCGGGGTACGCGACGATCTCCCGGCCGTCTCGCGTGAGACGCAGGGCTGCCCCCGGGTGGGAGAACAGGAAGCGAGTGCAGACGTCAACGATATGTCCGGTCTCGACTTCGTCGCGCTTGAGGAACTTGAGCCTGGCCGGAGTGTTATGGAAAAGGGTATGCACGGACACCTCGGTACCCGGGGGAGCCCCCACCTCCTCCAGCTCCACCACCTCTCCTGCCACCGCGACCAGGCGGGTGGCGGCATCGGCCGCGGGGGTTCGAGTCACCAGAGTGAGATGAGAGACCGCGGCGATGCTGGGCAGGGCCTCGCCGCGAAACCCGAAGCTGCTGATCGCCAGGAGGTCCTCGGCGCGGCGAATCTTGCTGGTGGCGTGCCGCTGGAGAGAGAGCACCGCGTCCTCGCGGGTCATGCCGCATCCGTCATCCCTCACCCGCATCAGGCTGCGCCCGCCCTCCTGAATCTCCACCTCAACTCGCTGCGCGCCGGCGTCCAGCGCGTTCTCGATCAGCTCTTTCACCACCGAGGCGGGACGCTCGATCACCTCCCCAGCGGCGATCTGGCTCGCGACGGACTCTGGGAGGATGGCGATGCTCACGCGCGGTGACTTCGCCGGAGGAGAGGCCGGTCCTGCCCGAGTGAGGATGGGCCAGGAGCGCAGGTTGCCGGCCTGCGGAGTCAGGAGCCTGCGGAAGTCAGCAGCGGGTCGGCCGCCTCGGCCGCGCTGAGATAGCCCTGGGCCTCAAGCTTGAGGAAGGCCCGCACCAACTCCGGGTCCCATTGCTGGCCGGCGCCCAACTCCAGCTCTCGCAGGGCCCTGGTCCGACCCGGGGGAGTGCGGTAATGTCGGTGCGAGATCATGGCATCGTAGGCATCGGCGATCGCGATGATGCGGGCGGAGATGGGGATGTCCTCGCCGGAGAGACCGGTCGGATAGCCCTTACCATCATAACGCTCATGATGGTAGAGAATGCCTGGGAGCGCGCCCGAGAGGCTGAGGCTCCTGCGGGCCAGCGACTCCCCGACCGCGGGATGGCTCTCGATCAGCGCCCTCTCCTCCGGGGTCAGAGCTCCGTTCTTGATGAGCACGCGGTCGGTGATCCCGATCTTGCCCACGTCGTGCAGCAGCGCGGCGGCGCGGATCGCGTCCACGTCGTGGTCTGCGAGCCCGATGGCCCGCGCCATTACCACCGCGTAGGCGGTGACGTTCTTGCTGTGTCCGCCGGTGATCTGGTCCCGCGCGTCCACTGCGGCCACCAGCGCCTCCAGCGCGCCCCAGTCGGAGTTCTGGAGGAACTGGTAGAGCTGATAGGGGTCAGTCACCTCTTGCGCGCCGGGCACCCGGTTGAATGGGCAGACCTTGTTCTTCCCGGAGTACTTCGCCATGTACATAGCCACGTCCGCGGCCATCACCAGGCCGTTCTTGCGAACGCTGTGCTGCGGGAATGTGGCCACGCCGATGCTGACCGTCAGCCGCGCCAGCACGTCCAGCTTCTGCCGGGACAGCCCAGGCAGGCGAAGCTCTCTCTGCTCCACCTCGGAACGGAGCTTGCCTGCGACCTGGACCGCACCCGCCATGCCGGTCTCCGGCAACAGCACGGCGAACTCATCACCACCGTAGCGGCAGGCGAGGTCGGTGGCGCGCACCGCGCCCATGATGACTTCCGCGCACTGCCGCAGCACCGCATCTCCCGTCGCGTGGCCGTGGGCCTCGTTGGTGTGGCGGAAGTCATCGAGGTCTATCATCAGGACCGAGACTTCGTGATCGTAGCGCTCCGCGCGCCTGATCTCCTCGGCGAGTCGCTCGTGAAAGTGCCGGTGGCTGCCCAGCCCTGTGAGGGGGTCCACGTGCTCCTTGCCGCCGACCCGGGGCCGGCTCTGCGGCAGGACGGCAAGCAGACGGTTGAACCATCCCGGGAGTTCGTCGGCCTCATCGGGAAACCGCCGGGGCTGACGACCGACGATCCGCACGCGGGGCTTACCTTCCACCGCGCGCTCCGCCGCCTCGCGGGCTTGCACCACTACCGTAGACAGCCTCCCCATCAGGTCCGCGGCCGCCAGCACCGCCACCAGGGAGCAGGCCGCCCCCACCATCAGCCAGGGCGCTGGGACGCGCTGGGCCAGGGCCGCACCCCACCCGCCCAGCGCAGCAACGGCGAGTGCGACCGACAGGGCCACAGTCTTATGCCGCAGCCCGCCCAGCCGGACGGCGGCCCTCCGCTCGGTGTCACGCAAGAGGGAATCTCTCCCAATCGCCCCTGTGGGAGGGCGGAACCAGATATGTGCCGGCTGCGCAGCAACACCCGCGCGTTCCCGAGCCGGAAATGCGCGCGCAACGGCGCAGCTCAGCGCCGGCTGCGCACCAACGGCGCAGCCTTAGGGGTTATTCCACAATCCCGCACCCCCGCCGCCGGGGCCGCCGCTGTTCTGGGGGATGCGGGCGGGGGCGCTGGGTCGGGCGGGCTACTCCTCAGACCACTTCCACTGGTAGCACGGTTTCTCGCCCCGCAGGGAGCCCTGGTAGATCCCCTTCTGCCGCTCGTAGACGGCCCGGATCGCCTCCGGGGTGGTGGCGAGCCCGCCTGCTGGATAGGCCTGCAAGGCCGGCGGGCTGGGATCAAGGATCACGCCGTAAGCGTCGGTCCGACGGAGCTTGAGGTGCCGCTCGCGATGGTCTCGCACGCCGCTATACAGGTACTCCCAGTAGTTCTCGGGCCCCAGGGTGGCGCGGGCGAGGTCCACATCGGCGCTCACCACAGCCCCGTCGTCCTGGCCCGCGTCAGCCAGAATCCTCGAGTTCGGAGCCGCGATCCGGGAGCCGAACTTGGTGGAGGTGATGTAGAAGACCTGCGCGTCCATCGCCCGTGCCCGCACGCGGTAGTCGGCCGGGCTGGCGGCAGAGGAGTGACAGATGATGCGCGCCCCGTTCAGCGCGCAGCAGGAGGTGGACTCCGGCCACATGTCGTCGTAGCAGACGATCATGCCGACCATCCCCATGTTGGTGTCGAAGGCCGGGAAGCTGTCCCCGGCCGTGACCTGCCAGGTCTCGTAGACCGGCAGATGCACCTTGTGATAGCGGCCTATCACCTTGCCGTCCCGGCCGAAGAGCACCGAGGTGTTGAACATCCTGTCATCTTCGCTCTCGTAGAAGTTGGCGACCAGATGCATACGGTGCTGCCGTGCGATCTCCCCGAGCGCCTGGTGCGCATAGGCCGCCGTCTCGTCAACCAACGCGCGGAAGATCGAGGGGTCGTCGAGATAGGTCAGCGCGTAGGTCAAGGAGGCGATGTCCTCCCCCGTCACCGCCAGATCGGCGCCGGCTTCGCCGGCCCGACTCAGGAGCTTCGCGTGTTCGTCCACCTGTTCCCGCGAGTGCCGCTTCGCCGCGTCGAGCGAGAACGCGTCACTGTACGGCATAGCTTCCAGCGGTGTGTCACGCCACGCGCGTTGGGTGGTCGCCAGCCGAACCGTCCTCGACATCGTCACCTCCCCTTCTTGGGATGCGAGCAGGCCCGGTCGCCCCTCAGTGAAGGCCATGTGCTTCACGCGGTTCCCCCCTGCCCCCTTGCTCTCCTCGCGGAGCACAGCTATGATGGCGGCGACCATGAGGGCCCAGCCCGACGAGCCAGTGCCAGTCGTGACGGCATTCCTTCACCGCGACGGCAAGGTGCTGGTGCTACGTCGCAGCGGCCGCGTCGGGACCTACCGGGGCAAGTGGGCCGGAGTCAGCGGCTATCTCGACCGCCAGCCCCTGGCACAGGCGCGCCTTGAGCTGCGCGAGGAGGTGGGCGTCTCGGCCGGGCGCGCGGCCTTGCGCGGAATCGGCGTGCCATTGCCGGTCGAGGACCGAGGCGCACGGCGCAGATGGCTGGTCTTCCCGTTCCTCTTCGACCTCACCGGCTCTGCTCGCATCGCCCTTAACTGGGAGTCGGTGGAATCAGCCTGGGTGAAGCCGCAAGAGCTGGCCGATCTCGACACCGTCCCAGGGCTGGCGGAGGCGCTGCGCCGGGTCTGGCCGCCGTGGGGAGCAACCGGCTTCTGGAGAGAGATGGAAGTGATCGCCAACGACCGCGTGCACGGGGCGACCGAGCTTGCCCTCCGCGGTTTGCGTGCCGTCGGCCCTCTCCGCGGAGAGGCGCGGCGGCGGGGCCTCCGCGCGCTCGCCGCGCTCCATCCCTCCATGGGCGTCTTCCCCCATCTTGCCGCCCTCCTTCTGAAGGGGCAAGCCACGGCCAGATCGCTGGCCGCGGCGCTCGAGCTGGCGACCGGGAACTCCGCGCGGCGAGCGGCGAGGGCCCTGCGGCCGTTCCGCAAGGTGCTCACCCACAGCGCCAGCCAAGCGTGCCGACAGACACTCATCACGTGGGGGAGCGAGGGACGCGAGGTGGTGGTGACCGAGTCTCGGCCCGGCCTGGAGGGCGTCGGTCTCGCCCGCGAGCTGGCGACCGCGGGGCTCAGAGTCACACTCATCACAGAGGCGCAGATCGGCCTGTTCTTGCCGCGCTGCGACGCGCTCCTGGTCGGGGCAGACGCGATCACCGACGACAACCGGTTGATCAACAAAGCCGGGACCTGGCTGGCCGTTCTGGCTGCGCGGGAGGCGGGCGTGCCGGCCTACGCGGTCGCGCAGACCTGCAAGATCGCGCCTCCCGGATGGCCCACAGTGCTGGCACCGCAGGAGCCGCCCCTCGACTGCGCTCGGGGTGTGCCTTGCGATGGGGAGGTGGGCGACCCTGCTTGCCCTGAGCGTAGCCGAAGGGAGCCTGCCGAAGGGCCGCAGGATGTGGTGGGGCAGGTTCGTGGCCCGCGGCTCCGCACTGGCGTCCGCGTCGCCAACATCGCCTTTGACAGCACGCCGGTGGTCTGGTTCGACGGCATCTTCACGGAGCAGGGGCGGTTGACCGAGTCACTGCTTGCGCGGACGAGGCGCGCAGTCACTGCCGGGGCGAAGCTGCTGATGGTCCGCGGCTGATTCGCGCCGGCCGGTCAGTCGCTCCCCCGTATCCCCTTGTACGCGATCGTCGCCATCACCAGCAGCATCCCGCCCATGATGAGGAAGGGCACGCGCAGGCCGAAGGCAGAGGCCGCCCATCCTCCCAGCATCGGTCCTACCGACCAGCCCAAGGCCGAAGCGGTGGTGGTGATGCCGTAGGCCTGCCCCAGTCGGTTCCGCGGCACGAAACTCGCGACCATAGCGTTGATGGCAGGGACCATCCCGCCCGCACCGAGGCCGAAGACAGCCCTGATGACCAGGAGCTGGGCAACGTTCTGCGCGGCCGCCTGCGGGAAGCACGTCAGACCGGCCAGCGCGGTGCAGGCCACAAGCGCTGCCCGCCGGCCGGCCTGCTCGCCGCCACCCCCGGGTCTCTGTCCATAGCGATCGCTCAGCCGCCCCACCATCACAGCGGCAAGCGCAGAGGTGACGCCGGTCACGGCCAGGATGAGCCCGGTCTGGGCTGCCGCGCGCCTCGGGTCCCCTCCGATCTGCTCTACGAACAGCGGGAAGATCGGGCCGACAAAGGAACCGCTCAGGTTGATCAAGGTGTAGACCGACAGCACCATCACGAAGCCCGGCGCGCGCAGCAGCTCTCGAATCGAGCCCGCCGCCGCGTGTTCCTCACGCGTCGGCCGTCGGAACCGCTCCTTGGCACCGAAGAGGACCAGCAGGCCCGCCACCAGCAGGAGGCCGCCGGTGATCAGAAACGGAGATCGGTAGCCGTAGTGCTCCGCGGCCGCTCCGCCCAGCAGCGGCCCCAAAGAATTGCCGGTGAAGACGGACATCTGCATCAGGCCCAGACTATACCCCATGTAGGCGATCGGAACGACCGTGGAGATGAGAGCCACGGAAGCTGCCACCGTCCCCGTGAAAACGCCCTGCAGGACTCTCAGCGCGAGCAACTGGTGGACATTGCGCACATAAGCCATCAGCGACAGGATCAGCGCCCCACCGAACATCGCCCTCTGCACCATCAGCTTGCGGCCATAGCGATCGGCTAACCAGCCCCATAGTGGCGCCACCAGGCTCATCGTAACGCCACTTCCCGTCACCATCAGCCCGGCCCAGATCGGCACAGCGCGAGGATCGGTCACCCCAAGCTGCTGAATGTAGAAGGGAATGAAGGGCATCACGAAGGCGAACCCGATCATCGCCAGAAACTGCGCCACCCACATCGTGTAGAGGGTGACGCGCCAGCGAGGAGGGCCATCGTGACGGGGAGAGACCGCTTGGTCACTCCGTCCCACGTCCGCGAGCGCCGGGGGTTGCAGGTCCTCGCCATCCACGGTGTTCTCTCCTTCGCCTCCCCGGGGCGATCTCATTCCCGCGCCCTCGCCGCCCCTCGGCTGCGCTCGGGGTGTCCCTTGCGATGCGGAGGTGGGCTACCGTGAGCCTGCCGAAGGGCCGCCGAGAACGCCAGGGTTGCGCCGTTGCACGCGCATTCCCGGTTCGGGAATGCGCTGGTGTTGCTTCGCAGCCGGCGCATAGGTTGTTCTGGGGGGTGTCGGTGGGGGCGCTCGGGGCCTTAGAGGGATTGCCTCGGAAGCTGCGAAAGGCCTACCGTCAGACGGGAGGACTCGCGGTGTTCCTGGACGTTCTCGCTCGCCGCAACGCAGGCCTTATCAGCAGCGCGATCGCTCTCCACCAGGCCGGCGAGCTGCCGCCCAACTGCTACGTGCTGGACCTGGACGCCATCCAGCGCAACGCGCGCCTGGTCAAGCAGGCGGCCGATGCCGCCGGTCTCCAGGTCTACCCGATGGCCAAGCAGGTGGGCCGCAACCCGTTGTTCGTCCGCGCCGTGGCGCGCGCGGGCATGCCGAGGTTCGTCTGCGTGGACTGGATGGGCGTGCAGCTCCTGGCGCGCCAGAAGGCACAGATCGGGCACGTGGGACACCTCGTGCAGATTCCGCGGCAAGAGGCCGATGCCATCTGCGCCCTGGAGCCGGAAGTGTGGACGGTCTTCAGCATCGCCAAAGGGCAAGAGGTCTCAGCGGCGGCCCAGCGCGCCGGGCGCGTCCAGGACATACTCCTGCGCGTCGTGGCACCCGGTGACACCTTCTACCCCACTCACGATGGCGGCTTCGAGCTCAGCGACGTCGTGTCAGCCGCGCGCGAGTTGAGCAAGCTGTCGGGTGTCCGCATCGCCGGGGTCACCAGCTTCCCCACGCTTCTCTTCGACCCCGGGAAGACAGCCGTCGCGCTCACGCCCAATATGCAGACCATCGTGCGGGCGGCGGAGCGGCTGCGAACCGAGGCCGGCGTGCAGGTGACACAGGTCAACGCGCCGGGCACCACGTCGGCTGCGACCATGGCCTTGCTTGCCAACGCGGGAGCGACTCACGTGGAGCCGGGCCACGGGTTCACTGGAACGACCCCCTGGCACGCCTATGCAGATCTCCCCGAAACGCCGGCGATGTGCTATCTCACGGAAGTGTCCGGTGCGCGGGGCGACCAGGCCTACGTGTTGGGCGGCGGCCTCTACGTTGATCCGGTGGTCCCGCCCTACCAGGTGCGAGCCTTCGTCGGCAGAAGTGGGGATGAAGCGCTTGGCAACCGGGCTGAGGCCGACTTAGGATCGCCGGCCGGCATTGACTACTATGCGCTGCTCGATCGCCGCTCGGCCCGGGTGGAGATCGGCGATTCGGTGGTCTTCGGCTTCCGTGCGCAGGCCTTCGTCACCCGGGCGTATGTGGCGGTGGTGCGAGGCATCTCGCGTGGACGTCCGCGACTGGCCGGGCTCTACGATGCCAGCGGCAAGAGAGTGCCGCGGCGAAACCAGAGGGGAGTGTGAGCCGCGGGGGCGCGGCGAGGTAGCTGAGGCGGACTCGTCTGACACCTGGCGGGAGGCGCGCAGGAGATGGCAGGCGCGGACCTGGCTGTGGGCGTGGACGGCGGGAACACAAAGACCATCGCGCTGCTCTGCGACGTTGAAGGGCGGGCGCTCGGCATCGGCCGCGGGGGATCCAGCAACTGGGAGATTCAGGGCCAGGAGCAAGCGGCGGCGGCTATCATCGCGATCATCGAGCAAGCGATCTCCATGTCTGGGACGAAGCGTAAAGACGTGCTGCACGCGCACATGGGCCTGGCCGGCGTGGATTGGCCCGAGGATGAGCCCCGCATGCGCACGGCGCTGGTCGCGGCCGGTTGGCAAGCCGGCCTCACCCTGGAGAATGACGCCTTCTCGGCCCTGCGCGCGTGCGCGCCTGAAGGCTACGGCGTCGCGGTGACGGCCGGCACCGGGGTGGCGTCGGGGATCGTCATGCCGGATGGAACGAAGTACTTCTACGGCGCTTACACGGACCTAGGCGGAGGGTTCGACGCGGCCGCCCAGGCCCTGCGGGCGGTGATCCGCGCGGATGACGGACGGGGCCAGCCGACCGCGCTCACGCAGGCCGTCCTGGAGAAGTCCGGCTACGCCAGAGCGCATGACCTAGTCTATGCCATGCATCGGGGCCAGAAATCGGTCCCCCGATCCATCCTCGACCGCGTGCTCTACGCCAGCGCGGCACGGGGAGACGCAGTGGCGGTGGAGATCGTGACGCGTTTCGGTCGCGAGCTGGCGCTGTGCGCCACCAACCTCATTCGCCGCCACCGTCTCACCGAGGCCGACCCCGCCGTGGTGGCCTCCGGGTCGCTCTTCATGAAGACCGGCCCCCTGCTGTTCGAAGTCTTCCGAGGAGAGGTGCTGGCGGTGGCGCCGCGGGCGCGCGTGGTGCTGGCCGATCAGCCCCCCGTGATGGGGGCGGTGCGGGGAGCCCTCTCGGCTTGCGGCAGGGGTGAGCCGGAGGTTTGGGTGAGGGTCAACCAGGAAGTCGCGGAGAAGGGGTGGCTGCGTGAGGAGTCGGGGCAGGCAGCGACTCGTGCTACGTAGCGAGCTACTTCGCAGAGTGGCAAAGGAGAAGGCGATGTCTAGTGCAGCGGGACGCAAGGTCGCAGTCATCGGCGGCGGCAGCAGCTACACACCCGAGATCATCGAGGGTCTGCTCTCGCGCCAGGCCACACTGCCTCTGCGCGAGGTATGGCTGGTGGACATACCAGAGGGACAGGAGAAGCTGGAGATAGTGGGAGCGCTGGCCAAGCGCATGGTGCAGCGCGCGGGCGCCCCCTTCGAAGTGAAGCTAACCCTCGACCGGCGCCAGGCCCTGGACGGGGCCGATTTCGTGGTGACCCAGATTCGCGTGGGCGGCATGCGCGCTCGCATCAAGGACGAGCGCATCCCCCTCCGCCACGGGGTGGTTGGCCAGGAGACCACCGGGCCGGGCGGCTTCGCCAAGGCGCTGCGCACTATCCCGGCGATTCTGGACATCTGCGCCGATATGGAGGAATTGGCCCCCACCGCCTGGCTGGTCAACTTCGCCAACCCCAGCGGCATCGTCACCGAGGCCGTGAGCCGGCACAGCAAGACCAATGTCGTCGGTCTCTGTAACAATGCCATCGGTCAGGAACGCTGGGCGGCGAAAGCCTTTGGGGCTAAGCAGGAGGAAGTGCTGCTCCAGTTCGTCGGATGCAACCACCTGCTGTGGATCACCCGGGTGTTCGTCCGCGGCGCCGATGTGACTGACGATGCCATCGCCAAGGTGGTCGCCGATGGATGGTGGCCCCGGGAGCTGCTGGAGTCGCTCCGGGCGATCCCCTGCGGCTATCACCGCTACTACTACATGACGGACGAGCAACTGGAGCATCTCCAGAAGGCCGACGCAGAGGGCAAGCCCACGCGGGGAGAGGCGATCCTCGGGATCGAGAAGGAGCTGTTCGACCTCTACCGCGACCCGAACCTCGCGGAGAAGCCGGCGGCCCTCTCGAAGCGAGGCGGTTCGCTCTACTCCGAGGTGGCGGTCCGTCTGATCAACTCCATCCATACCGATCGCCGGGATATCCAGTGCGTTGACACCACCAACCGCGGCGCGCTCTCGGACCTGGCGCCGGAATCTGTCGTGGAGGTCAACTGCGTGATCAGCGGCCAGGGGCCTATCCCTCTGACGGTGGGGCCGCTGCGCCCGGAGCTGCGGGGGCTGCTTCAGCAGGTGAAGGCCTATGAAGAGCTCACCATCCAGGCGGCCGTGACCGGCGATCGCAAGGCCGCGCTTCAGGCGCTGCTCGCCAACCCCGTGGTGCCGTCATTCCGCGTCGCCAAGCCGCTGCTGGATGAGCTGCTGGAGGCGCATGCGGACTATCTGCCGCGGTTCGCGCGGTGAAACACGGAGAAACAGGAGCTAACCCGATGCTGAAGGCAGGAGTAGCGAAGCTCGAGGTCACACCGCCGGTCGGCGTTCGGATGGCCGGCTTCCAGGGTCGCGTCTTCCCCTCGCTCGCCGTCCACGACCCGCTCTGGGCGCGCGCGGTAGTGCTCGACGATGGGAAGCGGCGGGCCGCCGTCGTCATCGCGGACATCATCGGCGTCTCGGCCGAACTCGTCGGACAGGTGCGCAAGGCAGCGGCGGCCTCGGCCGGGATCGCGCCAGAGGGATGCCTGATCGCCGGGACGCACACCCACTCGGGGCCCGCGCGCTACGGCGACGAATCCACGGACCAGGAGAAGGCGTACTGGGATTCGGTGCCCGGCAAGCTCATCGCGGTCCTGGAGAAGGCGGCCGGCGCACTCGCCCCCGCCACCATCGGGGCCGCCAGCGGCTGGTGCGCGATCGGCATCAACCGGCGAGAGAGAGTGCCGGGCGGACAGATCGTCTTGGGCCGCGAGCACTTCGGCATCTTCGACACCGAGCTGGGCGTGGTTCGCATTGACCGGCCGGACGGCGCGCCCGTGGCCGGCCTCATGAACTATGCCTGTCACGCGGTCTGTCTGATGGCCGACAACTACCTGACCAGCGCCGACTACCCCGGGTTCGCCTGCCACTTCTTCGAGCAGCGCATCAGCAAGGGTGTGATGGGCGTGTTCGCCAACGGCGCCTGCGGCAATGTCAACCCGCGGGAGGCCGCGGTCAACCACGGCTACGCCAGCGGCGGCAGCTTCATGATCGCGCAGCGGGCCGGGGAGGCGGTCGCCCGGGAGGCGGCGCGGGTGTGGCAGAAGGCCAAGCCGGACGGAGAGGCGAGCATCGTATACGCGCAGCGCGAGATCGCCCTGCCCACCAACCGAGCACGCGCCATCGGCAGGGCCGAGGCCGGGCTGAAAGAGGCGGAGCGCGGCGCCGCACGTCCACCAGAGGAGCGGACGCCCTACCACATCTGGTACACCACCCCGAACCCGGAGGGAGCGCGCAAACGGATCGAGCGCCTGAAGGCCGAGGGCGATGCGCCCATCCGATGCGAGATCCAGGCGATCAAGGTGGGCCCGGTAGTCTTCCTGGCCTGGCCCGGCGAGATCTTTTGCGACCTGGGCATGGAGGCGAAGCAGCGCTCTCCCTTCCGGCCCACCTATGTGATCGGCTATGCCAACGGGTCCATCGGCTACGTGCCCACCCCCGAGGCATTCCCCGAGGGCGGGTATGAGGTCGAAACCGCCTCCCACCTCGCCGACAACGTCGGGAGAGTGCTGGTCGAGGAGTCGGTCTCGCTGCTGAACAGCCTGAAGGCCTGAGAAGCCCGCCTCAGCCTTGCTGTCAGGGCCGGCTGTGAGCCGACTCGCTCCGGGCCGTGGCCGGGACGAACGCGCGGTCCCGTGCGAAGTACGACTTGAACAGCCAGAGCAGCGGCGTGTCGGGGTAGCGCTTGTCGTCCTTCGGGTCGGCGGTGCGCTCGATGTCCATGACGTTCCATTCCCGGAATGCCCAGTAGGCCCACGACCAGCCCCATTTCTCGTAGAGGTCCATCTGGTCGCGCAGCCACTCGACCGCGCCGGGGGCATAGCGCGCGCAGCCGAACTCGCCCGCGAAGATAGGGACCTGGTACTTCTGCTGGAACCGGCGTACGTAGCCCAGCTTCTCCTCGATGGTGTGCTTGTCCCAGGCCTGGTCCGGTTCGTCGGGATCGCGGAAACCGGGATAGGCGATGTTCTTCCCGGGCCTCTGATGAGTGTAGTAGTGTGGCTGGTAGAAGTGGACCTCGTAGACCGTGCGCTTGTCGCCGGTGGGTTGCAGGCGGTCGAAGTCCTCGGGGTAGGCCCAGCCGGTCGAGTTCACCAGGATTGGGGTATCGGGGTCAACCACACGGATCGCCTTTGTGATCCGCTTCGCAAGACCGTTCCACGTGCCGGCGTCGCGCCCTTCGGGATGCGGTTCGCACATCAGGTCATAGCCCACGATGCTGCGGCGGCCGCGGTAGTGCTTCGCCAGGTCGGCCCACATGCGGGCATAGGCCTCTTGCGCCTCCGGGGTCGTCCAGATCTCCTGGCTGCTCTCGAAGTCGGCCCGCCCGGGGCCGGTCCTGCAGGTGAGCACCACGAACAGGCCGGCCTGCTCGGCCGCCGTCACGATCCGGTCCAGCTTTGCGAGTTCCTCGGGCCGGAATTGGTAGGGCGGCTTGGGATCGTATATCCCCATCACCGGTGCCTCTGCCAGGTTCGCGCCCCACGAGCGAAGCACCTTCAGATCCGCGAGCGTGGTGCCCGGGGGAAAGACGTTCGCCCCGCGGAATGCGCCTTGCCGCCATAGGTCGAAGGCATCGCGCTGCTGTGCGGCTAGAACCGCGAGGCCCGAACCAGCAAGTGTCGCGATCATCAGCAGGCAGATCGTGAGCCGGTGCATGGCATGACCTTTCGGTGCCGCCTCTACGCGCCGCCCGGGAAGACCGTATCCCCGGCGAAGTAGGACCTGAACACACGCAGCAGCGGAGTGTCGGGATAGCGGTTCTTGTCCGCAGGATCGGCCGTCATCTCGATATCCATGACCTCCCAGCCGCGGAGGTCCCAGTAGGCTGAAGACCAGCCCCATTCGTCGTAGAGATCCATCTGATCGCGGAACCACTGCACCGCGCCCGGAGCATAGCGGGCGCAGCCGAACTCACCGGAGAAGATGGGGACGTTGTGCTCCTGCTGATAGCGCCGGACCGGGCCGAGCTTGTCCTCGATCACAGCCTTGTCATAGGGCCCGCCTCTGGCGGGCTCGTCCGGGTCCACGAATCCGGGGTAGGCGCGCTTGTCAGGGGGCTTCTGATGCGTGTAGTAGTGAGGCGCGTAGAAGTGCACGCTGTAGACGGTCCGGGCGTCGGCCACCAGGTCGAGGTAGTCGAAGGTATGGGCATAGGCCCAGCCCGTGGAGTTCACGATGATCGGGGTATCCGCGTCCTCCTCGCGAATCGCCTCCACGGTGCGGCGGACGAGCAGGTTCCAGTCGGCCGGCGTCCCCTTGACCTTCGTCGCGAACACGGCCGGTGACGCTTCCCGGCCTGAGAAGAGATCCTCCGGGTGCGGCTCGCACATCAGGTCGTAGCCGACGACTATCTTTCGCCCGCGCAGGTGCCGCGCGGTCTCGCGCCACATGCGCACGAAGGCATCGTGGTACTTGAAGTCCGTGAACTGGGCGAGATCGGTGTTGAACTCCTTGCGGCCGGGCGCGGAGCGGTAGTTCAGGGCGGCGAAGACCCCGGCCTGCTCCGCGCGGCCAACCGCGGTGTCAATGTCGGCAAAGGCGTCCGCCTTGAGCGCGAATGGCTCCTCGAGGTCCAGCACGCTGTTCAGCCCGAACGCCGCCAGGTTAGCGCCCCAGCTGCGCAGCGCAGACAGATCCTCCACCGTATGGCGGGGGAAGGCATTCGCGCCGCGCAGTCCGCCGGTTCGCCAAAGCTCGAAGCGATCCATTCTTGCACCTCTGGCTGGATGGTAGTGACGGACGGAGGTTCGACGCGGAGTCTAGCGCGCCTGCCCGCAATACGTTAGCCGGGTCGCCCGAGGGGCAGGCAGGAGGCACGCTCCTGCCCCGCAGCGCGGCCGGGCGAGCCTAGCCGGTGAGGGTGGCGCTGAGCAGGAATCCGTCGAAGACGATCAGCAGCGCCGCGATCCCCCAGCAGAGCACCTGATAGGGGCGTGAGATCACCAGTTCGCCCATCAGGCTCCGGCGAGCGGCGAGCAGGAGCATGAGAACGAGCACGGCCGGCAGCAGGACGCCGTTCATGACCTGTGAAATGAGCATGATCTGTAGCAGCGGCGCCCTGGGTAGAAGCACCACGCCGGCGCCGATCACGATGAGGCCCGTGTAGAGCAGGTAGAAATGGGGCGCGGCGCGGAAGGGCCGGTCCACACCTCGCTCCCACCCAACGCCTTCGCAGACACTGTAGGCAGTGCTGAGAGGCAGGATGCTGGCCGCAAAGAGCGCGGCATTGAGCAGGCCGATGGCGAAGAGAGCCGAGGCGTAACGCCCGGCGAGAGGCCGGAGCGCGACCGCGGCCTGGGCGGCGTCGGTGATGTGAACGCCTTTCGGGAAGATGGTGGCGGCGCAGGCCACCATAATGAAGAAGACGACGATGATGGCGAAGATCGCTCCGATGATCACATCCCACTTCGCGAACTGGTATTGCGAGGCCCGCGTCCCCTTCTCCACCACCGCAGCCTGGAGGTAGAACTGCATCCAGGGTGCAACCGTGGTGCCAACGATCCCCATGGCCATCGTCAGCGTGGGGAGGTTGAGGGGCAGGCTGGGCTCGAACGAGCGCGCCAGCACTGACCCCCAGGCCGGGTGTGCCAGCACCCCAGAGATCGGATAGGCCAGGTAGACGAGGCAGGCGACAAGGAAGATCCGCTCCACGCTCGCATAGGTGCCGCGGACGATGATCAGCCAGACGACCAGCGCCCCGAGAGGCACCGAGACGAGGGGCGGGAGCCCGAAGATGCGCGCCCCCGCCGCCAGCCCCGCAAACTCCCCCGCGGTGTTAGCCAGGTTCGTCACCAGCAGGGCGACCATAAGGATCAGCGTGACCTTGACCCCGAACTCCTCGCGGATCAAGTCCGCCAGGCCCTTCGCGGTGGCCACCCCCATACGGGCGCAGATCTCCTGAACCACGATCAGCACGATGAGCGTGGGCCACAGCAGCCACAGCAGAGAGTATCCGTAGTGCGCCCCGGCCACCGAGTAGGTGGCGATCCCGGGCGCGTCGTTGTCCACGTTGGCCGTGATGAAGGCCGGGCCAACCACCGCGAAGAGTGCGATGATCGGGAGGAGCAGGCGTCGCCGCAGGAGCAGGATCATCCAACCCCTCCCGCGGCCTAGCCCGAGAACACCTTCGGCAGGCGCTTCTTCCAGCGCGTCGGCAGCACGGCGTCAATGGCGTCGTCCACTGTCACGATCCCCAGAAGTTGGCCCGCGTCGTCCACCACCGGGATCGCGAGCAGGTTGTAGCGCGAGATCAACTGCGCGGTCTCCTCCTGCGAGACCAGGGGCTGCACGGCCATGACATCCCGCACCATGATGTCATCAATGCGTTGGGCCGGCGGAGCGATGATCAGATCGCGAAGCGAGAGGACGCCGACCAGGCGGTTCCCGTCGGCCACGACGTAGCAGTAGTAGATCGTCTCTGCTTCCTCGCCGACCTTTCGCAGGTAGTCAATCGCCTCCTGGGCCGTCATGCCGGCCGGGATCGTTACATAATCCATAGTCATCAGCCCGCCGGCCGAGTCATCGGGATACTTGAGCAGCTCCTTGACGTCGGAGGCCTCCTCCGGCTCCATCAGCCTGAGCAACTCATCGGCGCGCTCTTTGGGCAGATCGCCAACCAGGTCGGCGGCGGCGTCGGGGGCGATCTCCTCCAGGATGTCGGCCGCCTTCTCGTCCTCCACCGAGTCGAGCACGGACTTCTGAAGGTCGAACTCCATCTCTTCCATCGCCGCGGCCGCGGTCTCGTCGTCCAGGGAGGAGACCACCGCTGCGCGATCGAGCGCGCTCAACTCGCCCAGGATGTCCGCCAGGTCGGCCGGGTTGAGGCGCTGGAGCTTGTCGCGCTCCAGCCCGAGGCGAAGCTGCTGGGAAGTGGGTTCCACCGCGTGCACGTGTTCCCAGCTGATCAGGTGCTCGTGCGGGCGGCGCCCGAACCAGCTCCAGACGCGCAGCGCCAGGCCCTCGAGGTTGAGACGCCGCAGCAGGCTGCGCGTCCCCACCCCCGCCGCGACCAGCCGCACCTGCCCCTGCACCGAGCCGAGCTTCAGGTCGTTCACCCGCACCACGCGCCGGCCACTAACGTCCACAATCTGGCGGTCGAGCACCGCTGCGGCCAGTAGGATCTCGTCCGGCTCCAGCGCGGTGGGCGTGAGCTCGGCCGCGGACTTCAGCAGAGTGATTGACTCAGAGGAGACGCTCCGCACCAGGTTCCAGGGAAGCACCAGCAACTCTCGGTGCCCGCGGCGGCGGACCAGAAGCTTGGTGACGAGAGGGAAGACCTCGCCCGGCCGGATCGCCACGTCGCGAAGCCGACCCACGAGGGCACCGTCCCGGTCGAGCACGTTCATGCGCATCAGATCGCTCAGATAAGCTTCGGCAAAGAAGATCATGGCGCTACCCTCTGACCAGCTCCAGATGCTATCCCCAAGGCTGCGGCACTGGAGTGGGGCAGGTTTGGAACCTGCCCTACCACGGCCCGGCCCGCCCGGGGCAGGCCAAAAAAGACGCCTTCCCAGGCAGGGAAGGCGATCGGCGGCCCAGCAAGGCCTACCGCGGCGCGGCGGCCCCTGGTCCCCGTGCGCGCGCCTCGCCGAACCGGCTTACGCGACGTTGCGCCGGATCGGCCTCTGTCCCTGCCTGATTACGTGACGACGCGTCCATCGGCTACACTATTCCACACAACCCCCACCCATACCTACTGCCGCACTTCGCCGAAAGAAGTAATGGCACCCGCGCATTCCCCGCCCGGGGAATGCGCGCCTCGAAATGTGGACAGACCATGCCCCAGACGGGCGCAGGGCTTGGCCGGCGTTCCTCCAGCGGGGGCTGCGGAGTCCGTCAGCTAACGGACAGCCGGTCCGTGTGCGACCACCGTTGGCTGCTGCGCCGGGGGCGCGCCGCCGCCCGACAGGTGGCTGCCGCCGCGGGGTTGAATCCGTCACCTGACGGACCCAGAGACCTGGGGAGGCCCTACCGGATGAGCAAGCGATTGCCAGTGGTTGTCGGGATCGTGGCCCTGGCGGCGATCACCTGGTATCTCGTCGGTCACCGGCATCCACCGCCAACTGACTGGATCGAAGCGAGCGGGGTGATCGAGGCTACCGAGGTGGACGTTGGGTCCCTGAGCGGCGGCCGTGTCCAGGCGGTGCTGGTGGATGAAGGCGACTGGGTGAAGCCCGGCCAGGCGGTGGCGGAGATAGATCCCAAGGATCTGGAGCCACAAGTCACCCAGGCGAGCGGAGCCCTGGCAGCCGCGAAGAGCAAGCTCGCCGAGGCCGAAGCCGTGCTCGCCGGCGCACGGCTGGCGGCCGGCAACGCCCGCGAGGCCTACACCAAGAGCACCGACCTCAAGGGCCAGTTCGAGACCGCGGAGGCGCGCTACGCCGCCGCGCGCGCCGCGCGCGATCAAGCGAAGGCCGCGCTCGACCTGGTGCGGGCGGGAGTGCGCCCGGAGAAGATCGAGCAGGCGCGAGCCGCAGTGGCAAGCGCCCAAGCCAACTCCGAGAATGCACAGCGGGAGCTGGCGCGCCTCGAGAAGCTGCTCGGCCAGGGGGCCGTCTCTCAGCAGCAGGTGGACCTCCAGCGGACCGCGCGAGACGCCGCGAAGGCCACGTTGGACGCGGCGCGGGCGAAGCTGGCCGAGGCGGAGGCGGGACCCAGAAGCGAGGAGCGGCGGCAGGCGGAAGCCGCCTACGCCCAGGCGCAGGCGAACGTGGCCGCCGCGTCCCGCACCCTGGCCACCGCGCGCGAGCTCTACGACGACCGCTTGCTGCTCAAGCAGCAGCTCGACGCGGCCGAGGCCCAACTCCGCGCCGCAGGGCAAGCGCGGGCAGCCGCGACCGGCCAGGTCGAGAGCGCCGGGGGTGCCCTGGCGGCGGCCGAGAAGCGGCTCCGCGATGCCCGGGTGGTATCGCCCATCGCGGGGGTTGTGACCGTCAAGTTCCGGGAATCGGGGGAGGTGGTTGCCCCCAACCAGGCGATAGTCCGACTCGCCGACCTAGATCACATTTGGCTGCGGGTCTACGTGCCGGAGGCCGAGCTCGACCGGGTGAAGCTCGGCCAGGAGGCCGAGGTCACGACTGACGCCCAGCCCGCGAAGGTCTACCACGGGAAGGTGACCGAGATCGCCCAGCAGGCGGAGTTCACGCCCAAGAACGTGCAGACCCGGGAGCAGCGCCAGCAGCTGGTCTTCGGCGTCAAGGTGGAAGTCGCGAACCCCGACGATGAGCTCAAGCCCGGCGTTTCCGCTGACGCTCGCATCAAGACTGGCCAAAGGCGCGGGAATGCCGGGTAGGGCAGGTTTCCAACCTGCCCCTTCACTGCCTGCGGCCCCCGCGATCGAAGCCGACGGGCTGCGGAAGCGGTTCGGTCAGGTGCAGGCCGTGAACGGCCTCAGCCTGAGGGTGGCGGCGGGTGACATCTTCGGCCTGGTGGGCCCCGATGGTGCGGGGAAGACGACCACCATCCGCTTACTTGCAGGCGCGCTCCCGCCGGACCAGGGCTCAGCGCGGCTGGCCGGCTTCGATGTGGCCGCGCAGGGCGAAGAGGTGAAGGGTCGCCTCGGCTACGTTCCTCAGCGGTCCAGCCTCTATGGCGAGCTGACGGTGGCCGAGAACATCCTCTTCCGGGCGCGCGTGCACGGGGTCAAGGGCAAGGTCTTCGAGGAACGGCGCGAGCGGCTGCTGGCCTTCAGTCGGCTGGGCAGATTCCAGGACCGGCTGGCACGCGACCTCTCAGGGGGCATGAGGCAGAAGCTATCGCTAGCTTGCGCGCTGATCCACGAGCCGGAAGTGCTCCTGCTGGATGAGCCAACCACCGGTGTTGACCCCATCTCCCGCGACGAGTTCTGGGAGCTGCTGCTGGGCCTGGCGAGGCGCGGCGTGACTATCTTCACCAGCACGGCCTACCTCGATGAGGCCGAGCGCTGTGCGCGTGTGGGCCTGATGTACCAGGGGAGGCTGCTGGCCGAGGGCACACCGCAGGAAGTGCGCGGGCAGGCCGGCCTTGAGCTGCTGCAAGTCTCCTGCCAGCCCCTCCTCGCCGGCCGAGACGCGGCGCAACGGGTCCCCGGGGTAAGTTGGGCGGAAGTCTTCGCTGATCGCCTGCACCTCGCGGTGAGGTCGGCGCAGGAGGCGGAGGCTCCGGTGCGGACCGCGCTGGAGCGCGCGGGCGCGAAGGTCACAGGCATGCGCCGCATCGCGCCCGGATTGGAGGAGACCTTCTTTGAGCTGGTGCGGAGACAGGTGGGGCAGGGCTGAACCCCTCCCCCACGCGGTAGGGAGCGAGCCAGGGTGACCGCGGCAGCGATCGAGGTGGCGGAACTGACGAAGCGGTTCGGCAGCTTCGTCGCGGTGGACGGGATCTCGTTCGCGGTCGGCAAGGGTGAGGTCTTCGGTCTGCTGGGGCCGAACGGGGCCGGGAAGTCCACCGCCATCCGGATGCTGTGCGGCATTCTTGCCCCCACCGCCGGCCGCGGCACAGTGGCAGGGCATGACATCGGGCGCGAGCCCGAGGCGGTGCGCGCTCGCATCGGCTACATGTCGCAGCGCTTCTCGCTCTACCTCGATCTGACCGTGGCCGAGAACTTGCAGTTCTACGGCGGGATCTACGGTGTGCCGCCAGCGCGCCTGCGAGCGCGGCAGGCCTGGGCGGTTGAGATGGCCGGGCTGCAGGAGCAGCAGCGTCGCCTGACTGGCGAGCTTTCCGCCGGTTGGCGACAGAGACTGGCCCTGGGATGCGCATTGCTCCACGAGCCGGAGGTGGTCTTCCTCGACGAGCCTACAGCAGGTGTGGACCCGATCTCACGGCGTCGGTTCTGGACCGTGATCTATGAGCTCGCGGCCACTGGCGTGACCTGCCTGGTGACCACCCACTACCTCGACGAGGCAGAGCGCTGCGACCGCGTCGGCCTGATCTTCGCCGGGCGGATGATCGCCCTCGACAGCCCGGAGGCGCTCAAACTCGCCCAGCAGGTAGGCGCTCTCCTGGAGATCGAGTCTGACTCGCCCTTGCTCGCCCTGGAGGCCTTGCGAGGAGCCGAGGGGGTGCGGTACGCGCGGCTCCACGGCGCCCACGTTCGCGTCTTCCTATCCGAGCCGCAGGAGGCGGCCCCGCGGATCGCGCGGGCGCTGGAGGCGCGGGGACTCCGCCTGTCGAGGGCCGAAGTGGTCACACCGTCGCTGGAGGATGTCTTCGTCTCTCTCATCCGCCAGGCCGAACACGCGGCCTCGGAGGGATCGCCATGAGCGCCGGCCGGCTCTGGGCAGTGGCCGCGAAAGAGATCCACTACATTCTGCGCGACCCGCGCAGCCTGGCCGTGGCCCTGCTCCTGCCACTCGTGCTCCTCATCCTGTACGGCTATGCCATCAACTTCGATATCAAGCAGATTAGGCTGGCGCTCTATGACCCGGACCGCACCGCCGCCAGCCGCGACCTGGTCGAGGCGCTGACCCGGACGGGGTACTTCCGCGTCGTCCGCGTGCTCGCCCGGCCCGGCGAGGCGGAGCGCGTGCTCCAGCGCAGATCGGCCCAGGCCGCCCTGATCCTGCCAGCCCACTTCGAGTCCGACCTCGCAACCGGCCGCCCGACCGCGGTCCAGACGCTCGTGGATGGCGGGGATTCGCTGACTGCCAGCATCGCCCTCTCGTACCTGGACGCCATGATCCAGGACTGGCAGGCGCGGCGGCTCCAGCAGACTCTTCCCCGCGGCCGCGCTCTCGCCCCCATCGAGCCGCAGGTGCGCATCTGGTACAACGAAGACCTCTCCAGCACCAACTTCATCATCCCGGGCCTCCTCGTGGTCATCCTGATGATGCTGGCCGCCCTGCTCACGTCTCAGACCATCGTGCGCGAGCGAGAGCAGGGGACCATCGAGGGGCTGGTGGTTTCACCGGTCACCGCGGGCGAGCTGATGGCCGGCAAGCTCATCCCCTATGTGGTGATCGCGTGGGCGGATGTCGCGCTGATCACGGGGGCCGGCCGCCTGCTGTTCCACGTGCCCCTGCGGGGCGCGCCAGCGCTCTTCCTGGGGCTGACCTTCGTGTACCTGCTGGCGGCTCTGGGCGCGGGGCTGCTGATCTCGGTGGTGACGCAGAGCCAACAGGTGGCCTATCTGATCGCACTCATCGCCACGCTGCTTCCGACCATGCTGCTCACCGGGTTCGTGTTCCCGCTGACCAGCATGCCCCGGGCGCTACAGATCCTCGTGCAGCTGCATCCCGCGACTCACTTCATGGTGATCGTGCGCGCCCTCATGCTGAAAGGCGCGGGGTGGGGCGTGCTGTGGCCCCGCGCGCTGGCGCTGACCGCGATCTCGGCCGCGCTGGTGGGTGGCAGCATCGCCAGATTCAGGAAGACGCTGTGATGGTGGAGGTCACCGCGGGGACGGGACGGGAGCAAGCTCCTGTCAGACGGGGAAGGCTGGTGTGAGCCCGAGGCTAGGCCATCTCATCCGCAAAGAGCTGCTCCAACTTCGCCGCGACCGGCGCATGCTGTTCGCGCTGATCTTCGCGCCTATTTTCCAGCTCTTCATCTTCGGCTACGCGGTGACGCTGGACATCAAGCACATCCGCATGGTGGTCTGCGATCTGGCGAGGACGGCCGACAGCCGCGAGCTGGTGAACAGCTTCGCGCGCTCCGGGTACTTCGATCTCGCGGCGTGGGTGGACTCGCCCAGCCAGATGGGCCGACCGATCGAGTCGGGGCGGGCGCTGATAGGGCTGTACGTTCCCCACGATTTCTCAAAGCGCCTCGCCCGCGGCGAGACCGCGCAGATCCAGGTGATTCTGGACGGCACCGACATGAACTCGGCCGGCGTCGCGGGCGGGTACACGGCGGCGTTGATCGCCCAATACTCCGGGCGGCGGCAGAGCGCCGCCCCTACGGGAGGGGGTCCGGCAGCGGCGGGCATGGGAATGCCCGTCCTCCAGGGGATTGAGAACCGGCCTCGCATTCTCTATAACCCGGAGCTCCGCAGCGTCAACTACATGGTGCCGGGCGTGATCTGTATGATCCTCGGCACGGTGATGACCGCGATGACCGCCATGGCGATCGTGCGGGAGCGCGAGGCCGGCACCCTCGAGCAGCTCATCGTCACCCCCATCCGTCCGTGGGAGCTGATGCTCGGCAAGACCTTGCCGTTCGCCGCGATCGGGCTGCTGGACGTAGTCGTGATCATCATTGTGGCGCGGGCCTGGTTCCAGGTGCCGATGGCCGGCAGCGGCCCGCTGCTGCTGGTGCTGGCGATCGCCTTCCTCCTCACCACCCTGGGCCTGGGCCTCTTCATCTCCACCGTCTCGCGCACCCAGCAGCAAGCGATGCTGACCGCGTTCTTCGTGCTCATGCCGTCGGTCATACTTTCCGGCTTCATGTTCCCGATCGAGAACATGCCGCGAGCGGTGCAGTGGATCACCTATGCGATCCCACTCCGCTACTTCGTCGAGATTGTGCGGGGGATATTCCTGCGCGGGGCTGGAATCTCCGTGCTCTGGCCCCAGGCGGCCGCGCTGGTCGGGCTGGGAGGCACGATCTTCGCGCTGAGCGCGCTTCGCTTCCAGAAACGATTGGGTTAGGAGAACACATGGCTGAGTATGCAACGCGACCTGTGATCTACGGCACGCACGGAGTAGTGGCGGCAGGCCACTACCTCGCGGCCCAGGCCGGCCTGCACATGCTGGAGTCCGGCGGCAACGCGATAGATGCGGGGGTCGCCGCGGGGTTGGCGCTGGCGGTGCTCCTGCCACACCAGAACGGCATCGCGGGCGAAGCGCCCACCCTCATCTACTCGGCCGATCGCGGCCGCGCCTTCGCCGTCAACGGTCACGGCGTGGCCCCCCAGGCGGCCACCATCGAGCGCTACCGGGAGATGGGCATTGAGCTCATCCCTGGCGATGGGTTCCTGCCAGCGGTCGTGCCAGCCGCGGTGGATGCCTACGTCACCGCACTCGCCGTCTTCGGCACGATGACCCTGGAGGAGGTGATCGCCCCCGCGCTCGAACTGGCGGGCGAAGGATTCCCGATGTTCCGCCAGCTTCGCGGCGCCATCGAAGGGAACCTGCCGCGATGGCGCGAGCACTATCCGAGCAGTGTCGAGGTGTTCGCTCCCGGCAGTCGCGCCCCGGAGGCTGGAGAGGTGTTCGCGCAGCCGGACTGGGCCGATGCCCTGGGTCTGCTCGTGGAGGCGGAGCGGAAGGCTGCCCGCAAGGGCCGGGTGGCCGCACTCGAGGCGGCGCGGGACGTCTTCTACAAAGGCGAGATCGCCCGGGAGATCGTCAAGTTCTCGCGGGCTACCGAGGTGATGGACGGCAGTGGAAAGGCCCATGCCGGCCTGTTCACCGAAGACGACTTCGCGAACTACCGCGCCCGGGTCGAGGGCCCGGCGACCGTCAGCTATCGCGGCCTTACCGTGCACAAGTGCAGCACCTGGTGCCAGGGGCCGGTGTTCCTCCAGCAGCTCGCGCTCCTGGAGGGCTTCGACCTGAAGGCGATGGGGCACAACACTCCGGAGTACATCCACACCGTGATCGAGGCCGCGAAGCTGGCCTTCGCCGACCGCGAGGCCTACTATGGCGATCCGGAGTTCGTGCAAGTGCCGCTCGCGCGCTTGCTCTCCAAGCAGTACGCGGCCGAGCGCAGGCAGTTGATCGGAGAGCGTGCCTCGCTGGAGGACCGGCCCGGCCTCGGGGGCCTGGCAGTGGCTGCCGCTCCCGCCCGACGTTCACCTGATTCCACCTGGCCGAGCATCCACGCCGCCGACACGACCCAGCTCGACGCGGTAGACCGCTTCGGCAACATGATCTCGATCACGCCCAGTGGCGGCTGGTTCTCCTCCTCCCCCGTGGTTCCCGGGCTCGGGTTCCCGCTGGGGACGCGAGGGCAGATGTTCTGGCTCGACCCCGAGCATCCGAACTGCCTGGCGCCGGGCAAGCGCCCGCGCTCCACCCTCACCCCTTCCCTGGTGACCAACGACGGCCGGCCCTGGATGGTCTTCGGCACCCCCGGCGGGGACAACCAGGATCAGTGGACACTCCAGCTCTTTCTGAACCACGTAGACTTCGGCATGAACCTGCAGCAAGCGGTAGACGCGCCCACCTTCCACAGCCTTCACTTCCGCAGCTCGTTCTACCCGCGCCAGGCGCGGCCTGGTGTGATGGTGGTGGAGGGAAGGATCTCGGAGGACGTTCGCAAGGCCCTGGAAGCCCGCGGCCACATCGTCGAGGCGGCCGGCGACTGGGTGAATGGCGAGGCCCTGGCCATCAGGTTCGACGCCGACACCGGCGTCATCTCGGGCGCCGCCTCGCCCAGAGGCGTGAGCTACGCCGTCGGCTGGTAGCAGGGGTGGGTCGGCGACCCGGTGCAGTGGGGCAGGCCAAAAGCCTGCCCTACCGCCTCGGGTAGAACTCCAGCTTCGTCCGGTGGCGGACAGATTCGTCGAGGCGTGCGGGCCGTCCGTTGATGGTGATCTGCCTGATCTCCTCCTCGACGATGTTCAGAGTCTCCAACAGGTCACGGATGCGCAGGCCTCCGGCGTCCGGGAGGGCGAACGTCATCTCCTCGTTCCCGATTGCCGAGGTCTGGCGGAAATGCCCGTGGACTGCGATGGTGATGCGCATGGCTGCTAGTCCGGTGGCTCCACCACCGCGATGCCCGCCTGCACCAGCTTCCCGGTCAGGCTGGAGCGAGCGGCCTTCATCACCGCCTGATACTCGCTCCGATAGGCCCGAAGCTGGAGCATGAGGGCCATCTGCGATCGCTGGAGATCGGTCGCCCGCTCGGGAGAGACGGGCACCTCGGGAGGCGCCACCTCCGTGGCATAGCGCTTCACCTGCTCCACGTACTCGGCCCGCCCGCCTGCGGCGAGATCGCCGGAGACGATGAGCCGGCCGCGGAAGGTGATCTGCTTCCCGCCGGGGCTGGTCGCAGTGGCCACCTTCCCCGTCAGTATGACCTGGCGCACCCCCTCTGCCTGCAGGCGCGCCACCAGCTCTTCCACGCTCTGGAACCGCGTCGCCACGAACGCCTCCTTGCTGCCCTCAGCAGTGAGTCAGCGTCTTCAGCAGGAAATCCCGCGACAGTGCAATCGCCTCGGACTGCCAAACCAGTGTGGAGAACACGTGGTCCGCGCCCGCCACCACGTGGAGCTGGCCGCGGCCGCCGAGAGCGCGGTGATAGTCCGTCGCATCGCCCGGCGGCACCGCTTCATCGCACTCCCCATGCACCACCAAAGCTGGCCCTGCGTAGCGCCCGACCTCAGCCAGCGGATGAACGTCAGGCAGGTCCTCCATGAACGCTCGGCCCAGGCCCCACCCGTTGAAGTCGAGCAGGTCCTGCTCGCCGAACTCAGGCTGCAACCGGTCGAACAGCCGCTCGGGATGAGCCGTTGCTGCCCAGAGCACGAGCGCACACACTCGCTGCTCGCGGCCCGCCAGGCAGGCCGCGACACAGCCCCCGAGACTGAGCCCCAGCACGCCGAGGCGGGCGGCGTCCGCTTCCGGGCGGGAGGCCAGGTACTCGAACGCGGCCGCCGCGTCAGCGATCTCCCGCGACACCGTCATCTCGTGGAACTCGCCCGCGCTATCCCCCGAGCCGCGGAAGTCGAACCTGAGAGCGGCGAGGCCGTGCCGAGCGAAATCCCGGGCGGCCGCCACGAAGAGGCGGTGCGCCTCCGCCTTGTGCCCGGTGAAGCCGTGGCACATGATCAGGCCCGGCGCGGGCCTGGCCTGCGGGAGGTGAAGCACGCCGAAGAGCGTCTCACCTTCTGACGGGAACGAGACCTGTATCTCCATAGGGACCACCTGCCTGGCGTAGGTCAGGTTCCGCCTCGCCGACGTTCTGACCTGCCCGCCAAAAGTCGGCGCCCCGACGGAGGCGGACGCCGGGGCGCCTATGGGTGGTGGGGGGTTGCGGTCCCCTGTTGGGCGCCCCGCCGTAGCGGAGCCGCCCACCGAGATATACCCTATCTCCGGCTGCCATTACAAGGGGTCTCCCAACTGCGGCTGGGCCCCCGGGTGGCGTCGCTCGGCGCCACCCAACGGGCCCAAACCGCCCCCAGAGGCGCTAGAAGCCCGTCTAGAGGGGTTTGGTGCCTCGGAGAGGACTGGTAGCGCAGGTTTCCAACCTGCGGCCGTTCCCGCGCCCCAGGGCCAGGAGGAGTTAGCGGCGCTCTGTCGCAAACTCCCATGGCTGGGGCGCTGGACGGAGCCTATCGCGGTGCCATACCAGCGCGGCCCCAAGGAGGTAGAACGAGAGATGGCGCGAGCGCAGCAGAAGGGCGGCCTGTCCGTCCAGTGGGAGGAACTCACGGCCTCGGATTTCCCTTCGGCGGTGAAACGAGCGGAGGGCGTATGCCTGCTCCCGATCGGGGTGATCGAGAAGCACGGCCCTCACTTGCCTCTCGGAACCGATGTGATCGCAGCGCGGGCCGCCGCCGTCGGCGCCGCCCAGCGGGAGTACGCGGTCGTCTTCCCGCACTACTACTTCGGGCAGATCTACGAGGCCCGCCATCAGCCGGGCTGCCTCACCATTCCGCCGGAGCTGTTGACCTCGCTGCTCCAGGCCGTGTGTGACGACATCGGCCGCAACGGCTTCAACAAGGTGCTGATCGTGAACGGGCACGGCGGGAACACCCACTGGCTCAACTACTTCTGCCAGACGCAGCTTACCGGGCCGCGGCCCTATGCCGTCTACGTTGCGCGCCGCCCGAAGGATCCGGAGATGGAGAAGCAGATCACCGCCTTGCGCAAGACCGACTGGGGCGGCCACGCCTGTGAGATAGAGACCAGCCGGATGCTGGCGATCCGGCCCGAGCTGGTCCAACTCGAGCGCGCGGGCCGCGAGAGCGGACAGCGGCAGAACCGGCTCCGCGGGCTGGCAGCCTACACCGCCATGTTCTGGTATGCTGACTTCCCGAACCACTTCGCCGGCGACCCTACGGCCTCGACCGCCGAACTCGGCGCGCTCGAGTTGGAGGCGGATGTCCGCGGGCTGGCGAAGGTGATCGAGGCGGTGAAGCAGGACCGCATGACAGGCAAGCTCCAGCACGAGTTCTTCGCGCGATCGGCCGCGCCGCTCGGAGTGCAGCCCAGGAAGAGACGGGCGTAGTGCAAAGAGCGTGACGCGCTCGCTCCCATGGATGGCACTTGCCCTCGGCCTCGCGGCCGGCGTGGCGCTCTGGTCCACCGGCCCGGCCGAGTCTGATCCGGCCTGGGCGGTGCGCTTCGTCCGCGGCTACTCGGTCGCGTGGCTTTGCTACTGCCTCGCCGCGATCCTGGTGACGCGGGCCCCGCGGTTGCCGCGCTGGACGCTCGCTGCGATCATCGTGATCGCTTTCGGGCTTCGCGCTGTCGCCATCGTCCGCACTCCTCCCCTCTCCACCGATTACTGGCGCTACGTGTGGGACGGCCGGATGATCAACGCGGGCGTCAACCCTTTCCGCTACCGGCCGGACGCGCCCGAGGTGCGCGAGCCTTGGAATCCGAACTGGCGCATCATGAACTTCCGCAATATCCCGACCATCTATCCGCCGGCGGCGGAGATCCTGTTCGCCGCGCTCGCCCGGGCGAGGTCGCAAGATGCGGAGGTCTTCCGGTGGTCCTTCCTCATCTTCGACCTGGCCAGCATCCTCGCGCTAATCGCGCTGCTCAGACGAACCGGCCGCGTCCCCGCGCGGGTGATCTGGTATGCGTGGTGTCCCCTCCCGATCACCGAGGTCACCGCTGGGGCGCACGTGGACGCGTTCGGTCTCTTCCTGCTGCTGCTCGCGCTGCTGCTGGCCGCGCGTAGGCGAGGGACTCCAGGGCCCGCCAGCGCGCTCGCCCTCGCCGCGGCCGTCTTCGCCAAGGGATTCGCAGTCTTCACCGTGCCTTTCTTCGCGCGCCGCGGCGGATGGCGGGTCCTGGCGGTCGCGGCGGCTGCCTGTGCGGTGATGCTGGCGCCCTTCCTGGGCGTGGGGAGGCGCCTCTTCACCGGCCTGGGCCAGTACTTCGGCCACTGGGAGACGAACTCCAGCCTCTTCTTCCTCTGCAACTGGATGCTGGACGCGTGGAAAGTGTCGGGCCACTACGGGATCACGCGTGCCCTGAGCACGGCCGCCATCCTCGCGGTGGTCGTGTGGCTCACCTGGCGGCAGCAGCCAGGAACTGAGTCGCTGGTGCGCGCGACCTTCCTAGCGCTGGCCGCGGTCGTGCTGCTGGGAGCGCCGACGCTACCCTGGTATGCGATCTGGGTCCTGCCGCTGCTCTGCTGGTGGCCGGCGCCGGGCGGAGTGCTCTTCAGCTTCACCATCTCGATGCAGTACTACGGGCGCTGGATCTACCCCAACAACTACCACGCCCTGCTCTGGGCCGGCTACCTGCCGGTGTACGCGCTGCTGGTCGGTCACTTCGCCTGGTGGCGGGCCAACCTACGGCGACGCTCTCTCGACTAGCAGCCGTAGAGGATGATTGCTGTGTAGCTCGGCCAGTCGCGCGCCTCGCTCGATCACCCCGCGGGCGATGTCGGAAAGGCGGATATCGCCCAGGAAACACGCCCCGATGAGTACGCCGTCGCGGGCCACTAGGCGGATGCTTCCCTCACCCCGGCCCTCCCGGACCACGGTCTCCTCGACCTCCTCCTGTCCTGGGACGATGCTCCCCACGCCGCAGAAGTCCAGGCCGCAGAACTCCGAGACGTTGAGGAACACCCGCGGATGATAGTGCTCGTCGCCGCCGGCCATGTTCGCCCCCGCAACCCGGCCCATGTCGGCTGCGACGTACCAGAGCATCTCAGAGGGAGCGGCGCTCCCGTCGGGCCGGCGCACCTGGGCCACATCGCCAGCCGCGAAGACGTCGGGCAACGTCGTTCTCATGCCGTCATCCACGACGATGCCGCGGTCTATCTCACCGCCGGCCGCCTCCGCCAGCTCACGATTGGGGGTGACGCCGACCGTGCAGCCCACGATGTCGCACGGAATCTCCCGGCCCGACCTCATCACCACGAGAGACACGCGCCCACCGCGGCCCCGGACGGATTGCACCTCCTCTCGCGTGAGGACCTCGACACCGTCGCCGCGCAGGCGCCGGTGGACTAGCTCCGCCTCTTCTTCGTTCAACTGCGCGTCCAGGAACCGGTCTCCTCGCATGATGAAAGTAGTTGGCACGCCCCAATGCCGGCATACTTCCACCAGCTCGATTGAGGTCAGCCCGCCTCCTACCACGACCGCGCGGGCGGAGTTGCGCAGGAGGCCGGTGATGTTGCTCACGTCAACGAGCGTATTCAGGGTGACGATGCCGCGCAGCCGCTCCTCGGCCCACGGCAGCATGCGGCCGCGGGTGCCGGTCGCGAGGAGCAGGCGCGAGTAAGAGATAGGACCGTGCCCCCTGACCTCGACGGTGTGTCCCTCGGCGTTGACACACGACACCTGGGTCCCGCACCGGAGGGCGATGCCGTGGTCGCGGTAGAACCTGTCGGGCCTCCCCCAGGCGTCTTCCCACTGGATCCGGCCCAGCATGATGTAGTAGAGGCAGGGGCGGGAGTAGAAGGCGCATTCCTGGTCGGTCAGGATGGTGATCGGCGTTCGGTCGCCGTGGGCGCGGACCGCCTCGGCGGCGTTGATGGCGGCGACTCCGTTCCCGATGATGACGTAGGGGGCCACGGCTAACTCTCTCGTGGCGTGGCGAGTTGCCTTCGGAAAGGCCGGCGAAGGCTTGCGACGTTTCGTGCCGCCGTCGCTTGGTCAGCCGTCGGGAACGGGTAGAAGCTCAGCGCGTAGCGTGGGCAGACTGCGATGCAGGCCCCGCAGGCTACGCACTCTGTGTCCCGGAGAGGGACCCCCTGGCGGGCACGGAGCCGCACATCTATCCCCATTTCGCAGTACCGATTGCAGGTGCCGCACTCGATGCAGCGCTGATCGCTGGTGTAAATGGCGAACCGGCCCCGCCGCGCGTACCAGCCCAGCATCGCACGCAGGGGGCAGAAGAAGCGGCACCAGACGCGGCTGCCCAGCACGGGGTAGAGGCCCAGGCCGATGATGTCGGCCAGCAGCAGCCCGACGATGAGATCATACCACTGGAAAGGCCAGGCCAGAGGCGCCCAGAGAAGCGCCGTGCAGGCCGCAGCCGCCGCCAGGATGAGGTAGGCGATGCTGTCGGCGGACTGCCAGTTCGGTCCCTTCGGCCCCTTGGTGCGGAACGAGTCGCCCAGGCTCTCGGCGAGGTTGCCGCAGAAGCAGAACCATGAGCAGTATCGCATGCCGATGAGATAGGAGATCAAGGGCCATGCGATGAGAGAGACGATGACGCCGTAAGCGAAGACGATGGGAAAGGTCCGCTCCTGATAGGGGGTGATGACACTGGGGTGGAGCGGCCAGGTCAGATGGAGCCGCTGCCAGAGCGGCGGGACGCCCAGGTGCGCCTTCAGCGGCCCGGCGAGCAGGACCCCGAAGAAGGTCTGGCTGACCATCGTCGCCGCCGTACGCCAGCGGAAGTACGTGTTTCGCCAGCAGCGGATCACGGCCAGGCCGAAGAAGACGACGCTGCCCCAGTAGATCCACCAGACGGCCAGACCCGCGGCTCGATCCACCTCGGCCGGCAGCGGGTGGCCGCTGCGAGCCGACCCCTCCCGAATCGCGATCGTCGCCAGCAGCGAGAGCAAGGCGAGGCCGGCGAGCCAGGGGACGAGGTCAGGCCGGGCGCGCATCCCGCGTGGTCGGGCCAAGCCTAGCTGCGGCTGCATCCGAGCATCCCCCGAAGCGGCTCTTCCAGTTCCGTCTGCGTGCACTCTGCGCCTCTACATGGTAGCGCGGGTCCGCGACCTGCGCGGTGCCGGCTGAACATCACTGACCCTGCGAAGGCCGCCACCAGAGCAAGCGAACGGCCGTCGCAAGGATCACCCCTGAGGCCTTGATAGACGGCCAGAGCGACCCGCTGATCTTGGAGCGACCAATCCGCCTCCGGTAGGGCACCGCGATCTCGACCGTGCGAAGCCGGAGGCGGGCCGCTTTAGCCTGCATCTCGATGGTCCAGCCGTAGCCCCGGTCGCTCATCTGAAGCCCGCCGAGGCAGGCGAACCGGATCGCGCGGAAGGGCCCGAGGTCGCTCGTGGGCTGGCGGTAGAGATGAGTCAGGATGAGCCCGGCGAGCCAGTTGCCGAAGCGGGCGTGCGGTGGCATCGCCCCGGGCTCACGCGCCCCCCGTGTGCGCGAGCCGATCACCAGGTCAGCGCGATCCTCCAGGATGGGGCGGACCAGCTCTCCCAGCATCGCCGGGTCGTCGCTGAAGTCGGCGTCGAGGAATGCGACCACTTCCGGCCGGCGCAGCGCGCCGATGCCCCTCAGGCAGGCGGTGCCGTAGCCTCGACGGCTCTCCCTCACCACCCGCGCGCCGTGCTCGGTTGCGATCTCGGCCGTGCGATCGGTGGAGCCGTTGTCCACCACGACGACATCGCAGTCCAGCTCGCGGGGAATGGCCTCCAGCACCCGGCCGATGGACTGCTCTTCATTGAGCGCCGGGATGATCACGGTCACGCGTGGCCCGGCCGCCGCCATCGGCTAGTGCTCCGGCAGCTGGTCTTGCAGGTACTGCCAGGTCGCAGGACACGGGATCGGTTCGCCGGCCAGCGCCAGCGCAGTGAGGTGCGCGCGCAGCACCGCCAGCGCCTCAGGGGTGTCAACGTCGTACCAGGGCTCCAGCAGCGACACGGCGGCGCGGATCGCCTGCGTCCGGCGGAGCGTGTCCACCAGCACCGTCCCGCTGCTCCAGTCCATGTGCTGGAAGAGCTGCGGCAGCGCCGCCCGCAGCCCGATCAGGTAGTAGCCCCCGTCCAGGGAAGGCCCCAGCACCACCTCCGGCCGGTCCCGCAGCAGGGAGAGGGCGCGGTTTACCCGATCCGGCGGAAGGCTGGGGGAGTCGGTTCCGATCAGCGCCACGCGCGCGTGTCCTGCGGCCAGGGCATCTCGGAAGGCGTTCGCCATCCTCTCCCCGAGATCGCTCCCGGACTGGGCCACGACCTGGGCCCGCGGGCAGGCCTCCCCTGCGATCCCCCGGATGGACTCCAGGTGTTCCGGCTCGGCCGCGGCGACGATCACCTCGGCCTCGACCCCGCAGATGCAGCCCAGCGTATCCAGCAGGAAGCACCGATAGAGCTCAGCCGCGCTCGCCGCCCCCAGCGCCGGAATCAGGCGCGTCTTGGTCTGCCCGGGGATAGGCGCACGCGCGAAGACCACTACCGCGGTGTCGTGCCTCATGCGCCGCATATTCGCTGGCCCTGCCGGCATCCTCCTGCCGCCATCTGCAACAAGGGCCGGGCCAAGGCGAGCCCCGGGCCTCAACAGGCCCGGGGCGGGAAGGGGTTAGGTTTCGTCGTGGCCTTGGGCCACCCACCCAGCCGGTGCGCTGGGGGCTATCAGAACCGCCGGGTGCGAGCAGGTCCGTCCAGGCCCCGCCCGGCCGCGTCGGTAGCGTTCTCTACTGCCGCCAGAAGCGGAGGAACCCGAGCGGGCTGCGCGGCCGACCGACCGGGATCTTGACTGACTCCAGCTCCTTGCGGGCCCCGTCGTGCCCCAGCTCTTTGGCGCGAGTCAGAGCTGCAACCGCCTCGGAGTGCTGACCCAACGCCAGCAGCGTCCGGCCGAGCAGGAAGCGGAAGTCCGCATTGCCCGGGTCCATGTCAACCAGTTCCTGGTAGCAGATCAGTGCCTTTGGGTGGTCGTTGGTGCGGCGATAGGCGTTGCCGCGCAGCAGGATCTCGGTGATGCGCGAGGGATCGGCGAGCACTACGTTCTTCCTCGTCTGCTCCTCCCGGATCCCCAGACCCAGATTGCCGACGAAGAGACCGCTGAAATCGAGGGACTGGACTTCGGGCAGGAACTGGGCGCGCAGCCAATCGCTCTTGCGCATGTACTCCTTGCGGTCGTCTGCGGCGGCCGCCCGCGGCGCCTTTGGCTCCGGCTTGCCGATGATGGCCACGATGCCAGGGTCGGCCTCGAGCTGCGCTGCGGCCGGCTGAGGCTGGGAGTCTTCACCCAATGGGACCAGCCCCTCGGCCTCTGGACCGGCCTCGGCAGGGAGCGACTCCAACGCCTCCGAGATGGGAACCTGCCGACGCTCGGCGATCCCGGCAGGCGCATCGGTCTCCACCTCCATCACCTCAGGCATAGCCAGTTGCCGGCGCTCTTGCGCGGTGGAAGCGGACCCGGAGCCAGCAGGCCGCACCTCGAGGGTGATGCTCAGGAACGAACTGCCCTGGCCGCCGACCTGGGCCTGGGCGATCCCGGCTGCGGGCTCGTCGAGCGCGAGCCGGCGCTCCTCAGCGCCGTTGCCGCTCACGATGAACACCTCGCCGGAGCCCGAGGCCAGTGACTCGCTGATCTGGGCCGCGGTGGGACGCTCGGCCTCCAACTGCGTCACCGGCACCTTCACCGCAAGCAGAGAGCCGGGACTGACGATCCGCTCGATGAGCTGGTGCACGGTGAGGGTGCCCAGCAGTTCCTGGGAGGTGCCCAGGCGGCAGATCGGGGTGACTGCGTCGGGTGTGCTGACAGTTACCACGGTCGAGCAATCAGGGGACGATGATTGCGGGTTTACCGTGGACTCGGAATCGGTGGTCATGGTCATGATAGGATCTCCGTTTGAGGGCGCGTTCTCCGCTAGTGCACGCGTACGGCTTCGGGCTCGGGGGCCAGGCTCGATAGGCCAGGCACGTGAAACCGCAGGCGGTCGAGCACTTCACCGGCCAGCGCGTGGTAGGCCACGGCCGCCTTCGACTCGGGCTCTCTCAGCAGTACTGGAAGGCCGCCGGCCTCAGCTTCGCTGACCACCACGCTCTTGGATATGATGGTGGAGAAGAGGTAGTCGCCGAAGGCGCCCTCGATCTTCTCCTTCAGAAGACGGTAGATCGTCACATCCAGCGCGGTCTGCTTGTCGAACATGGTGACCAGAACGCCGAGCAGCTTCACCGAGGCCCCGATCTGTTCGTGCAGGGTCGCCACCAGGTCGCCCAGCAGCGCCATGCCTTTCAAGGCGTAGAACTTGGTGTTCACCGGGACGATCATGTGAGTGGCCGCGGTGAGTGCGTTGATCGTGAGGAGGTCGAGGGACGGTGGGCAATCCACCAGGATCAGGTCGTACTTCTCGGTGAGCACGCTTCGGCAGAAGTCACGCAACTTGCCGCGCAGTCGCCCCTCGCGGCCGACTTCCATCACCAGCGCCTTATCGCAGTCGCCCAGCCGGCCGCTGGAGGGGATTAGGTCAAGCCCGCTGATCCGGGTCGAGACGATCGCTCGCTCCAGGGGAAACCGGGGCATGGTCAGCAGACAGTGCGCCTCCCGCGAGATCGCCTGCTCGGCGGTGACGCCGAACGCCGTGGTGGCGTTCGCCTGTGGATCCAGGTCAACACAGAGCACTCGCTGGCCGCGCTGCGCCAGGGCGGCGGCGAGGTTGACGCAGGAGGTGGTCTTGGCGACCCCGCCCTTCTCGTTCACGAAAGCGATGACAGACGTGTTGCCATAGGGAGCAAAGGCCGTTGGGCCACTGAGTGACTCAGTTCCCATGGATGGATACCTCCGCCGTTTCTGGGCCGGCTTCGCTGAGACGCGCGCAGAGGTCCTCCGCGGACCTCTCTGCCCGGTTGTTCACAAGTCTGCGGCGGCTCCGAAGGAACGCCGGAGCCGTCTCCCGCTACGTAAGCTCGGCCGTTGGCGATATTCCACAAAACGCAGGCTCTTGGGAGTGCCAGCGGCCCGCTTTTCCCCGGACCTGAGGGGCTCCAAGCCCGAGGGCCAGACGCCGGCGTCAGAGGCGTTTCAGAGGGCCGCGCCGAAGGGGGGAGACAGGCCCCACGGCGTGGGGGCTATAGTCCGCTCATCGGAGGAAACGCGATGCCGCAGCCGAGAGTCGGTCTTCAGCTCATCATCTACGGACGGCGCCCACAGACCGACCTGGCGGGCGTCCTGGCCGAGGTCGCCGCGGCCAAGTATGACGGATTCGAGGGTGGCCTGCTGGGCAGCCGGGAGCAAGTCGAGCGGACGCGGGCCGCGCTCGCCCCTACCGGTATGGCCTTCATTGGCGGCCACTGCGGGCTGGGCGATCTGAAGGACCTGGAGGGGCTCCGCCGGCGCCTGCCGCACGTCAAAGCCCTGGGCGGCCGTTACGTCATCAGCTCCGGCGACAGCAGCTTCAGCAGCCTCAACGACTATCTGGAGACCGCGAAGCTGCTGAGCCAGGCGGGCCGGGTCTGCCAGGAGGAAGGCCTCACCCTCTGCTACCACAACCACCATTGGGAGTTCCGGAAGCTCGATGGAACCACCGCGATGCACGCCATGGTGGGCGCGACCGATCCCGAGGTGGTGAAGCTCTGCCCGGATGTCTACTGGGTGCACGTCGGCGGCGAGCAGCCGGCCGAGTTCATCGCCCGCTACCAGGATCGCTGCCCCTACTTCCACTTCAAGGACGGGATGGGCGGCGACCAGGCCCGCGACTTCCGCGAGCTGGGCCGCGGTAAGGTTGATCTGCGGGCCGCGCTGAAGGCCGCCCTCGCTTGCAAGCCTGAGTGGATCGTGGTCGAGCAGGACACCACCCAGCTCGACCCGGCGGAGTCCAACCGCATCAGCCGCGAGTACCTGAAGGGCCTGGGAGTCTGACAGCCCTACCTCTCGCGGCGAGGCGCCGCGGCCCCGGAGGAGCGGAGGCGCCATGCACATCCCGCGCGAGGAGTTTGAGCGTCTCGTCTCCGAGGCGGTCAACGGCCTGCCGGCCGACTTCCGGGAGAAGATCGAGAATGTCGAGGTGCTGGTCGAGGAGGACCACCCACAGGGCGTGCCGGCCCTGGGCCTCTACCTCGGCGTTCCGCTCACGCAGCGGACCTACTGGGCCGCCCATCTCCTCCCGGACCGGATCACGATCTTCCAGCGCCGCATCGAATCCCGGTGCAGCAGCTACGCCGAGATCGTCGCAGAGGTCAGAGAGACCGTCCTTCACGAGATCGCCCACCACTTCGGCATCTCGGATCGGCGACTGGAGGAGTTGGGGCGGTAGAGACGGCAAGCACGGCCGGAGGATGAAAGAGCCGGGCAGGAGATACGGCCCTGGGCCACGCGCTAGTCCGCTTCCAACCGGTGGAGTGAATCCCGTCTGCCCTCTCCTGGAGGCGGCGGCAACTGCCGATCAGGCATCCTATGGAGTTTCTTGCATTACAGTGATACGAGCCATAATGCAAGAAACTCCTCAGCGCAGAGCGTGACGCTTCTACAGGAGATTCTCTTGTATTACGGTTGTCACCGTAATACAAGAGAATCTGTA